>Ga0316230_1000169_pt1 | contig 97535 bp, 101 predicted proteins | sample TBH18025metaG_FD_206004 | JGI IMG/M metagenome (GOLD analysis project Ga0316230, IMG submission 206004) | Freshwater microbial communities from Trout Bog Lake, Wisconsin, USA - TBH18025 | ecosystem: Environmental > Aquatic > Freshwater > Lake > Hypolimnion/Profundal zone | place: USA: Wisconsin... | reverse complement strand
GATGTTTTCATAGACACGACCGGCGGTGCCATCGGCCTGCTCGTGCTCTGGTTCATTCAGCATTTTCGGAAGCGACCGCAAGAAAAGGAACCATGAAACGTCCGCTCGTCGCCGTCGCTTCCTGCTACGTCGTCGGTTTGCTGCTCGCCGAAATTTTCCGACCGCCGCTGGCCGCGCTGTTTGCCGCCTCGTTCTTCATCCTGGTCCTCACCTTTGTTCTGAAAAAATTCCGCTGGTTTCTGATCTGGCCGCTGCTCGCGCTCGCTGGCTGGACGAATCTTGTTCTTCACACCGCCGTTATTTCACCAAATGATTTGCGCGATGTCATCGCCAATGCCGACGCCATTGTCACCGTGCGCGGAACTTTGACCGAAACTCCGCACATCAAAATTTCCGAAAACAACGGCGAACCGGTGGAACACTCGCTCGTCCGGGTTGATATCGGCGAAATGAAAATTGATAAAAACTGGCAGCCGTCGTTAGGCCAAATCATTGTCGCGACGCCGACCGTGTTGCCGGAAAAATTTTTCGCCGGGCAGCCGGTGGAAATTTTCGGCGTCATCGCCCGGCCGCCACCGCCGCTGGCCGAAGGACTTTTTGATTACCGCGATTATCTCCAAACGCGCGGTATTTATTATGAGCTAAAGACCGGTTCCACCAACGACTGGCAGTTGTGCGAACCGGTTTTGACCACGCCACCGCTGACCGACCGTTTTCTAAACTGGTCGAAACGCACGCTGGCGCTCGGCCTGCCCGCGGAAGACGAACCGCTGCGCCTGCTCTGGGCGATGACGCTGGGCTGGCGCACGGCGTTCACCGGCGACATCAGCGAACCGTTTTTGCGCGCCGGCACGATGCACCTGTTTGCCATTGATGGGCTGCGCATCGCGCTGATTTCGGGAATGCTCGTCGCGCTGCTGCGCGTCCTGCAAATCTCTCGCGCCTGGTGCGGCCTCATCGCCATTCCGGCGATCTGGTTTTACACCGCCGCGACCGGCTGGGAATCGTCGGCCATCCGCGCGTCGGTGATGATGACCATCGTGCTTGGCGGTTGGTCGCTGAAACGGCCAGCTAACCTGATCAATTCCCTCGCCGCCGCCGCGTTCATCATTTTGCTCTGGGAACCGCGCCAACTTTTTGAGGCGAGCTTCCAGCTTTCGTTTTTTGTCGTGCTGGTCATCGGCCTGCTGACGCCGTCGCTGAACAAGATTTCCGACCGGCTGCTGCGACACGATCCGCTGCTGCCAAACGAATTGCTCCCACGCTGGCGGCGCTCGCTCATCTCATTTTTACGACTGCTGGCGCGGTATTGCGTGCTCTCCTTCGCCGCGTGGATTGGCTCGATTTCACTTTCGGCAAAGTATTTTCATCTCTTTAGCCCGATTTCGACGTTTGCCAACATCGTCGCCGTGCCGCTCGGCACACTGGCGCTGATGAGCAACCTCGGCGCGCTCGTTTGCGGCACTTGGCTTCCATGGGCAACGGAACTGTTCAATCACAGCGCGTGGTTTTTCATGTCAGCGATGACCGACGCAAGCGAATGGTTCACAAAAATTCCGGGCGCATATTTCTATGTGCCCGCGCCATCGTGGTGGACAATTGGTCTTTATTACGCCGTGCTCGTCGGCGCGTTGAGCGGCTGGCTGTTCGCACCGCGCCGGCGGTTCGGGAGCGCGCTGGTTTTGATTTTGATCGCTGCGACATATTTTTGGAATTGGGAAAAGTCGCGCAGCGAAACCGTAATAACCGTGCTGCCGCTCAACGGCGGCCACGCCGTTTTCGTGGACGCTGCCGGACGAAACAACGACTGGCTTGTGAACTGCGGCAACGAAAATGCCGTCAAGTTCACGCTCAAGCCATTTCTCCGGGCGCAGGGCGTGAACACAATTCCACGGCTCATTTTGACCGAAGGCGGCGTGCGGAACATCGGCGGTGTGCAAGCACTCGACAAATTATTTGGCGTTCATAAGCTCATCACCAGTCCAGTTCATTTTCATTCCATCGCGTATCGCGACGCCGTCGCCGAATTCGAAAAGTCGCCGGCCCGGCATGAAATCATCCAGCGCGGTGACAATGTCGGCGTCTGGCAAGCCCTATATCCGGGCGCGACGAACAATTTTTCAAAAGCGGACGACAACGCGCTCGTGCTGCGCGGAAATTTCTCCGGTGCAAAAATCCTGTTGCTCTCCGATCTCGGACGCGACGGTCAGAGCGCCTTGCTCGAACGCACCAACGATTTGTGCGCGGACGTTGTAATCGCCGGCCTGCCGACCGAAGGCGAACCGCTTTGCAGCGCGTTAATTGATGCGGTTCAGCCCAAAGTCATCGTCATTGCCGATTCAGAATTTCCCGCGACGCGACGCGCAGGCCGCAGCCTGAAAGACAGGCTGGAACAAACGAAGATCCCCGTGATTTACACGCGCTGCTCCGGCGCGGTGAAAATTATCGCCGGCAAAAACGGCTGGCACTTGCAAACGATTGACGGGCAAAAATTCAGCTCCGCTGCTTCGTCAAACTGACGGAGACAAATCGCGTTTGTGGAATGATGAATTTCTTCACCTGGACCAGAACACTTTGCGGCTTGAATTCCAGCAAAATCGCATCGGCAATGTCGGCGGCAAGCTTTTCAATCAGCTTCCAGCTTTGACCGTCGCCGAACTTCTGGAGGCGCTGCGAAACGGCGAAGTAATCAATCGTGTCGGCGATGCTGTCGCTTTTGGCGGCGGCGGAAAAATCAGCTTCCATCTCCACGGTCAGCAGCAACCGCTGCGGCTGCGCGCGTTCCGCGTCCGGCACGCCGACGCGGTAAAACACTTCGAGATCTACGATGGAAATTTTCGCCATTTACGATTTGTGATTTGCGATTTTGGATTTCAAAACGGCATTAATTAGAACCTGCGTCGGCTTGTTTAGCTTCAGCTTTTTCGCTTGAGGCAGCGGCAGCCAGCGGAATTCCTGGCCTTCCTCATTCAATTTCACGCGCGGATTTTTCCCGGCGCAGCGGCAGGTGTAATTCAACAGCACGAAATGCGCGTCGTGATAAAACTCCTTTGAGTGGATGCAATCCTGCACCAGCACAAATTTAATGTCTTTCACTTTGAGGTCGGTTTCTTCCTTGATCTCGCGGCACAGCGCGGCTTCCGATGTTTCGCCCCATTTGATCTTGCCGCCGGGAATGCCCCATTTGTTCGACCACTTGTGCGTGCGGATCATCAAGGCTTCGCCCGCGCTGTTGAAAATCAACGCGCCGACGGTTGAGACCGGAATGTGCGGCTGGGCTGTTTTGCCCAGACTCAAATCATTTTGTTCCAGCACGTGACGCAACTCACCAAGATGCTCGACAATCAAGTCCGGTTTGGCGGCGCGCAATTGCGCGAGCGTATTATAACCGGTCAAAACCGCGCAGGAATGGACGCCACCGTGTTTGGCGGTCTCGATGTCGTGCTCCATGTCGCCGATGAAGAGCGTTTCATCGAGCTTTAGATTATTTTCGGCAAGGATGTCGTGGATTTTTTTGCGCTTGTCCCAGACATCCGTGTAAGGCCGGTCCAGAAACGCGTCGAAGCCGGTGACGCGGCATTGTTCTTTGAAATAATCGGCGTGGACCGTGCTCAAAAGAAACGTGCGGAATTTTTTGGCGCGGCAAAATTCGAGGAATTCGCGCGCGTGCGGCAGTTCCACGACGGAAGCCTGCGCGTGCTTGAAGCTGGCATGAAACCAGTCCTCCAATTGTGGCATCGGCACATGCGGTGTGTGGCGGTCGTAGAACTTCTTGAACGGCAGGGAAAACTCCGCGCGAAAGGTGTCGAGCGACATTTCCGGACAGCCCGCCTGCGAGAGGACGAAATTGGACGCCTTCAGGACGGCGGGCAGATCGTCCACCAGCGTCCCGGACCAGTCGAAGATGATGTTGCGGATCACGCGGAGAAATTAACCACAAAGACACTAAGGCACCAACAGAAACAAATTCTTTGTGTCTTGGTGTCTTGGTGGTTAAAAATGGTTGTGCTCATTGCCTTCAACAAACCGTTCGGCGTGCTTTCGCAATTCACCGGCGACAGCTCGCCGAACCGTGCGCTGGCGGAATTCAATTTTCCGAAAAATGTTTATCCCATCGGCCGGCTCGACGCGGATTCCGAAGGCTTGCTTCTCTTGAGCGACGAGCGGGAATGGAATGAACGCCTGCTGCATCCGCGCCACGCGCACGAACGCGAGTATTGGGCGCAGGTCGAGCGGATTCCGACGCCGGAAAGCTTGAAACAGCTTGGTCTCGGCATTTCCATTCAAGGTCGGAAAACATTGCCCTGCCGCGCGTGGCGGCTGGAGCCGCCGCCGGAGATTCCGCCGCGCGTGCCGCCGATCCGTATTCGCAAGAGCGTGCCGGATTGCTGGATTGGACTGGAATTGATCGAGGGCAAGAATCGTCAGGTGCGGCGCATGACGGCGGCCATCGGGCATCCGACGTTGCGGTTGATGCGCGTGCGCATTGGCGGCTTGAAGCTGGACGCATTGGCGGCCGGCAAATGGAAAATTCTTTCGCCGGAGGAACGCAAACTGGTCGCCGGCAAATAAATTTTACACTCGCACTTGCATTGCGCAGGTCGGAAATTACACTCCGCCCTCCCGATGGCGAATTTAAGTTCACTCAACCCGCAACAACGCCAGGCCGCTGAAACCATCAACGGCCCGGTTTTGATTCTGGCGGGTGCGGGCACGGGCAAGACGCGCGTCATCACCTATCGCATCGCGCACCTGATTGACAAGGGCGTCGCGCCGGAAAACATCCTCGCCGTCACGTTCACGAACAAGGCCGCGCGCGAAATGCAGGAACGCATCAATAAGCTGCTGCCCAAGCGAAGTCAAAAGTTTGAAGGCAGAAGGCAGAAGGATGACAAGGAACCGCGCCCGACGATCTGCACGTTCCATTCCCTCTGCGTCCGAATTTTGCGCTCGCACATCGAGCGGCTGGGTTACAAGCGCAACTTCGTCATCTACGACGAGTCGGAGCAGCTCGGCGCGGTGAAAAAAATCCTGAGCGGCGTTTCGGCCAAAGGCGAGAAGACCGACCCGGCGGCGATCCTCGCGCTGTTGAGCAAATTCAAGAACGGCGGCGAACGCTCGGCGGCCTTTGTGGACCCGAGCGTCCGGGCGCTGGCCGAACACATCCGCACGCGCTACGAATCCGCCCTGCGCGCCTGCAACGCGGTGGATTTCGACGATTTGATTTTGTTGACGCTGCGGCTGTTCAACGAATTTCCCGACGTGCTGGAAGCCTGCCGCGCGAAATATCGCTACGTCATGGCCGATGAATATCAGGACACGAACGCCACGCAGTTCCAGCTCATCCACGCGCTGACGCTCAAGCATCGCAACCTCTGCGTGGTGGGCGACGACGATCAGAGCATTTACGGCTGGCGCGGCGCGGAGATCGCCAACCTGATCGACCTCGAGAAACATTATCCCGAGGTGAAGATCGTGAAGCTCGAACAGAATTACCGTTCGACCAACACCATTCTCACCGCCGCCAACGCGCTCATCAAAAACAACGCCCGCCGCCGCGCCAAATCGCTCTGGTCCCAGAAGGGCCAGGGCGCAAAAATCCTGCTGCGCGCCTGCACCGACGAAGACGAGGAGGCGACCGAAGTGGTGGGGCAAATTGAATTCGCCCGGCTCGCCCATCGCGTGCCGTGGCGGGAGAATGCAATTCTCTTCCGCACGAACATCCAGTCGCGGCCGATTGAAACCGCGCTGCGCAAGGCCGGCGTGCGTTATCATCTCATCGGCGGGCAAAGCTTTTTCGACCGGCGCGAGATCCGGGATTTCCTCGCGTATCTCAAGATGTTCATCAATCCGCACGACGACATCAGCCTGCTGCGCATCGCCAACACGCCCGCGCGCGGCCTGAGCGACGTGACGATGGAACGCCTGCTTGCCGCCAGCCAGGAGCGGCATTGCTCCGTGTTCGCCGCCATGAAAAATCCGCTCGTGCAGGCGACGTTCCAGAAGCGCACGCAGGAATGTCTCGCCACGTTTCTGGAATTCATCGAACGCACGCGGGCGCAGCTCCACAATGAAATGGTCAAGCACGAGCCGAAGGTGTTGCAGGTGTGGGCGGACAAGTTTCTCGATGAATCCGGCTACCTGCTGGAACTGCGCCGGCAGGAAAAAGACCCCGAAGCCGGCGACGCCCGCGTCCGCAACCTGCGCGACCTGACCGCCACGCTGGACGGAAACTTTCCCGCCGGCAAGGCGCCGTTCGAGCGGCTGGAAGAATTTCTGGAGGACATCACGCTGGATTCCGACCGCGAAGAAGAGGAGGAAAAAGGCGACGTCGTCACGCTCATCACGATGCACAGTTGCAAGGGGCTGGAGTTTCCGCGCGTGTTCATCGTGGGGCTGGAGGACGGGCTGCTGCCACACACGCGCTCGACCACGGAAGGCACGCTGGACGAGGAACGGCGGCTGTTTTACGTCGCGGTCACGCGCGCGATGCTGTCGCTGACCATCAGCCATTGCGCGAGCCGTAAGAAATACGGGCAGTTGCTGCCGTGCCATCCCTCGCGCTTCCTCAAGGAACTGCCGGAGGAACTGGTGGAACACGCCGAGGAGAAGGATAAAACGCCCGTAAGCGCGGCGGTCGGCAAAAGCCTGTTCGACGCGATGCGTGAGGCGGTGGGGTGAGAAATCGTCGCTTGCCGGAAACGCGAAACGATGCTTTCTTTCTCCGACGAATGAGCCAGCCGTATGAAGAAATTTTGGAAGGCGCGTCGTTGGCGCGTTCCGCTCCCGGACCCCGGCACGAACAGATTTGCGCCCGCCTGCACGCCGCGATGGCGGCCAGCGTGGCCAACCTGAACAGCACGCAACTGCTCGCGCCGCGCACCAAGGTCCAGGTGTCGCGCACCACCGCAATCCGCCCCGACCTCGCGCTCATCACGACGGCCACCGGCCGGCTCTGGCTGGCCGTGGAGATCGTCCACACGGGCGACCATCACGCCGACACGGTCATCAAAAAGGAGGTTTATGAGCGCGCCCGCGTGCCGCGCCTGTGGATGGTGGATCCGCGCTACGACAACGTGGAGATTTATCACAACACGGAGTTCGGCCTGGTGCTCAAGGGCATCCTGGCCGGCAGCGAAGTCCTATCGGAAAAGCTGGTGCCGGAATTTCAGTTTGTCATCGCCGAGTTGTTCGCCACGCCCAAGACCGGTCCGGGTCCGGGCTGATTTGCTTGAACGCCAAAACGTGTTAGCTTGTCTCTTGTTCTGTTAGACAAAACCAAACCAACTATGAAAACATCTAAATTGATCCTCGCGGCTGCCGCCGGCCTGATGCTGGCATTCGGCACATCACGCCTGCTCGCTGCGGATGCGGACAAGGAAGTCACCATCACAGGCAACATGGTCTGCGGCAAATGCACGCTCCATGAAACCGAAAAATGCCAGAACGTCGTCCAGGTCATGCAGGACGGTAAAACGGTCAATTACTACCTGAAACAAAACGGTGTGAGCAAGGATGCCCATGAGGCGGTCTGCCACGGCGACACGGAAAAAGTGACGGTCACCGGCACCGTCACGGAAAAGGATGGCAAGGAAATGATGACGCCGAGCAAAATCGAGCCGGCCAAATCGTAAAACAAATTCTCCACAACCAACCGCCGCGGGAAATCATTTCCGGCGGCGGTTTTTATTTCAGCCAGTCAAATCAAGCAGGAAAATAAGGCGAGTTTCGATCGTGTCGACGTGCCAGTTCACTGGCATAATTCTGCCCCAGCGAGTCTGCATTGGCCCGCATCCAATCAGTCAAACGGGTTTTGCCGGTCGGCGGCGTGTCCACGCACAGCAAATCATCCATCAGTCCTTTTATTTCTTCGCGCGTGATGAAGGTGTCATGGACAAACCAGCCAATCACCCGACTCGCGACATAGCCCATATTCGGTGAAACTTGCATGATGCGACGATTTTTGCCAATGGCGGCACCGACAGCTTCAACCAGTTCGTGATAGGTGAATGTTTCCGGCCCGATGGCATTGACAACACTGTTCTCCTGGTTTTTGCCTTCAGCCACGGCCAACTCCGCCAAATCCTCAACATAAATCGGCTGCAAGCGATACGCGCCATCACCAAACACCGCAAAAAATGGAAACCGGCGCAATGCCCACGCGATGTTGTTGATCAAAATATCCTCGCGGCCAAACAAGACCGTCGGGCGGAGGATGGAGTAATTCATTCCGCTCTCCCGCAGTGCGCGTTCCAGCCGCGCCTTGCCGGCGAAATATTCCAACGGCGAATCCTCGCTGGGATTGGTGATGCTGACGTGGACAATTTTTTGGACGCCCGCCTGCTTGGCGGCCTTAAACAAAACCAACGTGTTGTTGACGGCCTGCTCATGCGTGAACGTCGCATGGTTAAACCGCACCCAGTAGGTGTTGTAAAGCACATCCACTCCGGCGAGCGACTCGGCCAGTTTTTCCGGGTCGCCAAACGAAAGTGGCAGCGCCTTCACCTGGCCGCCAAAGGGATTGGTTCGCGCCGGCGAGTTGGTCAGCGTAACAACCTTGCGTCCTTCAGCCAGCAGGCGCGTGGCGATGTAGCAACCAGAGTAGCCAAAAGCTCCTGTGACGGCGTGGATCGCATCATTTCTCATATTATTGTTTTTTCTGTATTTTGTGAATTGTTTGTCCAAAAAAATTATTTCAGCCACTTCGCAACATGACCGCCGAGCTTGACCAGCTTGACCCGCGAAGCCAGCGGCAACCGGCGCACGTCACCGAACCAGCCGTCCATCAACTCGAAAAATTCCAGCATTTCCGCCAGCCGTTGTTTGGTGTGCGGATCAACCGGAGGCCCGTCTTTCAACTGCGCCGAAGTCTCCCTCAAGGTCTTGAGCGTGGGATCCATCTCGCGGCGCTTGCGCTCGTCCAGCAGGATTTCAAACATCTGCCAGACATCCTTGATAGATTCAAAGTGTTCTCGCCGGTCACCCAAGATATGGACGCCTTTGATCACGCCCCACGTCTGCAATTCCTTGAGGCTGTTGCTGACGTGCGACCGTGCCACGCCCAGCGTCTCGACAATCTCATCCGCCGTCTGCGGCTTGGAGGAAAAATAGAGCAACGCATGGATTTGGGCCACCGTCCGGCTGATGCCCCAGCGCGCCCCCATCTCGCCCCAATGAAGAACCATTTTGTGAATGACCGGATTTAGCTTCATTTCTGTTAAGACAGGAAATTAAGGAATTTAAGGCCTTGAGTCAAGAACTAATTCCCTTAAGCCAAATCAGGAAATTTTCCTCCGGTTGAACTTTACGCAGTCCTCATATTTGACCCCGCTGCCGCCAAAGATGTCCAGCGCCGAGCCGATGGTCAGGTCAACCTTCCCCTGCCCTAGTTTGGTGACGGTTTCCAAGTCAGCAAGCGAGTTGGCACCGCCGGCGTAGGTCATGGGGATCGGCGTCCAGCGGCCCAGCTTCTCGACCAGTTCGCCGTCAATGCCGCGGCACAAGCCCTCCACGTCCACGGCATGGATCAAAAATTCCGCGCAGAAGCCGGAAAACTTTTTTAGCGTCTCCGCATTCACGGCAAGTTCGGTAAATTTCTGCCAGCGGTCGGTCACGACGAAATAATCGTCGCCGCGCTTGCGACAGCTCAAGTCGAGCACCAGCTTTTCCTTGCCGATGGCCTTGACCAGTTCGTCCAGCCGCGCCCAGTCCACGCGGCCTTCGCGGAACACCCAGCTCGTGACAATGACGTGCGACGCGCCGGTATCCAGCCAGCCGCGCGCATTCGAGGCGTTCACGCCGCCGCCGAGGTGCAAACCGCCGGGAAATGCCTTCAAAGCCGCACGGGCTTCGGATTCGTTGCCCGCGCCGAGCATGATGACGTGGCCACCGAAAATTTGGTCGCGCCGGTAAAGTTCGGCGAACCACGCGGCGGATTTCTCGGAGACAAAATTCGTGCGCACGCCGCCGTCGCCGAGCGAGCCGCCGACGATCTGCTTCACTTTGCCTTCATGCAGGTCAATGCAGGGACGAAACATGCTGTCAGGCTAGATTCGCGCGGCCCAAGTTCAAAGCCGAAAGATAAAACAAAAAGCCGCCCCGGTTGCCCGGTGCGGCTTAGGAATTCAGTCAGGGCTCGACGGAGTCTCGCCCCACCAAGATTATTTCTTCTTCGCGATCTTCGCCTTGCGCTTTTCTTCGATGGCGGCCTGCGCAGCAGCCAAACGGGCCACCGGCACGCGGAACGGCGAGCAGCTCACGTAGGTGAGGCCGGCGCGATGGCAGAATTTCACGGAGTCGGGATCGCCGCCGTGTTCGCCGCAGATGCCGAGCTTGATGCCAGGACGGGTCTTGTTGCCCTTCTCGGCGGCGATTTGAATGAGCTGGCCGACGCCGGTCTGGTCAATCGAGGCGAACGGATTCTTCTTGATGATCTCGTTCTCGGTATAGGCGCCAAGGAACGAGCCGGAATCGTCGCGCGACATGCCGAGGCAGGTCTGGGTGAGATCGTTCGTGCCGAAGCTGAAGAACTCGGCGGTCTGCGCAATCTCGTCCGCCGTGAGTGCGCCGCGCGGAACTTCGATCATCGTGCCGACGCTGTAGGTGAACTTCACTTTCTTTTCCTTCATCACCAGCGCGGCGACTTCGTGGACGATGGCGACCTGCAAATCCAGTTCACGCTTAAAACCGACGAGCGGAATCATGACTTCGGGCTTCGGCTTGAAGCCCTGTTTCTGCGCATCGGCCGCGGCTTCGAACACCGCGCGCGACTGCATGCGCGTGATTTCGGGATATTTGATGCCGAGGCGGCAGCCGCGGAAGCCGAGCATCGGATTGAATTCGTGCAGTTCGTGCACGCGGTTGATGATTTTCTCGACGGGGATGTTGAGCTTACGCGCGAGGTCCATCTGCGACTCCTTGGTGTTCGGCAGGAACTCGTGCAGCGGCGGATCGAGGAAACGGATCGTGGCCGGGAATCCTTTCAGCGCCTTGAAGATGCCGAAGAAGTCTTCCCGCTGATACGGCAACAGCTTGGCGAGCGCCGCTTCGCGGGCTTCCAGCGTGTCGGCGAGAATCATCTCGCGCATCGCATCAATGCGATTGCCCTCGAAGAACATGTGTTCCGTGCGAGTCAGGCCGATGCCCACCGCGCCGAACGCGACGGCGTTGCTGGCCTGCTCCGGCGTGTCGGCGTTCGTGCGCACCGACAGGCGCGTAAACTGCGCGCACCATTTCATGAGCTGGTTGTAGTTCTTGAATTTCTCGGTGGCCTGCGCGGCCTTGTCGCCGTGAATGAGGCCGGCAATGATTTCGGACGGCGCGGTCTTCACTTCACCCGCGTAAACGGTGCCGGCGGTGCCGTCAATGGAAAGGTATTCGCCTTCCTTGAAGGTCTGGCCGCTGATGGTGACGGTCTGCTTGTCGTAATCCACATGGACGGCAGCCGCACCGCAGACGCAAACCTTGCCCATCTGACGGGCGACGAGCGCCGCGTGCGAGCTGACACCGCCGCGAGCGGTAAGAATGCCTTCCGCCGCGATCATGCCGCGCAAATCTTCCGGGGAAGTTTCGAGGCGAACGAGCAAAACTTTTTCACCCTTCTTTTCCGCTTCGACGGCGCGTTCGGCATTCAAATAAATCTTACCGGACGCCGCGCCTGGGCCAGCCGGCAAACCGGTGGCGATGATTTTGGCCTTCTTGACTTCGGCCAAATCAAAGATCGGCGCGAGCAACTGGTCAAGCTGGTCGGCCGGGTTCCGCAACACGGCGGTCTCGGCATCAATCAATTTTTCCTTCACCATGTCGGCGGCGAATTTCAGCGCGGCGGCGGCGGTGCGCTTGCCGTTACGCGTTTGGAGCATGAACAGCTTGCCTTCCTGGATTGTGAACTCCACATCCTGCACATCCTTGAAATGCTTTTCGAGCGTGGCGCGAACTTTCAGCAGTTCGGCATAGCTCGCGGGCATGACGTTCTTGAGCTTGAGCACCGGCTCGGGCGTGCGCACGCCGGCGACGACGTCTTCGCCCTGGGCGTTGACGAGGAATTCACCGTAGAATTCATTGGTGCCGTTGGCGGGATTGCGCGTGAACGCGACGCCGGAACCGGACTTGTCGCCGGTGTTGCCGAACACCATCGCCTGCACGTTGACGGCGGTGCCCCATTCGGCGGGAATATTATATTTGCGGCGATACACAATCGCGCGGTCATTCATCCATGAACCAAACACCGCGCCGGCGGCGCCGCGCAACTGGTCCCACGGATTCGTCGGAAAATCTTTGCCGGTGCGTTCCTTAACGAGCGCCTTGAAACGCTTGACGAGCTCGGCCTGGTCTTCGGCGGTCAGCTCGGAATCCACGATGTCCTTGTGATATTTCTCGTGTTTGAATTCGTGGATGACGGTTTCAAACGGCTCGTGATCTTCGTTGGCGCGCTTCTGCACGCCAATCACCACGTCGCCATACATCTGGATGAAACGGCGGTAACAATCCCACGCAAAGCGGGCATTGTTGGTGGCCTTTTCCAGCGCGACGACGGACTGGTCGTTCAGGCCGAGGTTCAAAATCGTGTCCATCATGCCGGGCATGGAATCGCGTGCGCCGGAGCGGACGGCGACGAGCAACGGCATGCCGCTGGTGGCGCCGAACTTCGTGCCCATGATTTTTTCCATGTTCGCGATGCCGGCTTCCATCTGCGCCTGGAGTTCCTTGGGATAGGTCTTCTTGTGCGCGTAGAAGTAAGTGCAGACTTCGGTGGTGATGGTGAAACCGGGAGGCACGGGCAGACCGATGCGGGTCATTTCCGCAAGGTTCGCACCTTTGCCGCCGAGCAGCGGCTTCATCGAGCCGTCGCCGTCGGCTTTTTTGTTGCCCCAGGTGTAAACGTATTTGTTGGATTTTGATTTGGCCATAAATTCAATTTTAATTAAGGTTAATTCGTCAGTGAAACGAGCCGTGAAAATATCAAACGCGCCATTAGAGTCAATGATTGGAACGTCGAAAAAACATTGAGCGGTGAAATAATGCCAAGAAACGGGCCAAATAATACATATCATCAAATCAGGATGCGTTGATTTTTTATTTGAATTCGTCGCTGTTCTGATTATTTTACAGCAATGTCGAATCACGCCGAACTCCTGAAGCAAGCGCTCCGCGAACGCATCGTCATTATTGACGGCGCGATGGGCACGACCATCCGCACCTACGGGCTGGGCGAAAAGGAGATTCGCGGTGAACGGTTCAAGGACTCGAAAAAGGATCTGAAGAATAACGGCGATCTTTATTCACTGACGCAGCCAAGCACTATTGGCGACATTCACCGCCGTTTTCTGGAAGCCGGCGCGGACATCATCGAGACGAACACTTTTTCGGCCACCAGCATTGGCCAGAGCGAATTTTTCGTTGACGACCCGCGCGAACACGGCGGACGCAAAGACCCGGCGTTTTATCAAACGGTCATCGAAAACAAATTCCTCAACGACCTCGCGTGGGAAATCAACGAGCAATCCGCCAAGCAATGCCGCGAATGGGCTGATCGCATCGCGAACCAGACCGGACGTCCGCGTTTCGTCGCCGGCGCGGTCGGGCCGCTGACGGTGTCACTGTCCAATTCGCCGGACGCGGATGACGCAGGTTTTCGCGTCTGCACGTTTGATCAGGTGAAGACGGCTTACATCAACCAAGTCCGCGCGCTCATTGCGGGCGGCTCGGACATTTTGCTGGTCGAAACGATCTTCGATTCGCTCAACGCCAAGGCGGCGCTGGTGGCGATTCAGGAAGTCTTTGAGCAGGACAAAAAGATTCTGCCCATCATGATTTCCGCCGCCGTTGGTCGCGGCGGTGAAACGATGATTTCCGCGCAGACCATCGAGGCTTACTGGAACGCGATGAAGCATGTGAAGCCGATTGCCATCGGGCTGAACTGCTCGCTCGGCCCGGATTTAATGCGGCCGTTCCTCGCGGAACTCGCGGAGAAATCCAATACCGCCATTTCGTGCTATCCGAACGCGGGTTTGCCGAATCCGCTGTCGCCGACCGGCTTTGATTTGAAGCCGGAGGACATGGGATATTTTCTCGGCGAATTTGCCAACAGCGGTTTGATCAACATCGCTGGTGGTTGCTGCGGCAACACGCCCGACCACATCGCGGCGATTGCGAAGGCACTGGAAAACAAACCGCCGCGTCAGGCGCAGACCGAGAAGAAATTTTCCACCGGCGCGGCGATTCCATTGCGGTTGAGCGGTTCACAGCCGTTCACGCAACAGATCGGCCAGTTCATCATGATCGGTGAGCGCACGAACGTCGCGGGTTCGCCCAAGTTCGCCAAACTCATCAAGGAAAATAAATACGAGGAAGCGGTCGCGGTCGCGCGACAACAGGTTGAGAACGGCGCGAACATCATCGATATCTGCATGGACGAAGGGATGATTGACGGCGTCGCTGCGATGACGCGATTCCTGCAATTGCTAGGCAGCGAACCGGAAGTTGCCAAAGTGCCGTTCATGGTGGACTCGTCGAAATGGGATGTCATCGAGGCCGGCCTGAAATGTGTTCAGGGCAAAGGCATCGTGAATTCCATTTCGATGAAGGAAGGCGAAGCCAAATTTCGCGAGCACGCAAAAAAAGTTTTAAAATACGGCGCAGCGGTCGTTGTGATGGCGTTTGACGAACAAGGCCAGGCCGCGACGCTTGCGGACAAGATTCGTATTTGTGAACGCGCCTACAAAATCCTTGTGGACGAGGTCGGTTTTCCGCCCGAGGACATCATTTTTGATCCGAACATACTCACCGTCGGCACGGGCATCGAGGAGCACAACAACTACGCGGTGGACTTCATCGAAGCCACGCGGTGGATCAAAAACAACTTGCCGCACGCGAAAGTCAGCGGCGGTTTGTCGAACGTGTCGTTCAGCTTCCGCGGCAACAATCCCGTGCGCGAAGCGATGCACAGCGCGTTTCTCTTCCACGCCATCAAAGCCGGCATGGACATGGCTATCGTAAACGCGGGAATGTTGGAAGTTTACGAGGAGATTGAGCCGGAGCTGAAGGAACTCGTCGAGGACGTATTGCTGAATCGCCGTGCGGATGCGACGGAACGTCTGGTAAACTTTGGTGAAAAGCTCAAAGCCGCGAGCGCAGGAACGACCGTTGCCGATAAGAAAATCGAAGAAGAATGGCGCAAGGGCACGGTCGAAGAACGCCTCTCGCACTCGCTCGTGAAGGGCATTGATCTCTATGTGGACGCCGACACCGAAGAAGCGCTGAAGAAATACGGCAAGCCGCTCACCGTCATCGAAGGGCCGTTGATGGCAGGCATGAGCGTCGTCGGTGATCTGTTTGGGGCGGGCAAAATGTTTTTACCGCAGGTCGTAAAATCGGCGCGCGTGATGAAAAAATCCGTCGCGTATCTCACGCCGTTTATGGAAGCCGAAAAAGCGGCGATGGTCGCGCGCGGCGAAGTCGTGAAGGCGCAGGGCAAAATCGTCCTCGCGACGGTCAAAGGCGACGTGCATGACATCGGCAAGAATATCGTCGGCGTCGTGCTGGCTTGTAACAATTACGAAGTCATCGACATGGGCGTCATGGTCCCGTGCGAGAAAATTCTCGAACGCGCCAAACTGGAAAAAGCCGATATCATCGGCTTGAGCGGTTTGATCACGCCGTCGCTGGACGAGATGGTTCACGTTGCGAGAGAGATGGAACGCACCGGTTTCAAAGTGCCGTTGCTCATCGGCGGCGCGACGACGAGCCGCGCGCATACTGCGGTTAAAGTGGCGCAGCATTATAGCGAGCCGGTGGTTCATGTCCTTGATGCCAGCCGCGCCGTGCCGGTGACGAGCAGCTTGTTGAGCAAAGACGGCAAGGCGGCGTTCGTCAAACAACTGCGCGACGATTACGAAAAGCTCCGCGCGCAACACGCCGGCTCCCAGATCAAATTGCTTTCGCTCGAAGCCGCCCGCGCCAATGCGCCGAAGTTAAAATATGACGATGTGCCCAAACCGGAGTTCACCGGCGTGCGCACGCTATCTTCCGGCGCGTTCAATTCCGGCAAGTGCGACTGCGGTTCATCGCACGGTCACGCCGGCGCGTTCGGCGTTTCGCTGGAAGACGTCGTGCCGTTCATTGATTGGACGCCTTTTTTCCACACCTGGGAACTGCGCGGCGTTTATCCGAAAATTCTTCAGCACGAAAAACACGGCGCGGAAGCGACCAAACTTTTTGCCGACACACAAAAAATGCTCACGGAATTCGTCGCGAACAAATCGCTGAAACTTCAGGCAGTTTATGGCTTGTTCCCCGCGAACGCCGTCGGCGACGACGTGGAAATTTACACGAACGGTTCGCGTAAACATCTGCGCACAACGTTCCACTTCCTGCGCCAACAAATTGAAAAAGGCGATGGCACTCCGAACTGGTGCCTCGCGGACTTTGTTGCACCGAAGGATGTAGCGGCGGTCTATGACCGCCGACCGAACGGCGCTGACACAGCGCCGCTGCAGGATCACATCGGTGCCTTCGCCGTCACGAGCGGACATGGCTTAAAAGAAATCGTCGAAGGTTTCAAAGCGAAACATGATGACTACAACGCCATCATGGCCGAGGCCATTGCCGACCGTTTGGCCGAAGCGTTCGCCGAATATCTCCACAAACGGGTCCGTGACGAATGGGGATTCGGCAAACTGGAAAAGCTCACGACGGAAGACCTGATCGCCGAAAAATATCGCGGCATCCGTCCCGCCGCCGGCTATCCTGCCTGCCCCGATCACACGGAAAAAGAAATCCTCTGGGATTTGCTCGACGTGGAAAAGCACACAGGCATCAAGCTAACCGAAAGTTTCGCCATGTGGCCGGGCAGTTCGGTGAGCGGACTTTATTTTGCGCACCCGGAATCGAAGTATTTCGCCGTCGGCAAACTGGGCAAGGATCAGACTGAAGATCTGGCCAAGCGCAAAGGCAAATCCGTTTCCGAAATGGAACGCTGGCTCGGACCGTGGCTGAATTACAACCCCTGAAGAAATCTCCGTTCGACCGGCTTTTTGGTTCGGCGGTGTCCCGCGTAACCACCTACCACCCGGCGCACGATGGTTAATGGAAAACCTTTAATTCTCCGGCTTCGGCGGTTTCACGTTGGGCCGGCTGACATTTTTCAGACGGTCGCGCACCATGTCGGAACGCAGCAGGTCGCGCTCCTCGGCGGTGAGCTTGTCGGAAAACTGCTTTTGCAAATGCGCCGGCTGCGTGACAATGAACAGCTCGTCCACAAGCGAGCGGTTCACTTCGGGGAACAATCCCAAGTCCACGCCCAGCCGCATTAGCGAGAGCAGGTTCATCGTTTCCTTGGACGAAATGCTGTGCGCATTCGCCAGAATTCCGTAAGCGCGGCCGATGTGGTTGAAGACGACCTTCGGCTTTTTCTCCAGCAACGTCTGCCGTGCGTTTTCCTCGTGCTCGATGATCTGCAGTAAAACCTTGTCCAGCCGCTCTACGATGGTCGTCTCGGTTTCACCGAGCGTCATCTGATTGGAGACCTGAAAAACATTTCCCAGCGCCTCAGTGCCTTCGCCGTAAAGCCCGCGCACCGCGAGGCCAAGCTTGTTGACGGATTGGATGATTGGATTGATCTGCTCGGCCAGCACGAGTCCGGGCAAATGCAGCATCGCGCTGACTCGGATGCCGGTGCCAAGATTCGTCGGGCACGCGGTCAAATAGCCCAGATCGTTGTTGAAAGCGTAATCAAGCTTTTTTTCCAACGCGGAATCGAATTTATCAATTGCGCTCCACGCTTCGCGCAATTGCAGGCCGGGCCGCAACGCCTGCATCCGCAGATGATCCTCCTCGTTGATCATGACGCAAAACGTTTCCTCGCGGTTCAAGACGAGGCCGCTGCCGGAACTTTTCGCGGCGTGTTCGCGGCTGATGAGATGCCGCTCCACCAAGATCTGTTTTTCCAGCGCGCCGAGATTGTCCATCACCTCGGAAAAAGCATCTTTCATCTCCGGCAAGCTTTCAACGGCGGGCCGGATGGTTTCCATGATCTTGATGCGTTCAGGCTTTTTCGCCCAGCCGGGAAATGCCGCGCCCTTCAAATTGCGTGCCAGCCGCACGCGGCTCGACATCACGATGCGGTCATGTGGGCCGTGCAAGCGAGTCGCCTCCGCCGGCGTGATCAGAAATTCGTAGAGATCCATTTTCAAAGTTATTTCTTGGCTGGTTCGGCAGCCGGCGATGCCAGCGCCTTCAGTTCATCACGAACCTTGGCGGCCTGCTCGAAATCCTCCGACTCGATGGCCTTGGCGAGTTTTTTATTCAGCAGCTTGAGCCGTTCCGCCGCGTCGCGCGACGAGCGGAGCGCTTCCGGCGTCTTGCCGGTGTGCCGCGTGCCCTTGTGCATCGTCTTGAGCAGGCCCGCCAGACCTTCGGCGAAAACCTGGTAGCAATCCGGGCAGCCTAGCCGTCCGGACTTCTTGAAATCCGCCTGTGAAAAACCGCAGCGCGGGCATTTCAAATCCACGCCGCCGGCGGTCTGCACGACTTCCTGCGCCGCGCCAAGGCCGAGCAGCAGGTCGGCGTCCGCGAGCGAGAATGTCGTCGGGTTGTCCACGCCCTTTTTCTTGGCGCAATCCTCGCACAGGTTCACCTTGTGCATCTTGTCATTCTCGATGTGGGTGAGAAAGACGGTCGCCGGTTTTTCTTTGCAGACGGAGCATTGCATTTTTGTAAAAAGGTTAAATTGTTAAATTGTTGAATCGTTATGTTGGCACATCGTGGTTTCCAGTTTAGCGCTTCAACCAATCACTATTAATAAATCGGCTCGCCGGAGGCGTTCGTCAAGGCGTGGTATTTTTCCTCCAGCTTACGCGTGAGTTTGCCCGGCTTTCCGGTGCCGATGACGCGGCCGTCAATCTTCACCACCGGAATCAGCTCCGCACCCGTGCCGGTGAGGAAACATTCGTCCGCGTTGAACAAATCGTAGCGCGTCAGGTTCGGCTCGGAAACTTTTATGCCGGCGGCCTCGGCCAGCTCGATCACCGTCTGCCGCGTGATGCCGTAAAGCGCGCCCGCCGACAGCGGTGGCGTGAACAGCGCGCCGTTCTTCACGATGAACAAATTGTCACCGGTGCATTCGGCCACGAAGCCCTCGGCGTTCAACATGACCGCCTCTTCGCAGCCGCCGTTGTTCGCCTCGATCTTGGCGAGAATGTTGTTGAGATAATTCAACGACTTGATGGCCGGGTTGAGCGCGCTGTGCAAATTGCGCGTTGTCGGCACGGTGATGATGTCGAGGCCGCGCTGGTAATACGCCGGCGGATAAAGCTGGATCTTGTCCGCGATGATGATGACGGACGGTTTTTTGCAACTGCGCGGATTCAGGCCGAGCGAGCCCACCCCGCGCGTGACGATGAGGCGGATGTAGCCTTCGCGCAGCTTGTTTTTCCGGCAGGTCTCGACGGTGGCCTTCATCATTTCGGCGTGCGACAGCGGAATGTTGAGCAGAATCGCCTTGGCGGAATAAAACAGCCGGTCAATGTGCTCCTTGAGCTTGAAGACGCGGCCGTTGTAGATGCGGATGCCTTCAAAAATGCCGTCGCCGTAAAGCAGGCCGTGGTCGAACACGGACACCTTGGCGTTGCGCTCGTCGAGATATTTGCCGTCAATATAGATTTTCATGCGTAAACGGAAGCCAACGTATTTCAAAAACGGGGTCGAGGCAAACGGGAATTTGGGTCGATGGCAATGCCTGCGGCATGGTTCAGACGAAATTTTCGTGACAGCGGGAGAAAGTCGGCTATATTCCCCGCCCTTTGCGACCCTATGGTCTAGCGGTTAGGACACCTCCCTTTCACGGAGGTAGCCCGGGTTCGATTCCCGGTAGGGTCGCCATTAAATCCCCAATGATTCCGCATTATTGGGCTTTTTTATTGACTTTCCAGACAGTTTTCCAGACAAATTGGGGTATGAAAACACCGGATTTCCCGAAAGAAATTAAGCGCGGCAGCGTGAGCGTGACGATTTACAAAACCCCGTCGAAGGGCTACCCGCTGTATGTCCTCGCCTACTATCAGGATGACCGCCGAAAGCGGGAATACAACGCCGATTATCAGATCCTGTTGAAACGGGCGAACGAATTTTTGGACGACTTGATCGCAGCCCGCCCGGTTGAAGCCGGAGCATTGAATTCCGGCGAACGCAGTGAATTTATGCGCGCTAAAGCTATCGTGGCTAAAATCAATCAGCCGCTGGATATTGTGGCTCGCCATTATGTGGAAGCCGTAAAAATTCTCGGCAACGATCTCGTGATCGAGGCCGCACGGGAATACGCAAAACGTCATCCGGCCAAACTCCCGCCGGTTAAAGTCGCTGATTTAGTGACCGAATTTCTTGATGAGAAGAAAAAACAGGGACGCAGCGAACGCCATCTGGAAACACTTAAGTCGCATTGCAAACGGTCTGGCGACGTCGTTTGCATGAACATCGGGAGCGTAACCGCAGCCGATGTGGATTTGTTTTTGGACAGCCTGGAAATCGGCGCAAGGACGCGCGACAACATCGTTAATTCAATCAACACATTATTTGAATACGCCAAACGCAAACGCTATTTGCCGTCAGACCACGACGAATTGAGCCGTGTCGCGCGTCTGGATAACGACCATGATGGTCCCATTGAAATTTACACACCGGAAGAAATGAAGGCGCTCCTTGCTGCCGCCGATGAATCGCTGCTGCCATTCATTGCCATCGGTGGCTTTGCTGGCTTGCGCAGTTCGGAAATTCAAAGGTTGGACTGGCAGGATGTAAAATTTGACAGTGATTGCATAATTGTCCAGAAAGGCAAGGTGAAGCAGCGCGGAAAATCGCGCCGGGTTGTTCCAATGCTGCCGAACCTGAAAAACTGGCTAAAAAGCTTTGCGCAGACGAACGGCCCGATATGGCCACACAGCAAACCCTACCTGTATGAAGCGCTTTCCACCGTTGCAATCGGGGCAAAAGTAGCCTGGAAAAACAACGCGCTCCGACACAGTTTTGTCTCTTATCGCGTGGCCCAAATCAAAAACATCCCTCAGGTCGCCTACGAATCAGGAAACAGCCCGCAAATAATTGATTCCAACTACCGCGAACTCGTTACGGAACCGGATGCCAAAAAGTGGTTTGCAATTTGTCCGGCATAAAACACTGAGGAAAAATTTGCGCTAGACGACATCGAAACCGACTCCAAAACATTTCCTCAAATGCGTTTCAATTTCCGCCCATTTGAAAAGCACCGTGGCCCGACGACCTTTCCCAATTTTGACATAAGGTATGATGCCGCGTCGCATCCAGTGTTCAACTGTGCGCACCGTCATCCCTAGTCTCGCCGCCACTTCCATCTTGGAAAGGTATCGCTCACCCGGTGGAATCAGGCTGGCATTCGGCGCGGCAGTATCCGTGGATTCAGGTTTCATCGTGCTGCCTTCGGTTGATTCTGTCGGCGCGCATTTTTAATTCGCCAATGCCGGTGAATGGCCGCCACCACCTTGTCGAGCCAGCCGACATCGGCAAGCTGTTGTGCCAGCAAGTCACGCGAATAACGTTTCACGCAATAACGTTGTGGACGACCCAACGGCTTAATCAAGCCCGCCTGCGACAGTGGCGGGATGATGTGCCTGGCGACCCCCAGCGCCTCGGCGACTTCCTCCTTGGTCATGGTGGCGTGGTATTTTTCCAATGGCTGGATTTTTAACGGTGAATCAGCAGTCATACACGTTCATTGGTTAAAATGAGGGTGACGGCGGTAATGAGGGTGTCATACACCTCGCCCAAACGGCTATCTGCCGGCATTACAAAACTCAATTCGTATTGCTGAAGACGGCGTTCCAGCCATTTGAGACCGCTTCCCAGAACAACCACGTTGGCACACGCAAAATGAATCGACATTTTTTCCGGCGGTGCCTCCGGTTCCTTTTCCAAAGCCGGGTTGGCCATTCTTTCGGCATACAAGAACTGCGCGTAGGGCAGCAGATAGCTGATGCCGTCATCGGCAATGACTTCGAGCGCGGCGATGTTGGGATCACTGCCGATGCAGGGATTTTTACGCGGGCTAGACGCTGATATGGCGGGCGGTTGTTTGCTGGTGCTCGGCTGGCTTGATTTCATGGCTGCTCCTTTCGGTTTTTTCGATTGAAAGTGATTTGGCAATGCGCTGGCGGAATCGTTTCATAAACCGATGGCCGCGCTGCAAAATGGTTTGGAGAAAGTCCCGTTGCGGCATGGCCTCAACCGCCGCCAGCCGCGCACTGGACCGGGTGACGTGCGAACGCAATAATTCCGAATCATCGGTAAAGACCTGGCAGCGTTCGCGCCCGCGCGAGATGCTGACGTAAAATTGTTCCTGATTGATGGCGGGCAGCGAACGCGACGAGGCGACCAGCAAAACTTCATCCACGGTCTTGCCCTGGGCGGCATGGGACGTGACGGCGTAGCCGTGCGTGAAGGTGCGATAATCGGCAGGAATCACCCGGCCATCGGCCAGTAAAACGGAATCCCCTTGAATCGCCCGCACCTCTACGAGTTCGCCATTGATAAACCGTTTACCCGTCGTGTTGGCTTGCAGCAACAGCTTGTCCCCGGCGGCGATTTTTAATTTTCGCTTTTCGCCTACATCACAGGCGATGCCTGCACCCAATGGGAAAAGGTTTTCCGAACCATCAGCACGTTGAACTTTCAAGATGTCGTTTTCCACGGCGACCACCTGCACCGTTTCACCTTTTTCAAAACCAAGTCCTCGACGATGGAATTGAATGGCCATGCCGGGACGGTATTGCCGCGCATCGCGCTTCTGTGCTTCCGTCCATGAGAGTGAATCGAAAACTTGAAATTCTTTTTCCTCACCGGCCAGCCGACCGGATGTTTTCAGGGCGGCGCGGATTTTTTCCGTCACCGCCTCAATTTCATTCCAAGTCGGCGCGACAAGCAGCGCGGACTTATTTTCTGCCAACGCTTTCAAATACGATTTCGCCGCCGAGTCGTGAAGATCATGGTGTCCGTCCGCAAGAACCTCAGTCACCGCACCAATGCGTTCCAACTGCGCGAAGGCTTCCACGCTGCGTTTCTGCGCCGCCAGTTCCACGGCCTTGCGGTATGCCGCCTTGCGTTGCCGCCGGATTGCCGTCAACTGGCCGGATTTGAAATTGGAATGCCGTTCCAAAATCCGCAGCGCATCGCCACGCGCCACCGAAGCGTGCTGCCCGGTGTCGCCGGACAAAATGATTCGCGCATCGCGCGTGCCATCGAACAGCCGTTTCATGTCGTCCATCCCCACCGCCCCGGCTTCATCCAATACAATCAATTGCCGTTCGGTCAGAACCGGCTTGGACAGCAGCAGGCTTTGAAGTGTCTTCGCCTCGAATCCCTCTTTACGCAAAACATCCGTTGCCGCCGCCGTTGGCGCGCAGAACAGCGGTTCAATCTTCGCCTCATTGCAGGCGGCAACCAGTTCGCGCAACGCCGTGGTTTTGCCACTGCCAGCCAGACCGCGCAGGCCGGTGATGCGGTCGCTGGTGCGCAGGACATGGTAAATCGCGCGGCGTTGATCTTCACCGAGCCAATCAGCAGGTTTGTAGCCCGGATGCAACGGCGCGACGGCATCGCAGCCCACATCGACCGTCTGGATTAAATCCAGTTCCGTCGCCAGTATCTTTTGCGTCGAGAATCCGCGTTCAGTTTTCACCAAATCCGGCAAGTGTTTTACCACCCCTTTCAAAAGGTCCAAATCAACCGCACCCAGGCGATGCGACAATGCCACGCTCAACAGTTCATGTTCCGGCACGACCGATCTGCGCTCGAAGACATGGGCGACGGCATGGTTCAAAACCTGATTTTCCACCAGCGCAATGTGCGGCAGGCGCGATGGACGAGCCGACGCGCGGAGGGTTTGCAGCGATTGCCGTTCATCGGCTGACAACTCTGACAATTGCCGAGCGCGGACTTCGGCGGTTGAAATGCCTTTGAGCTTTTTTGCCCGGCTCTGATGCACCGCATGGGAAATTTCGTCGTTGGAAAGTTTGCGCCCCAACTTTGCTTCCATTTCCTGCACCACCGCGTCGCGCTGCTGCGCGCGTTTGGAAAACCGTTTTACCACCACGTCACTGACACCCTCGATGTCAAAACCATGTTTGGCCGGGGCAATCCGGTAGCCGATTTGCTGCACCCGCTTGGCCAGTTCATTTCGATAAACCGCCGTGCCATAACGAATCGCGTCATACATGCCGCGCGCTTCCAATGCCTTCCAGCAACGTTCCGCCTGATCAAACGTGGCGTTGAACACTGTGAAATGCGTGTGCAACTGCGGGTCGAGTTCGCGGGAACTGTCATGCACGAACGATGCCGCCACCAAATTGCCGGTCGCTCGGTCACGATTATCAACGCCATTCCGGCGGATGCGAGTCGCGGCGAAGGTTTCGAGTTCGCGAAAGGCAAGCTTGGACGCTTCCTCATGCGCTTCCATCAATCGCTGGTCGTCCAGCGTGACCGCCAACACCGAAACCGATTTCGGCGCAGAACAAGTAAAATCATAAAGCACGCGCCGTTTGTTTTGTTTTAACTGGCGTTGCGTCAGCCGTTCGTCCGTTTCGGGATGATGATTCTCGCAGAGCGCATGAAATTGTTCGCGCGTGACTTCAGCCTTCAATCCCAGCCGTTCCGCGCCCGTGCCGATCCACCGGCCGTGGCGGATTTCGCCGGCGGCGTAGTAATCATTCTGCGCCAAATGCTCGTCGAAATACTTCTCGGCATCCGCCAGATTTTTATGGGCAACCGCAGTAAACATTGAACGTGATTATATCGGTCTTGAAAAAAGCTTTATGCCCCGCTGGCACATTCGTTATTTTCATTCCGGCACTAATTTCCTGATTGGGGCATCGTGCCTGAACTGATCCGGCGCAGGTCGTGTCTGGCACACGGGGTCAAAACTGAGTCCAGTTTTATTCATGCCTGTCAGTTTGCCTGAACTTTCCTCCGTCGTGGTGTATGTGATACACCAAATGCACTTGGCCGATGTTTTTTCCATTCGCCAACCAGTTTGGCGGAGAAGAAGCCAGCTTTTGTGCAATCTTTACACAAAATGAAAGCCCACTTTTTGGCTTAAAAACCGTATATATCCATTGGTATTATTGGGAATTATCGCTTTCCACCCGGCAGAACCTGAAATTTTGTTGCAGTTTTCCCATCAAAATGATGCTGCTGGCGCTTTGACTGGCCAGCTTTCCTGCGGGCGCTCGGAAACCGGCCAGACAAATCGCCAGTAATGCGAACCTAGACGGCCAAGCACTCAATGGACGGTTTGTAAATCCCGCGACTCCACAGCCGTTCCGTCCGCTCCGATTTTCAAACCGCCCGTTCAGTGCCCGTGCAAACTTGCGTCCGACTTCAGATTGCGGTATCTATTTCTTCAGTGAAAACGATGTCCTTCAGTGAAATGAAACGACAGGAAGCGGATAGTCGCATGGCGGCAATTCGCAGGGCTCGCCGCAGTCCGGCAGCGGCAGCGGCACAACAACGACGGGCGTCACTGGTGGGCGACGGTGCGAAGTGGCGGATCACCAATTTGAATCAAGTTGCCCGCGCCATTGCCCGATGGGCGTAACCGTGGGTTTTTCTCTCCAACAATTTTCGGAAGTTTTCAAGATACGCGATGCCGATGGACAACCGTATGTCCTCATTGGCGGCCAAGCGGTCAATTATTGGGCGGAACACTATTTGCCCGCCGACCCGCAACTTGAAAAATTGCGGCCATTCACCAGCGAGGACATTGATTTCAAAGGGGGGCATGCCGATGTTCAACGCATCGCCCGACAATTGGAACTGGCTCCGGGTTATCCGCCCAAAGTGCAAATGACCGCACTGGCCGGATTCATTCCATTTCATATCGGCGACCTGAAATCCGCCATTGAAGTGGTCCGGCGGATTCCCGGCATTTCGGATGCCCATACACCGGCCATCGAAGCTGATTGGAATGGAATAATCATTCGCGTTCTTGATCCCATTTCCCTGCTGGCCTGCAAATTGGAACTGGCGGCAACCGTGTCGCAGAAAAAGCGACAGGACGTGGTTCACTTGAAAATGTTGGTGCCCTGTGTCCGGGCTTTTCTGGGTGAAATCCTCCAGCAAGTTGATCTTGGCAAGTTGCCGGCAAAGGAGTGGTTGAAGGTCGCCAATCAAGTGCTGAAACTGACGACTGATAATCGCGCCCGAAAAATTGCCGGCAAACATCAAATCAACTGGCTGGAAATTCTGCCGCTGACTGCCATCGCCAAAAGCCAGAACGAGAAGATCAAACGATTTCAGGATCAACAGTTGGAACAGGGCTATAAAAAATCCAAGGGCATTTCCATCTGATGTGATGACGGCGCTTTGACTGGCCAGCTTGTCTGCGTGTCTCGACAACTGGCCAGACAAATCGCCGCCATGCAAACCTAAACGGTCATGCACTGACCGGTCGTTCCAAAACCGCGCGCAACTCCGCCGTCGTCCGTTCATGCCACTCCCGACCCGCTCCGTTTCGCTGCCGGTTTCAGAACGCCCGGTCAGTGCGCCCATCATCATCCAATTTGATACGTTCAGGCGAACGTGGTTTCTGGCGGCTTTCTGAAACTTGAAAGCCTTGATTTTTGAATGACACCATCCCCTTATTAAAAAATAAGGCTGCTAAACCAGCAACGTCCGCGCAGCATCCGGTGAATCATCCGGGCAATTGCCGAGCAACTGCCCTGACGTGTCCGGGCAGTTTGTGGAAAACGTCTCACCAAACTCCGGTGAATGCCGCGCCATGTTGGCGCGATGGTTCGCAAATGACTTGGCAATTGCCGCCGCAGTCCGCGCAACGTCCACGCAACAGCCCGGCAGCGGCCGGAAAAGTCCATAGTATAGCCATGCTGGTGTCCACGCAGCGGCCGGGAATTTCCCGCAAATCTGTCCGCGTCCAGACTGTGACCGTGAATTGTCCGTGTTAAGTCCGTGACCGCATCCAGTCCGCAACCGCAACCACAACTTGTCCGTGGCCATGTTCGTTCCACGTCCGCGCCCAATGCGAATCCAAAATCATTCCATGGCATACTGAGCGTGCCTCGTGCCTCCATTATATGGCTCGCTCCCGCCGTCAAGGTTGTGCGCCCCGCACCCGTTCGCCTCCACCTTGACCGCGTTCGCTCCGCCATCGGATGGCACTTAGGAATCACGCTCGGAGTCTGCCTGTCTAGTGTTTGAAACTTTACCCCTCATGCAATTTGTCTTTTGGATTCAAGCTTTCTCGTATGCCCGGCCAAATCAGGTTCGCCAAATGTCTGACACAATAATTGCGAATGATATTGCGTGTTCACTTCAATTGATCACGAATTAATTTCAATTCCCGCCGCCGCTTCGACGTGGATTTGGGATAACTCATAGGCGCGGGCAGCAATCTGCGGGGTCAAATCGATCGCCATCTTGGCCTTGGTATCCGGTGTGGAGTTCACGTCAGGTTTGGTTTCGGTTTTAGGCTTTGCTTCAGAAGAAGCTTCCGATGCAACTTTTCCTTCCGGTTTAGCCCCGGCCTTGGGATCAGGTTTCGTTTCAACCTTCGCATCTGCCTGCGGGTCGGCTTTCGTGTCCGTTTGAACCTCGGCTTGAGGCCCGCGTAGATGCGGCTTTGCGCGCCTGCCTCTAGGACCTCCCAAGCTTCGGTTTTGCCGCTCTCGCCTGCGGGGATATATTGTGTCTGCAAATCCGATGGGTGCACCTGCACCGAGAGCGTTTCGCGCACGTCGAGAAATTTCAGCAGCAGTGGAAATCGGTGGAAGCGCCCGGCCAGTTTTCCCGGCATCTGCTCCGGCCACTGATGAAGCAATTGCCCAATGCTTTGTCCCGTGAGCGCTCCATCCGCGACGCGGTTCGGATGACGTATCACTACGCCCACCCCATTCAATAAGTGATTAACCAAGTCGGATCGGTCGGCGGGCAGTCTATTGGCTTGTCAGAATAACCTTCAGGGCGCTTTGCCGCCCGGCATTACCGACACAACGTGCGTGGGGCTGTTTTCGACCTCCGCCTTGGTCAGCTTTACGAACACTGTGGAATCGTCGTAACTAATCCGTTCAATTGCGTTTACTGGCATCACCACTTCTTTGCCAGCAAACCGGTGACCCGTTTTGATGACCAGTTGGACAATCGCCCAGCAATGGCTGTCCATCACAAAATCACAAACGTGGCCGATGATACCATCGCTGGCCTGAAGATGATAACCATTCACGGCTTGGGTGCTGCGCAGATGGGCGTCGGGATTTTTTGGCTTTGAACCAACCACTACGGCTTTTTCACCCGCAAAAGGTTTGGCGGGCGATTCTAAAATCGGAAAGCCGCTCATGCCCCACAATCCGTCGCCCAGCCAATAAAAAGGCCAACCATAATAACGATGATATTCCTCTTCATATTGTCGGGACACGGGCTTGTGCCATTCGATTGGAGGACTATCCTCGATCTGTTTCCGGGTCAGGTTGACCGTCAAAATCTTGCCGGTCTGGTGAAGACCGCCGAAGGCATGAGGTGAGAGCAGCACCTGGCGACTCGTCAACCAGGTTCCCGTGTCCGCGACCAGATAACGAACCACCCAGCTTTGATCGTCGAAATAAAAATCCTTCACCTGGCCGATGTCGCCATCCGACGCCCCGATTTTGTTTCCATAGAGTTGTTTGATGCTTTGTAACATAATTAGTTAATTTTCATCCAAGTTTCGCGAACGGTCTGATTCAGATTCTACCCAGCAATAGAAGGACAATCAGAATCACCACAATCACACCCAGTCCACCGCTCGGGTAATACCCCCAATTTTTGCTGTGTGGCCACGTCGGAAATGCGCCGATTAACATGAGAATGAGCAGCACCAATAAAATTGTTCCTAACATGATATTCCTTTCAATTTACGAATGTGATTCATCCGTTATCTTCCGTTGTTTTGCCCCTGCTGATCCCCGTTATAATTTTGTTTCTGGCCTTGATTCGATTGGGATGGCGGCCAATTTTTCGGATACTGTTTGACCACGGCAGCGTGATGATTAGCCGGTGAATCATGAAAATCCATCCGCACGGCCGGCGAAGCCTGCAGCACGCTCACCGAGACCCCGCGCGGTGCCGGCTGCAAAACCCACCTGCCACCTTCCGGGTAGGCGTATTGACGACGACTGCTGCTATAATAGACCTGATAAGCGGGGTAATAAACGTAGTCATCTTGCACGGCGAAGATGGCGTTGGGTTCCACATACACGTTTCCTTGGGGCGGACGGTCCACATAACCGATGCATCCATTCAGTGTTGCCAGGAGCCCTGTGCATAACACGAATCCAACTGGGTTGGTTTTGAGGAAAATCCTTTTGTAATTCATGGCATGAGACTAACCCTGCCAGACATCAAGGCGCTATGGGGTGTAACCCTACCGGCGAATCCATTTGAATTGGAGATTTGATCGGACCATTCACTCCATCGCCGCCAGTAGTTCGTCCAGCGACACCGTGGCGAAGCTCGTGGCAGAGTCGCTCATCGCGTAGGGGACGATCAGCTCACGACCGTGCAACAGCGCGCCGCAGGTATAGACCACGTTCGGCACATAACCTTCGCGCTCGGATTCGTTCGGGCACAGAAATGGTTCGCGCAGCCGGCGGAGGACGCGCGTCAGATCGTTCAAGTCCAGCAGGATGGCACCGAGGCAATACTTCCGCATCGCGCCGACGCCGTGCGTCAGCACCAGCCAGCCCGCCTCGGTTTCAATCGGCGAGCCGCAGTTGCCCAGCTTGATGAATTCCCACGGCTGCGCGGGCGCGAGCAAAATTTTCGGATCCGCCCAGAAATGAATGTTTGGGGAAAACATGATCAGAATGTTTTCATCATCCTGCCTCGACAGCATGGCGAACTGCCCGTTGATCTTGCGCGGAAACAGCGCCATGCCCTTGTTCTGCACCGCCGGTCCGTTGAGCGTGCTGAACTTGAAATGCACGAAGTCCGGCGTCTCCAGCAGTTGCGGCAGCGTGATCTTGCCGTCGTAGGCGGTGTAGGTCGCGTAGTGGGTGAACGTGCCGTCGTCCTTCTGAAAACGCACGAACCGCGCGTCCTCGATGCCATTGCTTTGACTCGGCGCGGACGGAAACAAGACGCGCTGGGAAATCTTGCTGTCCGGCGCAAAGTCCACTTCGTAGTTCGATTCCGCCAGCAACAAAATGCCGCGCGCCGCCCAGGCCGCCGTGGCGTCGGAGGTGTCCGTCAAGCCCGACGCGGCCAAAACTGCGCGCAGTTCCTTCAGCGTAAAATCGTCGTGCAACTGGGCCAGCACGCGCTTGCAAAAATCATTTTGCACGCCGGCCTCCTCCAGCTTGTGCGTGAACAGTCCCTTGGTGTAGGCCAGATTCGGCACGCGCTCCGGCTCGGTGACAAATGGCACCGGCGGCGTGAGCGTGATGCGGTTTTGGGCGCGGATTTTGCCCTGGCGGAAAGTGATGGACGAAATGTGGCCTTCACCCGTCGCCCGCAGACTCAAGATGAAACGCAGCGCGCCCTTCGGCACGCCGGTCTGGTCCGGGTGTGGCACGATGGACGGATTGAACAGCGCCGCCGACTCGGGCGAATACTCGTGCGTGAAATAAGCGCCAATGAGCAACTGCCGTTCGGGTGATGGTTGGGCGTCCGGTTCAAGATGATGCTTCACCTGCGTGAAACGTTTGCGGAAAAAATCTTCAACGTGTTCATGCCGGTCGGAAAATTCGCCAAGCACCTGGCTTGCCAGCCTGACGACTTCCTCTTCCGGCAGTGCCATGACGCGGGCAACGACCCGCCGTGAAATGTCATCGGAAGTGGGCCGAAACGGACGCAGCAGCACACGCGACCGGTCGGGAACCAAGGTTGGGCCAATGCGGCGGGCGTGGAGAGTGGTGGTTTTCAATCAGGTAAAGTCTCGCCGCTATGGCCAGGATAGCGAGCAATGATTCCGCTTCTTTTCTATTCCGTCAACGGTTCCTTGAAACTGGTGAGCGAATTTTGCAGCGCCTGCATTTCCGCCAGCGACAGCAGAAAAGCCAGCGTGGATTCCGCGCCCTGATTCTGGCTCAACCGGTCCATGTGCAAACCATCGCGACACCCGCCGGTCGTCGGATCGTAGAGCGCCAGGCCAAGATCATTTCGGCCGAGGAACCACTCGAACGCGCGCCGCGCTTCCGCGACCCAGAACATGTCGCCCGTGGCGTGATACGCCTCAATGCAGGCGGAAATCGTCACCTGCGCCTCGATGGGCTGCTGGTCAAAGACGGCGCGTTCGTAGCCGCGCGGGAAAAAACCATTGGAGCCGATCGGGCGAAATGAGCCTGCATCCGAAGTCTGGATTTTTGTCAGCCAGCGCAGCGCTTTCAGCCCGGTCTCCAGCATTCTGGAGTTGTTCATGCAGCGTCCGCTGAGAATCATGGCATGCGGCAGCTTGGCGTTCGCATACGAAACCACTTCCTCGAACCAGTGCCAGTCTTCGGTGGCGGCGTCGGCGTGGCGTTGCATGAGTTTGGCCGTGAGCGATTCGCGGATCTGGTTCGCGCGACGGTCGCCGCCGAACCGCCGCAGGTATTCGTCAATGCCGATGAGCGTGAAGGCCCACGCGCGTGGCGACGAAAATTCGGCGGCCACCGGCAGCGCCTGTTCAAACAGTTCCGCCGCGAGCATTTGAAAACTTCCGCTGCCCGCCTGCGACACGCACAAGCCGAGCGCCCACAGCGCGTGGCCCTGGCAATCTTCCGAGCCAACATCCTCCAGCCAGTGCCGGTCAAAACCCATGAAGTTGCGGAAGCGTCCGAGCTTGCGGTCAAACGCATGGTTGAGAAACGCCGCGTAGGTGGCGGCACGCGCGCCCAGTTGCGGCGAACCGTGACCGAGCTTTTGCAGCATCAGGGCCAGCACCAGGGCGCGGGCGTTGTCGTCCGTGCAATAGCCTTCGGAAAAATTCGGCACAGTAAAGCTCGCGTGCTGGAAGATGCCGGTCGAATCGCTCATCCGAAACAGATGGTCCAGCTTCAGCTCCGGCAACTGGCCGGGCGATTCATCGAGCGTCTTGATGGGTGAGGATTTTCTGCCGACGAAACTGTGATCCACCCGCGCCTGCTCGAAAGACTTTGCGTAGAGCTGCGCCACCTTGCTCCACACCATGTCGCGTCCGAGCTTGTAGGCGTTCTTGCGCATCATGTGGCGCAAAGTTTCGTCACGCAGCAAATCCACGACAGCAACCGCGATGGCTGGCGCATCGCAGAATGGCACCAATTTGCCGCGCTCGGCGGTCAACAATTCCGCCGCATGCCAGTAAGGTGTGGACACCACCGCGTTGCCCGCGCCGAAGGCATACGCCAGCGTGCCCGAAGTGATTTGTGATTCGGTGAGATACGGCGTCAGATAAATGTCCGCCGCGCCGATAAACCGCATCAGTTCCTCCAGCTCGACGAAGCGGTTGAAGAACACGACATTTTTTTGCACTCCGAGATCTTTCGCCAGCCGCTCCAAACTTAAGCGATACGCCTCGCCCTCGTCGCGCAGCAGATTCGGATGCGTCTGGCCCAGCACAATGTAAACGACGTTGGGAAATTCCTTGATGATGTCCGGTAACGCCCGCAGCGCATATTCAATGCCCTTGTTCGGCGACAGCAGGCCGAACGTGAGCAGCACCTGCTTGCCGGCCACACCGAATTCGTCCTTGAAATAATTCGGGTCGGCGAACGGCATGTCGGGGATGCCGTGCGGGATGAGGTCAATCTTGTTTTCCGGCGCGTGATAAACCTCGCGCAGAAATTCCCGGCCGCGCTCGCTCATCACGACGAGCCGTGTCGAGCGGCGGATCAGTTCGCGCATCACGCGGCGTTGATCCTCATTCGGCTCGCGCAAAATTGTGTGCAGCGTGGTGACGATGGGCATTTGCAGTTCGCGCAGCAGTGCCAGCACATGGCTGCCCGCCGGCCCACCGAAAATGCCGAACTCATGCTCCACGCAGACCACGTCCACGTCCGTGATGTTCAGAAAATCCGCCGCCCGCAGATACGACGGCAAGTCCTGCTCCGCGATTTCAAACCGCACCTCCGCCGGATAATCATAGCCGTCGGCGCGGTCATTCACCGGCACGACGAGGCATTGCAGCGCGGGAAATTCCTTCGCCACGGCGCAGCGCAGGTCGGTCGTGAACGTGGCGATGCCGCATTTCCTCGGCAGATAATCACCGAGGAACGCGACCTTGCGGATGGCAGAGGCGGGCGGCATGAAATCATTATGAGTCGGCGCGGATGAATTTACCTACGAGTTTCGCCGCATATTATTTGTCGTGTGAATCACCGCCCGGCGGGCGAAACGACTGCCAGAGTGTGGAAACCAGTCCCACGCCTTTTAATATCGTCTGCCACCATGGAAGTTTTTCGGCGGAGGCAGCGGGCTTATTGCGCCGGAAATTCACCAAACCGACAACCAACGAAGCGGCGGCGGAGGCGAGGGAACTGATGGTTTTTGCCTGGTGTGCGAGTATGCGGGCTTCGTCTGCCATTATCCGCCATTCTTGAACCAGTTGCGCGCGGTTGAGTTCGCTTTCCGCGACCAATAATTGCTTGCGCGATTCGAGCGGCTTCATGCGAGAATTTTTTCCAGGCATGCACGATCCTTTCGGAGCTGGTCGAGTGAAGCGGAAAGCGTCTGCCAGTCACGCAACAGTCCGTTGAGCCGCCGGTAAAGATAAATCCCGGCGATACTGTAAATGCCGGTCAGAATCAGAAGCGCAGCCCAAGGCGACCAAGCCCAAAACAAAACTACGATTGTAGCTGTGAACGTCAGGCCGGCAAGCAGGCCGAAAGTTGCCACGCCGAGGGCCAGCATGAAGGCGTGCAGGAGACGCTCGCGTTCCTCCTGCACTTCCACCGTCAACAGTTCGAGCCGGTTTTCACCGATGGTCAGCAGCCGCCGCGCAAAATGTTTCGAGGTCGTGGCCAGTTGCCGGAGGCTGACAGTGGATTCATCCATAACGTAATCAGTCGCAGCGACGGGAACACCGGCGGGCGATGAGATAGCCGAGCAGCGCCCCGACGCCGACGCCGATGGCGATGGCTTGATACGGATGTTCATGCACGGCTTCGTCGGTGGCTTTCGCACCGGCGACCGCCTTGTCGCGAACATTGCCGGCGATTTCCTTGGCGCGTTCCAGCGCGGCCGCGAGGCGCTTGCGGGCTTCCCCGACCTTTTCACCGGCCACGTCGGCGGTGGCGGTCATCAAGGCGCGGGCGTCTTCGGCGAGCGCGCCGATGTCGTTGCTGATTGGTTGTGTTTCTTTATTCATGTTTTTGTGTTTTTGTTTTGTTTGCGTTTTTCAACGGTAAAATTTCCGCATCGGCCCGATGCGCGGCTGCGGGCGAACTCGCCACCGTCAGAACCGAGTTTCTCCCGCCGAACGGATTGGCCACGGTTTCCTTGGCCAGCGGATCGGGCATCCATTTCCCATCCACGACGAGGCAGTATTCGTAGGTGCCGGGTGCGAGAGAGGTTTCCTTCCACCAGTTACCGAAACCGGAGGAATGCAGCGTCTTGGCCTCGGGCTGCCAGTGGTTGAAAGTGCCCGCGACGCAAACGGTCTTGGCGGTTAGATTGGTGAATTCAAAGCGGACCGGCACCAATTGTGTGCCGGCGTCGGGGATGTTGTCGTGATTGTGATTGTGTTTCATGGCGGGTAATTCATCGGGATTTTGGATGCTCGAATTTGGAAGAGCGTTTCCTTGCCCAACTCCACAATGCACCTGAAGTCCACATGACCGCTATGGGGTGTTACCCTACCAAAAGTTTCTGCGAATTTAATTCTGCTCCGGCTTCAAAACGCTTGCGCCGGATTTTTAAATTACCCGCCAGACCAGCTCCATCGGGCCGGATTCACTGCTCAAAATTGGTGCCAAGGGGTTTCCTAGTGAGCAAGGAACGCCCTAGTCGCAGCCGGACTTCAAAGAGACTAAGCATGGGTATGACCAAATTAAACCAACAAAGGGCGCAACAGGTATTGCGCCGGTATTCAAAAATCACGAGGCTGGCGAAGGTTGTGACCGGCCTCCTGATTTGCATGGCCTTCATCATGTTTGTGCGAGCTCAGGCAAATGTGAAATTGGCGTGGAATCCAAGCCCGGACCCGATTGTTGCCGGTTTTAACATCTATTACGGCGGAGCCAGCGGCGTTTATACGAACAAGACATCCGTTGGGACAGCCACCAATTTGACGATCTCCAATCTTGTTATTGGAACAACCTATTACTTTGCGGAGACCACTTACAGTGCTGCCGGAGCGGAAAGTGCGCTGTCCAGCGAAGTATCTTATACCGTGCCAACGCCAGCCTCCGGATTGCAGCTTGGTGTCAACGCCTCAAAGCAGTTTGTTCTGACCATGACCGGCCCGGTCGGCCACACCTTTGACATTCAGGCGACAAAGGATTTCAAAACTTGGACCATCATCGGCACCGTGACGGTGGGTGCCAACGGTTCGTTCACCTTTACCGACACGAACGCGGCGAGCTTTTCAAAGCGCTTCTATCGCACGCGCGGATAAATCCCGCCCTGATGGCCGGCTCAAACGCCTGCCATCCCGGCCGGTGACGGCTGACTCAAGCCGCTACCATAATTCATGGCCGTGTGCCTTGAAACGCCGCCTGATCTTGTCCCACGTTCCGTTGAGCTGAATTGTCCACTCCGGACTGCCACCCGCCTTGTCCGGATGGACACAAACAATCTGCTGCCGGTAAAGCCGGCGCGCCTGTTCCAAAACCTGCAGATGATTGATTCTGCGCGACCAAAACGATCCGTTATCACTCAAACGCCGGACATAAAGCATCTTTCTCGACACACCAATGTTTTTTAACAGGGTGACGATTTGTCCGGTGCGTCCGGTAATTTTGGGATGGTTGCGCCGGGACCGGTCAAGAGACATCACGTTCATGGTTCGGCCGGTTGAAAGTTAAATTTCCTGTGGAATCAGTCCCTCGCGCAGCGCCAGCCGCACCAGGCCGGGGATGTCATGCACCTTCAAAGAATTCATCAGCTTCATCCGATGGTATTCCACGGTCTTGGGACTGACCTTCAAAATCTCCCCAATTTGCTTGGTGTTCTGGCCTTCGGCAATCAGCAGGAGTATCTCGCGCTGCCGGATGGTCAACGGATCCAGCGGACTCTTCTGGCTGGCAGATCCATTCGGAGTGATGTTTTTGAGCAGTCGCGGGGAGATTTCCGGGTGCACATCAACTACATTGTGAACCACATTTTGCAGCGCCGTTTCAGCCTGTTCAGTGCGCGTCTCGGCCTGCTCGGTGCGGGTTTCAGCCTTTTCCGTTCGGGTCTTCGCTTGTTCCGTCCGGGTTTCAGCCTGCTCGGTGCGTGTTTCCGCCGATTCGGCCCGGGTCTTGGCCTGCTCGGTGCGTGTTTCGGCCTGTTCCGTCCGTGCTTCCGCCTGCTCAACCCGCGTCTTTTTGCCGGTCACGCGCGCCGGTTGAACTTTTTTCTTCATTTCGTCTTCATCAAAATAGAATAAAGAACTTTCCGGTTACCATAAGGTGTTTCCCTACCGAAAAATTTGCGCAACAGCAGATGGATGGGAAGAAACGCGGCCAGCCACAGACCGCCCAGCAGCAGGACGACATAAAGGTTCTGGTTTACCCAGTGCTGTGGCTGCTGGTCGTTGAAACCGTAAACATAATTCAGATTCACGGGAATGTTCGGGTCAGCCAGATGCGCACCGGCGGGCGGCGTGAAAAGGTAGCAGACCAGCACCAGCCCGGCGGCCAGGCCGGTCCACGCCCACAAGGCACGTTTGTCGTAGCCTACGCGAAACAGCAGCCAGACGAGCAAAATGGGCAGCCAGCCATGAAACAGCGACAGCCCGCGCGTGAACAGCGGGATGTGCGGATCAAACATGTAGCCGGTCAGATTCAGCAGGTGAAATCCCAGCAGATGGCTGACGAAATCCGCGAGCCAGACGCATTGCGGCAGCAGGATGCCCACGGCGCACATGCTGATGAGCAGCGGATTTTCCAGCCACATGCCCGCCACCGTGAGCAACAGGGCGGCATCGCAGAACCACAGGAAATTGGTCGGCCCGTAGGTGCGCACATAGACCGGCACGAGCACGGCGAGGAAGGCCGTGACGGCCAGCTTTGCGGTCAGCGGAATGTTGCCGTGGAACCTTTTCAAATCGTTTGCCGGATTACGGGCGTGGACTACCGCACGAAGACCACGGGCGGGCCAACGACGACCACCGGGACGGGTGCCACGACCACCGCGTCATGATGTCCGTAACCTTCGTGCCCGTGTCTGTCGCCGCCTTCGGGAACCAGAACGCAGCCGGTGAGGGCAAGGAGACACAGGGTGCAGACGGGCAACAGGAGCAATGTATTTAATTTCATTTGTGAAGTGACAGTAAGTGATGGCTGGGCGCTCCGCCATGGGGTGTAACCCGAAGTCCCGAAATGTAGTGTCCATGTTGCAGAACAGGCGGACTCACTCCGAAGCTCAATTCGCCTTGGGTGTGGGTGGTCGCATCGGCGTCAGCGCCGCCAAAATGGCTTTTTGCACCGTTGGGTTGGCAAGATTTCCCAAGTGACCGCCCTTGTCGAAGACCGTTAATTGATCCGAGCCAAACGTGGCGTGGAGCCAGGCCAGATCCTCGTCGGTAAGAAGAAAATCGTTTTGGTTCACAATGACGCGGACGTCGGGATTGGCGTGCAGGCTGGTTTCATACGTCCGCAAATCGCCGGCCGTTTCAATGGCAGCGCCCGTTTGCGTGGCCACACCGTTGGTCTGGTAATAGGGTATCGCAAACTTGTCGAAATAGTCCTGGTAGGAATACTGGAGGATTTCCTGATATACCGGGTCGCGCCGCCAGTTGGAGATGGGATGATGCAGGATGCCCTGGTTGTGCCGCTGCTGGCTGCTGAAAATAATGTCCCGCAACGAAAGCCGGAAGGCCAGTCCGATGAGAAACTTGGATTCGATGGCGTTGAACGGCAGCGAGGTTCTTGGGGTGAGCGTCTCCTGACTCAAGGCGGCCACCTTGAGAAACGTGTTTTCGAGGTTGTCGGTCCGGTTGGTGGCCGGCCACTTCAGCGGTGCGTTGTAAAATTCATCCAGCTTGGCAACTCCCTGCGCCAGCCGCACGGGGGTGTTGATGGCGACGTAGCGGTCAAAGCGAATCAGCGGCAACTCGTTGGTGACGGAAGCAATGCTCACCTCTTTCACGCCCTGCCTGCCCTGTGGAAAATGGAGGACCGACCCCTGCTTGATGACGGAATACTGGTTCGTCGATCCGGTGGCCGCGACGAACAAGGATTCCAATGCGCCCATCGAGTAGCCCATCAACGCCCGGTTGCCCAGCCGGTCCGGATACAAGACATGCAGGTGACGGTCAACCTCGGTGAGGGCAACGTCCAGGTCGTGGCCGTCCACCGGCAGATAAGCCGGCAGCGCCGCCGTCGAGGCGTTTTCCATGAACTCGAAGTTGAAGGGGTTGCTGATCAGCACGGCGGAGAAACCGTTTTTGTAAACCAGTTCGGCCAGCGCCAGCGAAGCTTCGGACAACCGGTGACCGCCCAGTCCAGGAACGATGTAAACCACGTTCGCCTTGCCCGGTTGCAGCCAAAAGGTGAACTTCAACTTCCGGCCCGTCGCCGAAATCCGCACCGACCGGGTCTGGCCGTGGCTCGGAAATTCAGGGTCCTTGAAGGTGAAGAAGACGGATTCGAGGGTTTCCAGCGAGGCCTCATCCTGTTTTCCCTTCACCTGAAAATTCGCCACCCGGTTCGCGCGGGCGAACGTCCAGGCATATTGAATCTCGGAATACGGATCCGCCTCGGCTTGGCTGAAGCGCACATATTCGCCCACGCTGTCAGAAAGATTGTTATACATGATGGCATATGCGACATAAGTGTAGGGGCCGAGATAGGTCAGTGGCTTGTGCAAGTCAAATTTGTAGGGGGCGATGTAGAGCAGCGGATTGGCCGCCGTGTCCGCCGCGAGACCAACAACGTCGCGGTCATTGCTCGGACCATAGACCGGCAGCATGATGAAGAACTGCGGCTGCCAGCCCCACTGGCCGAAAGTCTGGCCAAAGTCCGCGTCTGATTTTGGAATCTTCCATCGGGTCGCCGGGTCGAAGAAGCCGGCCACGCCGACCGTCGTGTTGCAGGCGAACCGGTAGGTTTCATCGCGCGCGCCGGTCCATTTTTCCTGGAGCAGGTTGTTGATCAACCGGCCCGGGTAGGTGAGGTTGTGGCCAAAGTTTCCGATGCCGGTCCGGACTGGTTTCGCAACGACAAACCGGTAAACCCGGCTGGTGGGCTTGATGACGCCGGTCATCACTGCCTTGTTGAAGCCCCACATCACCCGGTTGAACGGTTCGAGCGGGTCGGGAACGGATTTGGGGAGAACCACGGTCTCCGCCATGGATGGCTGCGTGCCGGCGGCACCATTAGTTAAAACCAATGGCAAGGTTTGGGCCGGGGAACTGGCAGTCAAGCTGCCGCCCAGCGCGACGGACAGCACCAGGAAACCCAACTTGAAGAGTGGGAACCGCGAAGCATTCAGGTGATGCACAGGTAGGGGTTACCTGACCTGCGGAACTTGAATGTCACCGGAATGACCAATGACACCAAAGGCGGACAGCAACCATACGACGACACAAATCACCACCACGACGTTGAGGATTTTCTTTATCTTGCCGTCCATCGGAATATAGCTGTTAACCAGCCAGACCAGCACGCCGATGACGATCAGGGTGATGGCGAGTGAAATCAGTGACATGGCCTGCCTCCATTTCGAATGAGTGGTTTATTATTCATGCGGCAAGATTAAATCTGAATTCAGGCTGAAGCTATGGGGTATTTCCCTACCATCACTTCCCCGCTGGAAATGAACCGTGCTTGGAACTAGAAACTGAAGCGCCGGCCTTGACGGCCATTGCGCTCCAGTATGAATTGCACCAGTTCAACCTTATTTGGTCTGGGTATCCGTGGTCGTGGTGGTGACGGGCGCGGGCACCGTCGTTTGTTGCGTGGTGGTGGTCGAGCTGTGGGTGCCTTTGTCGGTGTCGCAGCCGCTGAGCGAGAACAGGGCGGCAGCGGTAATGCAGGACAGGATGATGGTTTTCATATTTTTATTTATTTGTTGTTTGGTTAATTGACTAACAGGCGGATGATGGCTCCGTGGTTAGGTAAATGACCATGGGGTGTAACCCTACCGTTGGTAATCGTGGTATTGGTTTTGGAAATGATCTGACTGCACATGAAAATCAAAGAAAAAACGCCGACGGACTCCCGCCGGCGTAATGATCAATACAAATCATTAAAACGCGAATCGCAGACCGAGCCGGGCGACCCCATAATTTTTTGTTTCGTTCGGCCATACCGCGCGGGCGTCGAGGAACACGCCCACATTTGGACAGAAGCGATATTCCATTCCACCACCCGCCTGACCAAACCAAAAATCGGTCTGATCAAATTGATGACCGCCACCGCCAAGAATATATGGAGCGAATCCGCTCTGGCCCAGCGGCAGGCGCAGCATCAGATTGGCCGAGGCGCTGTCTATAAAAGTTCCGGTGGTGTTCTCGGAATAAGCCTCGGCACCGATGCCGATGTAGCGGGTGATGAAATAATTAAGCCCCGCGCCAGCGCCGAATTTGGTATCCTGACGGACTCGCTGATTGGAAGGATGTTCAATATTGTATTGTCCGAGTGAAGCCGTGCCAAACGCGTCCAAGGACAGTTCGTTGCCCCGGTAAAGGTCGGGCTGGTCATTTTGCGAGCTGTTGTCCTTGGTCACGGCTCCCGATCCAGAGGCGGTCGTGGTGGTGGATGATTCCGTGACGATGTTCGTATCGGCGGCGCGCAGGGGTGCGCTGGTGTTTAACATGGCACCGGTGCCAATGATGAGTGCGAGTGAGCAGGTTGATTTCATTATTTTTTGATTTCGTTTTGTTGATCTGTTGGTTATTAACATGGCTGACACACTGAAGGCTGCGCCGGCTTCTGGCCATGGGGTGTTACCCTACCTTCCGAAAGTGCCCGCCCGTGCAACCGTAAAATTCCATGAATACAAATCTGATTTAGGTTTGGTGTTCCAGTGGGGTAACACCCCATGGCAACCGCAAATTTCCCAGCTTAAAGTATTGCAATATGACAGCTGAAAATTTGGTGCCGTCCTTCGAGAGACCAGCCAGCACCACAAATGATACAAATTCACGCCGGCGTATTCTGGTGGCGGATGACAAGCCGTTGATCCTCCATCTTTTTACCATGGTTTTGAGCGATGCCGGCTATGAGGTGGATCCTGCCGAAGACGGGGCGATTGCCTGGGACATGCTTCATCTGAACCGCTACGACCTGTTGATCACCGATAATGAAATGCCGAATGTTTCCGGCATTGAGCTGCTAAAAAAGCTTCATGCCGCCAGCCTGACCCTGCCGGTCATCCTGATGTCGGGAACGATGCCGACGGAGGAATTGGCCCGGCAACCGTGGCTCGAACCCACCGCCCGCCTGCCCAAGCCATTTGCCCTGGCAGAGCTTTTGGCGACAATTAAAAAAATTCTATTCGAAGCGGACAGCTCCGCCGGCAAAACACAACTGATTCCCATGATAGACATCAAACCGAAGCCAGTTGAAGAGATGGCCATCATCACACCAACCCGGAGACAAATGAATCCGCCCCAGCGCATTCTCGTGGTTGATGACAATTGCGATACCCGCCAATTAAGCATAGATGCGCTGGTCGGCTCCGGCTACGACGCTGAAGGCGTCTTAGACGGCGTCGCCGGCTGGGAGGCGGTTCAGACCTATGACTACGACCTGGTCATCACCGATAATAAAATGCCCCGGATGACGGGTGTTGAAATGATTGGGAAGCTGCGTTCCGCGAACATCTCTGTCCCGATCATCATGGCCACAGGAAATTTGCCCTTGGATGAATTTTCCCGGAGGCCGTGGCTGAAGCCCGACGCCATGCTGCAGCGGCCTTTTTCCGATGATGATTTGCTGACGACGGTAAAAAATGTTCTGGGCACGGACGACAGCAAGCATTGGCTGTAAAATGATTTTGGCAAAATAGCATGAACACCAATTACCAAAACGGAAATCGTAATGACACCGAAACACACACGGAGCAGGCGCTCCGCGCCTCCGAATTAAGTTATCGCCGGCTGTTTGAAGCGGCAAAGGACGGCATCCTAATTCTGGACGTGGACACCGGGCGCATCAACGATGTGAATCCGTTCCTGACCAAACTTCTGGGTTTTTCCCACAGTGAAATGGCCGGCAAAACCGTCGGCGAGTTGAGCCCGTTCAAGGACATCGAGTCGAACAAGGTCATGCTGGCACGGCTGCAAAAGGACGGGTATGTCCGCTATGAAAACCTACCGCTGGAAACGCGGGATGGCCGCCACATTGCCGTCGAGTTTGTCAGCAACGTGTATGAAGCCGGCGACCACAACGTGATTCAATGCAACATCCGAGACATCACGAAGCGGAAAACCGCAGAAGATGAAGCCAAACGTTTCAACACGGAACTGGAGCAACGGGTCACCGAACGCACGTCCCAACTCCAGGCCGCCAACGAGGAAATGGAGGCGTTCAGTTATTCCGTCTCCCACGATCTGCGCGCCCCGCTCCGTCACATCATGGGCTTCGTGGCCCTGCTGCAACAAGACGCCGGTCCGACGCTTTCTGAAAAAAACCGCCAGCATCTGACCACGATTTCCCAGTCTGCCAGACTGATGGGAAAATTGATTGACGATCTGCTCGCCTTCTCGCGCATCAGACGTTCGGAAATGAAAAAGACGGACGTCAATCTGGACGCATTGGTCAAGGATGTGGTCAGTGATTTTCAGACGGAGACCAAGGAGCGGAATATTGTGTGGAATATCCACAAGCTGCCACGCCTCCAGGCCGATCATGCCCTGCTGCGACTGGTGTTGGTGAATCTGCTCTCCAATGCGGTGAAGTTCACCGGCACCCGCGCCGAGGCCAAAATTGAAATCGGCTGCGTTCCCGGGAGTGACCGTGAGACGGTGATTTTCATCCGTGACAACGGCGCGGGTTTCGACCCGCGTTATGCCCACAAACTGTTTGGCGTGTTTCAACGCCTGCACAGCCAGAACGAATTCGAGGGCACAGGCATCGGGCTGGCCAATGTCCAGCGCATCATTCACCGGCACGGCGGCCGGACCTGGGCCGAAGGCGTGATTGACGGCGGCGCGACCTTTTACTTTTCCATCCCCAAACAAAACAATGATCTCAATGGACACTGATTTCAAATACATCAAAAACATCCTGCTGGTCGAAGACGATCCGAAGGACGCAGAGCTGACCCTGACCGCGCTGGCGGGACACAATCTGGCCAACCGGGTCACGGTCGTCTGCGACGGCGCGGAGGCGCTGGATTATCTTTATCACCGGGGAAAATATAAAATGCGCGGCGGCACTAATCCCATTCTGGTGCTGCTCGATCTCAAGATGCCTAAGGTCAACGGACTGGAGGTGCTGAAGACCATCAAGGCCGACGAGGATTTGAAGATCATACCCGTGGTCATGCTTTCGTCCTCGCGCGAAACGCCCGATCTGGTTGAGTGTTACAAGCACGGGGTCAATGCCTATGTGGTAAAACCCGTGGATTTTGCCGAGTTCATGAAGGCCGTCAAACAGCTCGGCATTTTTTGGGCAGCCATCAATGAACCGCCACCCACCACCTTGAGGGAAAAGACCGACGTCGAAAATGACAGAGGACTTCTTGCCAAAAGGAATAATTAAAAATGAAATCCCCGCTCTGCATCTTGCATCTGGAGGATGATCCCAACGATGTCACGCTCGTTCAGTCCACCCTTGAGGCCGGGGGCATTCCCTGCACGATTCACTGTGTGCAAACCCGCGATGATTTTGCGGCGGCGCTCAAGAAAGGCGGCATTGACCTGATCCTTTCGGATTTTTCACTACCGGCGTTCGACGGATTGTCCGCGCTAAAAATTGCCCATGCCCGCTGCCCTGATGTTCCATTTATTTTGGTCTCGGGAATACTTGGCGAAGAACGGGCCATTGATGCGCTCAAGAGCGGCGCGACAGATTATGTGCTAAAACAACGTCTTTCCCGGCTCGTTCCGGCGGTGCGCCGGGCAATGAAGGAAGTCGAAGAGCGGGTTAAGCGCAAACTCGCCGAGAGAACGCGCGATGAATATAGTCGCAAACTTCAGATGCTATCCCGCCGGCTGGCAAAGACGCAGGAAACGGAACGCCGCCGACTTACAGGCGAACTTCACAACAAAATTGGCCAGGTGCTCACGGTTGCCCAGCTCAACTTGCATGCGCTGTTGCAGTCGCAAGGCAAAAAAAGCCCGGCCCCGCGCGTGAAGGAGAGTCTTGAGGTGGTTGTCAGGATTCAAATGGTTTCCACCCTGGCGTTGAACCTGCGGGGGAAAAGTCCAGTGGCCGCCGATTTAAATAGAATATGACATAAATACGCGCCAAAGGAGCGTGGCTTTACGATATTTTGTGGAGTTGGAGACATTCTTCACCAGCACATGACAACCCAGCCAAAATCCGTCAGGACTCGAGCCATTTGCAAAGTCAGCCATCCAAATTACCAACACGGTCGTTCAGCTTGCAAACTGGGCCGTTGAATTTACCAACTCAGTTATTGTGTTTGCAAACAAGGTCGCTCTGCTTATAAGCACGGTCTTTCTGTATATAAACTCATTCTCTGTGCTTACAAACTCGGTCACTCTGTTTACAAACACGGTTGCCATGCTTATAAACACAGCCTCTGTGTTTACAAGCTCCGACAATTGGCTCACGAATTGGAAGGCAATCTTCCGTTAGGTGAACACCCCATATAAAAAAAGAATAGCGCCTGTTAATTAAAAGCCATGTATCAAAGCGAATGTCAGCGCGAAATAAAGCAGATCCAGAAAATCCTCCAAAAAGACAGAGATTTGCTCAGCACCACGTTGTCCCGCATTTTTGATTCGGAAGCCAGAATTCAGAAGATACAAGCGAAGCTAAAAGAGAAACAATCAGCCAAAATAGCCGATTGGAGAAATCCGGAATTTGACGCCGCCCGGCTTTCCATCTGCTCTACTTCAAGTCACTAACTGCCATAAAGTGCGTTTCTTATGTGTTTAATAGAGCAGAAGGTGGGACCAGTTCTTACAAAGTCGGCAAAACTCCTGTTGGAGCAACAAGACAGCCAGGGCTGCTGGAGTTTCCCCGCTCATCTGGGATCCCATTATATCTCGCTCTATGCACTGTTTCTGGAATGGCTCCGGGTCCGGGGATTTTCTTCACGGTTGAATTTGAACCGGCTGGCAACGATTCTTGTGGAGACTCAACTTGCCGACGGTTCATGGAAGCAGGCCCGGGACCCGACGATTTGTTCCGGCGACATCAACGCCACCGTGCTCAACTACGCCGCGCTCAAATTTTTCAGAACCTCCATCTCGGTCGTCAATGTGCAACCGGCCTTGGCTGCCGCCAGAAAATTCATTCTGGCGGCTGGCGGAATTGATTCCACCAACCAGTTTATCAAGACCTTTCTGGCGCTGTTCGGACTGCGCGGCTGGGAGGAGATCGGCGAAATCCCCTATGTGATCTTCATGGAAGCGCTGCCGCTCAACTACCGGCAGTTTTCGCAATGGGTCATCCCCCATCTGATCCCCATGGCCTACCTGCGCCACAATCGCGTGTCGCGCAAAATCCGCGGAACCTTCGGCCCGGAACTGGATTTGAACGAACTTTTTGTCGGGCCTGTCTGGCAAAAAAACCGGGACGAAAATGAACCCTCCGTCTGGTATGATGGCTTTGTCATCAACAAAATCCTGCGGCAGCAACGGCAACACGGGAGCTGGGGCGGATATACGGTCTCGACACTCTTCAGCATCGCGGCGCTGGATCATTTCCACCGGAAGCATCCTAAACGGTTTGCCAGTGTTCCTGGAGTGATCAAACGAGGACTCGATTTTGTGGATGCCTTGTATTTCAAGAATGGAAGCGGAAATTACCTCGGCTGCCTGATGCACGGTGGTGTCTGGGACACCATCCTAGCGGCGCAGGCGTTGGCACAGGCTGGTGAGATGAGTGAACCTCTGGTTCGGGCCGCAGAGCATCTCTATGAAACGCAGACGGCCGAAGGAGGCTTTCCCTATGGCCGGGACTTCGAGCAATACCCGGATGTGGATGATACGTCGAGAGCGTTGGTGTTTCTGGGCCAGATGGCTCCGTTGACACGAAGGACGGGAGCAGCGGAATCCCGAAAGCGGGGACTCCATTGGCTCTTGAAACGGCAAAACTCCGACGGCGGCTGGGGAGCCTTTGACCAGAACAACGTTGGGAGCCGGATGATGAAATTTTTCACCAAGGGTCTTACCGATTCGGTGGAATTGTTTGACGACAGTTCCGCCGATAACACAGGACACGTGCTTGCCGGTCTTGGCGCCTACGGATTGACGGCGGAACGTTCCCGGTCCGTCCGGCGGGCGGTCCGCTTTTTGCGCAAGGCCCAGGATCCCGCCACCGGCCTGTGGGAAGGCCGCTGGGGTATCAACACTCTCTATGGCACCACCCAAGCCGGAACCGGTCTGCTGCGGGCGGGGGAATCGCCTCGCTCACCTTACCTTTTAAATGCCGCCCGGACGCTGATGAGCTTTCAAAATCCCGATGGCGGCTTCGGCGAATCAACTTTATCCTATCTTGATGCCGGACGGCGTGGCCGGGGGAAAAGCACTCCGACCCAGAGTGCATGGGTGTTGGAGTTCCTCTGCGAAATGGGGCTGCGAGACACCGATACCACCTCCAAGGCCGTTAATTACCTGCTGGATACCAGAAGCGAGTTGGAATCATGGTGCGATGACTCGGTGGTCGGGACCGGCCATCCCGGTATTTTATACGTGGATTACCCGGCTTATCCGAAGGTGTTTCCGGTGATGGCCTTGGCCAACTATATGAAACGTCGCTAATCCCCGGACGAAGCAACGAGAGATGAAACAGTTCAACAACAACCAAAGTGAGATGATGCCAGTGGATTCTACTGTTCGTTTCACGCCCCGGCATACGCGTCGGATTCTGTGTGTATTCCCGGAATACGCCTGGTCGTTTGCCACTTTCAACTACGCCTTCCAATTGATGGGCCAGGTCAAGGCGTTCATGCCGCCACAGGGCATCCTGCTCGTCGCCGCCATGGTTCCGGCGGGCTGGGAAGTCCGGTTCGTTGACGAAAATGTCAGGCCCGCCACGGACAACGACCTGCTCTGGGCTGACGTCGTGTTCACCACCGGCATGCATATCCAGCGGGAACAGATTCACGACATCATCGTCCGCGCACACCAGGCTGGCAAATCTGTCGTGCTGGGCGGACCATCAGCTTCCTCCGCGCCGGAATGGTATCCTGATGCCGACATCATCCATTGCGGCGAAGTCGGTGACGCAACCTGCCGGCTGTTCGAACTCATCGACCATTCCCCCGGCCGCTCATCGGAACAAATAATCCTCCGCACTGTTGAGCGCCTGCCGATGACCGAGTTGCCAACGCCCGCCTATCATCTCATCAATATCCGTAACTACCTGTTGGGCACGGTGCAGTTTTCCAGCGGTTGTCCGCTTACCTGCGAATTCTGCGACATCCCCGCGCTCTACGGACGCCGACCACGCCACAAGCATCCGGAGCAAATCATCCGTGAACTCGATACCCTGGCCGCCGCCGGCGCGCCTTCGGTTTATTTTGTTGACGACAATTTCATCGGCGATCCCCAGGCGACCCGCGAATTGCTCCCCCATCTGGTAGCCTGGCAGGAGAAATGGGACGGCCGGGTGCGGTTGTCCTGCGAGGCGACCCTGGCTTTGGCGAAGCACCCGGATATTCTGGCCCAGATGAGAGACGCCTTTTTCACGAATGTGTTTTGCGGCATCGAAACGCCGGAACCGGTCGCCCTGCGCGCCATCAAGAAAACCGTGAATCTCCAAAAGCCAATTCTGGAGGTGATTGACACGCTCAACAGCTACGGCATTGAGGTGGCCGCCGGTCTCATCATGGGCTTCGACTCCGACACCGAGCAAACCCCGATGGTTATCGCCGACTTCATCCGCGCCTCCCAGTTGCCGATCCAGACGGTCAATATACTCTACGCGCTGCCCAAGACCCCGCTCTACGATCGACTAAAGGCGGCTGGGCGGATTGTTTGCGACGATTGTCGCGACTCCAATATTCAATTCCTTCAGCCTTACGAGCAGGTGGTGACCAACTGGCGGCGGGTGATTGCCGGAGCTTATGAGCCCAAGGCTCTTTACCACCGTTACGCCTCCCAGGCCATAAAAACCTACCCGCACCGTCGCCGGCATAAGCACCCGCTTCGCCAGGCTACGCCGCGCAATATTCACCGCGCCTTCTCAATGCTCACCCGGCTGATCTGGTTTGCCGGTCTTCGGTCCAATTACCGTGCCGAGTTTTGGTCCATGTTCTGGACCCAGTTGCGCCAGGGTCAGATTGAAAATATTTTTCAAATCGCCATGGTCGCCCACCATCTCATCTGCTACGCCCAGGACTGCGTCGCCGGCCGCACGCACGCATCCAACTATGCCAAACGCATTCGAACACAGACAGCTGCTCGCGATGAAATCACTGATGGAAACAAACTCGCCCCACAACTTGTCGGCAACCCGACCATGGACTAACGCATTGAGCTTATTTGAAATCTGACTATCGCCAGTTTGGATCTGCTTTTTCTCGGGAACGATGAATATCGAATCCACTGATAGAATGTGACCTGGTCAGCGGAATGGAAGTTTGCTGACGAACGATATGGGTGATATCAATCCGCAAACATGGAACGCCAAACTTTTTTCCAATGCGTTCGTTCAAGTTCGTCAGACCGGAAGTCCATCGCCTGCACCCGCGCCTTCAGCCAAAGTGGCACAGGATTGCCGCCATTCAGGGAAAATTGTTTAATCTTTCCCCCACTTATCCCAGTTTCATTGCCCATTGTTTGTTTCATGTCCGTTGCCTTTGATGGCTCGCTCAATGCTATTCTCCGACAGATGTGGATGGCTGCCATTGACGACAAGCTCCTTAACTTCATTTTCGGCGATCTGTTCATAGCACAGCCCGCACGCACAGTTCATAAACCGGCCGTCATTAGCGGATAGTTTCTCACCGCAGCGGCAAATCCATGCGTGAAACCGGGCTGGGTTGCCGACCACCAAAGCGAAATCCGGAACATTATGAGTGACCACCGCTCCGGCACCAACCATCGCCCAACGGCCAATGGTCAGGTTGGGCAGCGTGATGCTGCCGGCTCCAAGTGAACATCCCTCCTTCAATACAGTTGAAAAAAATCGTGCCAGATACTTTTTGCTGCGCGGCCGGGTGTCGTTGGTAAAAACGGCGCCGGGACCGATGAAGACGTCATCTTCCAGAGTCAAACCATCCCAAAGATGGACTCCGCACTTGATAGTCACGCGGTTGCCCATTCGCACGCCGCCCTCGATAAAAGTATGGTCACAGACGTTGCAATCTTCGCCGAGCACCGCCCCAGTTACGACATGGGCAAAGGCCCATACTCTCGTTCCCCTGCCGATCGAAACACCTTCGTCTATCAGCGCGTTGGGATGCGCGAAATAGTCTTTGGTCAAACCATTACCGTCGGTGGATGGCGATGCCTGATTGATCCTTTGTGGCGAAGTTGTTTCGGGCCGGATTTTTAGCACAGGTTCCAACTTCAGATAATTCGCCGTCGCTATCTCATAAAAATCATGAGCGTAGCAGCGGGCACCGAAGCCCTCCTTCCATTCCAGCAGCCCGTGATTCAAGACACGGCCTTCATGCTCATTGGAAATGCCGAAATCAAAAAAACGCTTGTCCTTGTAGCGCTCGATCAGCGAGCTGAACAGGAAAGCCTGCGCGCCGATCTGCCGTCCTTTTTCCGTGACCGCGCCGTATTGCGCGTGCGCCACGGTGGGCGTTTCGTAAATGGTGGTGCCGGCGACAATCTCATCGCCGCAATAGGCCGAGAACTGTTTGATCTGTTCGGGAAAGCGGGACGCGAGCAGGGTGATTTCCTCAAGTGTATGCACGGGCCTGGCACCATACCGGACCGCCAGTTGCGGGTTCAACACCTGTTCCCAAAATGGTTTAAAAGATGTTTCCTGAACCAGGCGGACTTCATGATGAGTCGCCTTCTTGATCAGATATTTGTGGCCGCGGCGGAAGGGAAGCCGGTTCGCTTGTGAGACCGTTGCCGAACAATCCCGGCGCTGCAGCTTCGCGTCGAGCATGAACAGTGCATACGCCACGTCGTCGTCGGGGAGCGTGTTGTAAAACCCCGGAATCCGCTTGTAAATGAATTTGGAAATCCCGCTTTGATTCAAGTAGCGCAAAACCACATAAAAACAGGCCAGCACGCTTTCCAACGTCGCGGCGTGTGAGACAACCAGTCCGCCAAAAGTCAGCCCTTCGTGGCTGACGAGCGTGCCGTCGGCCTTGAGGTTTGCCGGCAACACGGCCACAAGCTCGTCATTTTTGAATACCATCAACGAGTGGTCGGCAAACCGGGCGCTGTGATAGTCCATGTAGTCGCGGGAAAAAAGGAAGGTTGCATTCTTGGCCGTGTTTACGAATCTGTCCCACGCCGGCTTGTCGCTGGCGGTGTATTGCTTTACCGAAAATTTTTCGGGAGCGGTTTTTTTGGGTTCGGCGACGGGCTGACTGTCTTTTGCAAGGACCGTTTGCAGGACAGTTTTCACGGTTTCCAGCAATTGTTCGGCGACATAGGGTTTGACCAGCAGGGCGACGGGTTCAAGCCACGGATTTTTGGCCAGTTCCTCCGTTGGCAAAATCTTGGTGGCCATGATGACTGGAAGCTTCATGCCGGCGGAACGTAATTCCTTGAGCAGTTCAAGGCCGGTCAGCCGGGGCATGTGATTGTCGGTGATGAGAAGATCGTAGCGACTGGCTTGAAGCGCCTCCCAGGCGGCGGCGCCGTCTTCGGCCACATCCACCGTGTAACCGGTGAAAGCCAGCACCGTGGCATTCGTCTGGCGCTGCTCGCGGTCGTCTTCAACCACGAGAATGCGCTGGCGTGGTTTTACCTGGCCTCCATCCGGCTTGGTGGCGGCCGGACTGCAAGGAACTTCAAAAAGTTGTTTCATGGCCGAGGATGGAAATTATCAAAGCCGCGCACCGACGGCAGGCGGCAGGCGTTGCCAATTTAACGGCAGAGTGTTTTGCTCGTGGGCATCGCGGGTCGCAACCAGAACTTCCTTCACCGTTTTGAATAATTCGGCGATAGTATAAGGCTTGATTAACGTCGCTTGGATTTGCAGCCACGGGTGCTGTTCCAACTCCTCCGTTGGCAGCGTTCCCGACATCAGGATCACCGGTAGCATCATGTCTTCGGAGCGAAGTTTCTTGATCAGTTCCAGGCCCGTCACGATGGGCATGTTGTTGTCGGTGATCAGCAGATCGTAACGGCCGGTATTAAGGGCCTGCCAGGCGGCAACCCCGTCCTCGGCGGCGTCCACCTGGAAACCGGATTCCGTCAATACTTCGGTGTTGAGCCAGCGGATGTCGGCATCGTCCTCAACAACGAGAATGCGCTGGGATGGATTGGTCTGGCATTGAAGCGCGGCCCGGGCCGGCGCTCCTGTTTGCGAAATATTATTCTCTTTCATGCGACCATATTTAAACAGGAACATCTGGTGGCGAAAATGGGGTGTTTCCCCCATCTCTGCAAATCAGCCCGGCTGAATTATACAGTCACGCTCACGCTGGTGCTCCATCAAGACGGCTGGGTCAGGGCGGAACTTGGCCCCAATTTGGTCCGGTTCTGAAATGGGAAATTACTCGCCGTTTGAGGGAATGAAATCCGAACGCGAAAACCGGGGGTTCGAGACAATGTTGGCATGTGTTTCGGTCGAAGTGAAGCTGTGGATGTCTGAGGTAATTTCGAAATTCCCGTTTGTTACCTTAACCATCATGGCCTGCATGGCTTCGGCAGTCGTAAAAGTCCGGACCTGATGGATCAGAAAGTCCTGTTTGCCAATCCAAAGCGTCTTCGTTCGGCCTTGTGATTCTCTGGAGAAAACGTAGCAATCAACGCCTCCCACTTTCTCATCAGTTTGCCGGTTTTGGTTAAACCCCGAACCGTTAAGCTGATCGCCCCATTGCATGTTAAAAAATGTCCGGGGAATTGTTCCCGCCGCGCCGCCGGAGCTTTCGGTCGCTTTGGCCAGGGCAATCTCACGGCTTTCCTCGTTTTGCAGGCCAAATCCTTTTTCCAGGTGATTACCTGCTCCCGATGACCAGACGGCTTGAACTTGAGTATTGTTTGTGGCGTAAGATGATTCGGTGTTCTGTTGCCATTCGATCCGGTAAAAATTCGTCCGGGCCAGCCGGATGGTGAAAGTGGTGGTGATGGCGGTGTTGTTCATCGTCGCCACGATTTGCCCCTCATCACTGTAGCTTGCCAGCGAAGCATATTTTTCCCGGGCTTTTTCGAAGATTTGGTTCGGGGAAAGATTGTCGCCAGCGAGTTCGTTCGAGAAAACCACCGTCGGGGCGCCACTCCCCATCAGGACTGCCACGCTGATGACGATGAAAAATTTAATTTTTGCGTTTGTCATATTTTTGGAGGTGTTTTGCGGAGCGAAGTGATGGATGTGGAACAATGCCCGTCACAGTTACTGGAAACCGTCGTGGCAACTCTTTGGTAATGCATCGCTTTTATAAATGATTTCATTTCATGCCGGCTGACATCCGTCACCTTGTTTAACTAGACCACGGCTGCCGAAACGGCAATGGGGTGAACACCCCATGGCAACCGGACCGGACCGGCCATAAGATGGCAGTCCGCTGGTTTCCCGGATGCGCTTTAGAAATGCATCAGAAGGACGGCGAGCCAGCAGACAAAAGCTAAATAAACCCACCCGATTCCCTCCAACGATGAAAACAAATTCATATCACGCAACTATCCTGGCGCTCGGCTTAACCCTGCCCGGAATCGTTTGCGCCGATAATATTGATTATGCGGCGACGGCCAGCCAGTTCGGGTCGATTGATCTGCAAACTGGCACTTTCACCCCCATCGGCACGCTGAACGGAATATTGGGGAGTGCCACCGAGGATCTGGCACGTCTCCCGGGTGGATTGCTTTACGGAAGCAATACAGATTCGAAATTGGCCCTGGTTGATCCTGTCACCCTGACTACGAGCTTGGTGGGAGTCTGTGGCAACAGCTTGTTTGGCCTGGCATTTCGCCAGGATGGAACCCTGTTCGGATGTTCGAGTGATACTTTATATCAAATCAATCCGAACACCGGCGCGGCCACGTTGGTTGGTGCCATGGGCGTGAACAGCGGTTACTATGACATGAAATTCGACAATGCCGGAAATCTCTACTTTGTTGGGTCCCCCAATTTGCTTGAATTCCCCACGCTTTACCAACTGAATACCACCACCGGTCAGGCGCTCCAAATTGGCCAGCCCGGGGCAGTCGGCTTTAATGTATGGGCCTTGGATTATGCCAATGGAACCTTGTTTGGATTCACGTCCGGCGGCCAAATTGTCTCCATCAACACCACAAACGGAGTTGGCACTTTTGTGGCCAACGAAACCCAGCCTAGTCCAATCGTCACGGCCGCGCCGGGGGGCGTGGCGGTGGGCGAACCCTACCTGAACATTCAGCTCACAAACATCAATTCAGCCGCCCTGTCCTGGCTCGCCCCGTCAAATGCATTCAGGCTGCAACAGAACCCGGATGTGACCACCACGAATTGGGTGGGCGTGACCAATTCCGTGAGTATGACCAACAGCCAGAATCAAGTCACCGTGTCACCGGATGCCGGCAATGCTTTTTACCGGCTCGTGAATCCTTGAAGTCCGCATACAAATCGCGGCTGGCCATGGGTGAATTCCGCGCGCCACCCCGCCGCAGAACATTCGCGACCATACGCCGTGCTCGTCGCAGCCGCCGGGCGCACGTTGACTGGATTGAAACAATCGCCTCCCCGGCTACGGTGATGGGTGTAAAATATCAGACCTCCAAACCTTGCCTTGGTTTCCTTGACGAAATCAAAATCTTTGTGGAGTCAATCGGCGACATGGCCGCCCTCCCCGCCTCGATCAGTGAATTATTTTTACAACGAACCACCAAACCAACGCGATGCCGGCCAGCCCAAAAAACAACTTCAAAATGACGCCGCCGATTTTGACCAGCACAAAAAGCACGAGACAACCTACGACCACGATGGCCGCCTTGATGGCAGGTGAAGCAAGGTTGTTGGTGATCTGACTAAAAAGAATCATGATCAGGATTCAGCGGGTGGCATTGTCATACGAGGCCAGTTCACCCCGGCAACAGCGGTGTCCGGGATGCGCGGCAATGTTCAATAGCCATGATAACCGTCACCGCCGCGATAGTAATATCCGCCGCCACGGTAATATCCGCCATAATATCCGCCGTAGTAATAGGGTCCTTCCCACCAAACAAACGGCCATGGGTTGACATACACTGCGGGGTAAACATAGGAACTTTGCACCACCGTGGTGGTTTGAACCGGTGGTTTGCCGGCGGTGTTGATCAACGCCGTGAGAACCGTGTCACTGGCACCGGCAGTCTTGAGGGCGATAATCTGGTCAGCCGTCAAAACATAGCGGGTGGGTGAGTTTTGAATCTGGCTGACTATGACCGGATCGCTGACATGAGCCTGCACCATGGCCTGGATTTCCGCCAGGGAAGGTCCGGGCGGCGGCGCGGCGACCGTTTCAGTTCGCGTGACGCAGCCGGTCAGGAGGAGACCCGCCAAAGGCAGCAGAAATAGTAGTTTCATTTTTAAACTTGGTTAAATCCAGATCAGTGATTGTCGTTATCATGGTGGTCGCCGCCATGGTCGTCATGATCACCATGATCTGAATGTCCGTGGTAGTCCCCGCCGCCCCCACCGACTGGGATCAGACAGCCGGAGGTGGCAAGCAGCGTGATCGTGCAAATTAACAGTAGAATGATTCTCATGCTTAAGACTCTCCCGCATCTGGAGCCTGGCGGCTATGGGGTCTAACCCGAACACTCAAGAGTGCCCGTCGGGCCTGTCGGACGGATAGAAATGGAAAATACTAAAAAGCGGAAAGCTTAAACCAGAAATTCCGCCCCCACCGCTACCGGACAGCCATGTCGTCAAGAACGCGAATTCCCGGCCGGAACCGCGCGCCCTCTTCTGGCGTTCGTCCGCTCCATAAACCCGCGGTAGGGATACACCCCATGGCAAAGCAGGGAGCCAACAAGTAATGTCACTGCAGTAGATGACGGCAGATGAACTGCCATCAAAAAATGAAAGACCAACCATGCATCTCTTATTCACGCCCGTTCTTGCTAGTGCGATTTACATCGGCGTCGGATCGGTCGGCCTCCTGCTCGTCATCATCATCCTGGTTTTACTGCTCCGTTAACCTCGAACCGTTGCGCCGAAGCCTCCGGCAGGCCGCGCCGCCGGACACCAAGATCATCCACTTTTGCCGTCACGTCGGCGGCGAATGACACAAACAACCAACAACACAAAACAAAACATCATGACCACACTCGAAATCAAAGGCGACTGGAACATCACCAAGGGCAAGCTGAAACAGAAATGGGCCAAGCTCACAGACAGCGACCTACAATACGCCGATGGCAAACAGGACGAACTGATCGGTCGGATCCAGAAGACCACCGGCGAAACCCGCGAAGCCGTTGAAAAAGCCATCAAGGAATCTTCAAGCTGCGGCTGTAAATAGACGGAAATCCGAACACTCCGGATGAGGATCATTCCTTCATTGACCGCGATGATGTTGTTGACAGCCGGTCTGCTGACCGGCTGTCAATCGTCTCAGGCCGTGGCTCCGTCCAAAAGCATGGCGTCGCAATCCATCCGGAACAATGGCTACAGCCTGCTCCATCAACTGCTCAACGAGCAAAAAGATGTCAGCCTGCTGCGGTTCATCCGGCCCGAACACGCCGACGTCAAACAACTGGTGAACAAAATTGCCACGACCTCCGGAACCGGCGCGAAACTGCTGGAGGCATTTGCCAAGGACGATCCGACAATCAGTCTGGATGACATCGGGCTGCCACCCGGCGAACTGGCCACGCGCGATGCAATTGCGGCCACCAAGAAGAAAGAACTATTGAGTCAGAGCGGTGACACTTTTGAACTGACCCTGCTGTTGACCCAGACCGAGGCGTTGAGCTATGGCTGGCATCTGGCGGAAGTCACCAGCACAAACGAGCCGCAACCGGAACGCGCCCGGGCATTGGCCGGTTTGGGCAATGACATGCAGAACCTTTATAAAGAAGTGTTCGCATTGTTGCTGTCAAAAATCGAGTCGCAAGCCACGAACTCAAACCAGACCAACGCAGTGTCCGCTGCTAAAAATCCTGTTCCGGCGGGTCGTAGGCTCATGATTGATCCCAGTTCGATGCCGGTTGCGGAGGCAAAGCCACGCTGATCATTGGTGAACTTCAACGCGTGGACGGCGTTTACACGGGAGATTACAGGATCAAGGTGTTTCCCTATTTTTTGAAAAATGAAACCGGTCGGCTGGCCATCGTCGTTTCGGATGAGTCGCTGGCCGTGATGAACCGGGGAAACGCCGTGGCAATCGCCGGGACCGCCACGACGAACGGCAAAAACGGAAATAGCCGGCACATTGACGCCAAAGCCACACCGGTGGACATCAACAGTGGGATGCTGAAGCTGTGGTTCATGGCGGGAGACCGGAAAATGATCTTCGAGCCGGCTTATCACTTCACCGGAAACGGGGCGGCACCGGTTTTGGCACAAACAACCGAAACCCGGGATTGAAATTTTGTGAAATGAATTTTCATAAAAACACCAATGACAAAGGCCGCTCATTTGCTTGAGCGGGCTTTTGCTGACGGGTAGAACACCCCATATCAACGGCGCGGGTTCCCGGTTAGGATGGTGCCATGGCGCTGCTGGTGATTACCTTGATTTTACTGGGCCTGTTTACGATCAGGCCCTAGTGCTCCTATTTCTTCATGGTGCGGAACTGGCGCAGGGCAACGAAGGGATCAATCCGCGCCAGCAGAAAATGCGCCCAGTGGTTTTTCCAGCGTGACCAGAAGTTTTGGGTTTTCCGCCACTGGTGGAGTTCAATTTTTTTGCAATGTTTCAGCACGCGCTCAAAAATTTCCTGCGCTTCGGCGGCGGTGGTTTTATCCTCGAACCGCAGCATCAGTTCGTAATTCAAATTGAGGCTGCGGATGTCGAGGTTCGACGAGCCGACGTAGGTGATGCCGTCGGCGAGGACCAGCTTGGCGTGCAAGATCTGCGGCTGATATTCATAAATCTCCACGCCCGCCTTCAACAGGCGATGATACAGGCTCCGGGCGGCGAGCTGCGAAACCGGCACGTCCGATTTTCCGGCCAGCATCAGTTGCACGCGCCCGCCGCGCCGCGCCACGCGCATTAAATCTCGCCGCACCCGCCGCGTGGGCAGAAAATACGCGCTGATAATCCGCACGTCACGGGCTTTGGCCAGATCGTGATACAACGCCGTTTGAAAGGGGCTGGCACCGAGGCCGGGATGACTCAGCAATAATTCTCCCGCCGCTCGTTTTGGAGATTTGCGTCTGCGCTTGAATCCGCGCAGCCGCAGCAGCGGTTTGCGGTGAAAATCCGACAGCGCGAACAACTCTTCAAATGTCTCCGCCAGTTCGCCGGCGAGCGCTGGATTTTCAATGTGAACACCGAGGTCGCACCAGCCGCGAGTCACGCCATCGCCATCGTATTCATCGGCCACATTAAACCCGCCGATGAAAATAACGGACCGGTCGCAGACCAGCAGCTTGCGATGGTCGCGCACGCCGAACCGCCAGAGGTGAAGCGGATTGAAGCGGCGCACCTCGGCACCGGCGGCGGCGAGCGGAAGGAAAAAATGTTCCGGCAAAAACCAGGAGCCGACGGCATCCACCAGCACGCGCACCTGGACGCCGCGCCGGGCCGCCGCCAGCAGCGCCTCGAGAAACTGCCGGCCCACCTGGCCGTCGGCGTAAACATACGTTTCCAACTGAATGGACTTTTGCGCCGCGTGGATCGCCGCCAGCATGCCCGGAAAAATTTCCCGGCCCGTGCAGAGCCAGCGCAGCGCCGGGGTGCTGGAAGCGGATATGTTTTTGATTTGATTCACCAAGCCGGGAAGGGGAGCCAACCTGCTTTTCGCCGCATCAATGTTTGAACATCCGACAAGACCGGCATTTCGCGTTAAAATCATTTTGGAGTTGGCCGCCATATTTTACTCCGAACGATCTTTTTGCTTCTCAAAATTGTATTGGAACAGCAGCCCGACACTTTGCGCACCTTCCCTGCCATCCCGAAGTGCGTTGAAACCGTAGCCGTAGCGCAGCACGATTTCAAAATTTTTGTTTTTAGGCGCAAACGACAGGCCGCCGCCCACGCCGGTCTGCCAGTCGCTGGGTTGTTCATAACCGGACAGATAACTTAAATGGGCCGTGGCGGCTTCCAGCCGGAAATCCCAGCGGTGCGCCGAATCCATCGGCACGTCATAGCCGGCATAGATATGTTCAAAACTCGTCGCCGTGAGTTCTTCATAATAGTAGCCGGGCAACTCGAGCGGAAATTCCGACACCAGCGGCAGCACGCCGCCCAGCCGCCACGCACTGAACTGATCCGCACCAGTCGAGCCGCCGGCCGTGAACGCGAAGGACATTTTTTGCCCGCTGTTCGTCCAGGCATAGTTCAACCCGGCGTAGAGCCAGTAGAGGTTCACATTGGGACTGATGCTGCGGTCATCGCTGTAACCATATTGCTGGCTGTCCAGACGCCATTGCCGCTCGAACCAGACGGACAGTTCCATGCCCAGGTCGGGATATAAAACCGGCTCCTTGCCGGCCACCCGGATGCCGCCCCGCGCGTAGCCGCTGATCTGGTTGCCGGGCAGCGTGAAATTATCCGCCGTCTGCGACGTGTCCGTGAAGGTTGAGTCGCGCATCCCGCCGCGCGCAATCACGCTCACCGGAATCAACATCCCCGGATTCAACAGTTGATAGATGCTCAACGCAACCCCGCCGCCGTCGCCGTTGAAACTTTCGCTTTTGTAGTATTGGCCCTGCCGGACTTCATAGTAATTGTCGCCGAACAGTCCCCCGTTAAAACCGAGGCCGATATCGGTGTAAGACGAGAGCAGATGTTTGAACCCGATTTCGCCGTCCACATACGCCAGGGCGATGGCCAGCCGCAACGCTGTGTTGGTGTTAAGAAAGTCCGGGTTGTTGTAGTAATAATAGGCATAGACTGCCTGCGGCCCCTGGCCGGCAAGCGGCTGGTCATAGCCCAGCTCCAAGAGGTTGCGATGTTCCGGGTCAATTTGTGCGAAACAGTTGAATCCGGCCAGCGCACTGATGGCCGCGATCAGAAGCAGCGGAATTCGATTTGAAACAGGCATGGTGATTTCAATCACGAAGGGGTCATTTCAGATGCGATGACATCATTCTGACAACCTTCATTGATGTTAAAATAGGCTGGAACAGCTGGTGGTCGCCATGGGGTGTTCACCCCATGTGCCTCTATGGAGTTTCTCCGAAAATGTCCAGACCGGAGAATATCAAATGAACGCCCGCAACCTGGAATTCAAATCTTCAGAACTACAAACCAACGGCTGACGGCTAGTTTTGCCAAAGTGAGGGCAGGGCGACCTTGTCATGAGTGCCGTCGTTCGCGAGCAGGACGTTTCTCACGGCGGCCAGAAATTCATCAATCGCACAGGGCTTGAGCAGCATGGCTTTAATTTCCAGCCAGGGTTGCCGAGCCAATTCCTCCGTCGGCATTGTTCCCGTCATCATGATGACCGGCAGGCTCATGCTGGCGGCAAATAGTTTTTGGAGCAGGTCCACTCCGGACAGTTTCGGCATGTTGTTGTCCGTGATCAGCAGGTCATAACTGTTCAGTTGCAGTGAATCCCACGCGACTTCCCCGTTTTCGGCGGCAACCACCTCGTAGCCGGAATCCGTCAATATCCTGCTGTTGAGCTGCCGGATGGCACGATTGTCCTCCGCCACAAGAATCCGCCGGGGTAGATTCGTTTCGTAAGGAAGCAGTAAACGGGTTGGATTTGCCGCAGGAAAATTCATCTTTTTATTCATGGGCTGAGAATAACCCCGGATGACTTGCGGTTGCCATGGGGTGTTTCCCTGCCCGTAAGATTTATCAGGCCTGCAAACGTTCATCCGGCGGCAGGCGTTGCCAATTTAACGGCAGAGTGTTCTGTTCGCGGGCATCGCGGGTCGCAACCAGAACTTCCTTCACCGTCCTAAAGAGTTCGGCGAGCGTGTAGGGCTTGAGCAGCGTTGCTTGAATTTGCAGCCACGGATGTTTTTCCAATTCTTCCGCCGGCAGTGTTCCCGACATCAGGATCACCGGCAGCGTCATGTCTTCGGCGCGCAATTTCTTGATCAGCTCCAGGCCCGTCACGATGGGCATGTTGTTGTCGGTGATCAGCAGATCGTAAGGCTTGGTGTTCAACGCATGCCAGGCTTCAACCCCGTCTTCGGCGGCGTCCACCTGATAGCCGGATTCCGTCAACACTTCCGTATTAAGCTGGCGGATGTCGGCATTGTCCTCCACCACGAGAATGCGCGGGGGTGGATTGGTCGGGCATTCCGGCGCAGCACTGGCCGACGCTCCGGGTTGCAAAATCTTATTAGCTTTCATAACAACACCATAAGCCATGAACCCTTGCCGTTGCCATGGGGTGTTTTCCCCATGTTTGCGATGCGGGTCAACCCGGCTTCTTTTTGGGTGCGGATGGCGTGCTGTTTTCCTTCACGACCGCGATCATCGCGTCCAGCCCTTCCCTGATCTCGTTGACCTGCGGATGCACTTCCTTGATGAGATCATGTTCCACCTTGGACAATTTTTCGATGCGTTTGCCCTGCTCGCGAAGCTGGTCCAGCAGGACGTTCTGTTTGATGGAAAGCCGGCGCATCCACCAAAAGCAGACTCCCCAGCAAACGGTTCCGGCCAAAGTCATCCAGAAGGCGAGGCCGTTTTCGGTCATAAGCAGTCAGGCACGACCAGCCATTTAGCTGAATCGCACCGTTTCATTGCCATCAAGGCGTTTGGATAAATCAATGGGATCACCCACGGAGACCTGCTGCGGATTCACCTGGTAAGCCCAGACCTGGAAATGGGTCAGGCTGGCCTCGCCATAGATGGTCGCAAACGCGCCGTCCACCGCATCCGAACCGTGCGCGACCTTGACGCGGCCGATGCGCGGAACATTGTAGCGTGGATCAAAGGTGAACCACTCCTGCCCCAGATAGACTTCGAAATAGGCGTGAAAATCCATCGGCGTGCCCGGATCAATGTAGCCGATGTCCGGCAAATGTCCGGTCACGTAGCGGGCGGGCAAATTGAAGGCGCGGCACAACGCAATCCCGGCATGCGCAAAATCGCGGCAGACACCGTAACGCCGTTCGATGACCTCGGAGGCGGAGAGGTCGGGCCGGCCGGAACCAAAGCGGTATTCAATATTGTTGTGGACCCAGTCGCAGATGGTTTGCACCCGTTGCAGCGCATTGGTGATCTGCCCGAAATTCTGCCAGGCCAGATTCAGCAGCTTGTCCGAATCGCAATAGCGGCTCGGCAAAGTGTAGCGCAACACCTCGGGCGGGAGCTGGCCGACGGGAACGATTTGGTTGGGCACGTCCCGGTTGTCCGGCTGGGAAGAAACGGCGACGAGGGCGTCGTGGCGGACTTCGTTGCGCCCCGGCATGAACATCGAGCGATAGGTGATGTTGCCGTGGCTGTCCTGAAATTCATACGACGGCAGGCCGATGCCGAAGGAAAGTTTTTCCTGCATCACCAGCACCCGGCCTTCGAGCCGCGGCCTGAGCACGAACAAGACCGGCGTTTGCACGGTGGTTTCGTAAACCAGATTGCAGCCGACGCGGACGGTGAGATTCAACGGAGTCCAGTTCATGGCTGGTGCGATTTTAAGTGCCTTCCTGCCGGCCGGCTTGATTTGCTTGATCCAGTTCCGCTTCGGCCATGCCTTCATCCACCAGCCTCTCATTGTCACTCCGGCCTTCCTCATCCTCATCCTCGCCGGGAGCAACGGACACTTTTTGACCGGACGATCCGGGCACCGGGTTCCAGCGATCAGACTCGGGCGCAGCCTCAAGCACGGTTTCATTTGCGTCCATGCCCGGTTCACCCGTCAATTCCCGCTTGGCTTGTTCCCAGTCGGATTTTGATACTGCCTGGAACGGCCGCCCGTTGATGACCGCCAGTTCAACCGCGCGTTCGCGCACCATTTTTCGGGTGACGGTGCCGATGCCTCGGGAATTTTCGGTCAAGGCGCCCTGCTTCAATGGATTGTTGTTCATGGGTCAAAATTACCGGGCATGATTGGTTTGATCGTTATGCGACGTTTTCATTTCGCGCGTGCCGCGATCCTCCCGCGTGTCGCGGGACTGGGAAAAGATGTTGTCGCGCTTTTTGGCTTTCGCCGCCGGCTTCGGATCCGGCCGCGCGGTGTGAGGTGTTTGCGGGAAAACCGGCGCTTCCACGACGGATTTGGCGATGAGTTTTTTCATGTTTTATTTCGCCGCCTGCGAATGGGCTTCCACAAACCACAGCCACTTGTCAATGCCGCGCGAAATCTCGGTGAACAGGTCCGCCGTGTCGGCGTCCTCCAGTTCGTTCGCATCATCAATGGTGTTGCGAGCTTCCTGGCCGAAAGTCGAAAGTGCGCGGGCCACGGCTTCGACATGCGCCATGCCCTCGGATATCTCCGGTGAATATTCGGTGAGCCGCGTGCGGGCCGCCGCCGTGCGCACCGTGCCTTCGGCCACGCCGCCGAGCTGCACAATGCGTTCGGCAATCTGGTCCACATGGCCCTCCACGGCCTTGGCCACCTTGTCGAACAGTTCGTGCAGACCGATGAAGCTGGGACCTTTCACGTTCCAATGCGCCTGCTTCATCTGCATTTGCAGATCCACGGCAGACGCCAGCCGCTGGTTCATCAGCGCGTTCAGTTCCGTCCGGTTTTCCTTGGAGATGTCATTTTCGGTTTCATACATTTTGGGCGCATCCGCGCGCGAGCCATTCGTATTGATCATATAAGTGCGATGCTTTTTATTTTAGTTGTTGTTTGGGGAAAAAATTCTATGTCCGGTTGTGAAAACCGTGAACGCGCGTCTGGTTGCGTTCCGCGATCAAATCCGCCTCCGCCTTCAGCCAATGTTGCACCTCGTGGCCGGACCGCGAACCCTGGTTCACATAACTGAAGTAGGCCCGTCTCGCCACTTCGTCCGGTGCCGGTGTGAAATTGATTTCGTCGGGATTCATTGCCGCCGCCGCTGCGGGCTGGGGAGCCATGTCCGGCGTTTGGTTTTGATGCTGGGGATGTTTATTATGTTTCATAAAAAGAGAATAGGCCGGACAACACCGCCTCCGCCATGGGGTCTTCACCCCATTCTTTGGGATTGTTAAATTCGCGCAGGGCTACTGGCCGCCAGCTTAATAATTTGTCAGGATGACCTTAAGAGCGTGTTCCCGGCCGGCATTGCCGAAAGTGTCGTAGGCTTTCAGGATGTCGGCGAACACGAAGTGATGCGTGATGAGCTGCTTCGGCTTGAGTTTGCCGGCCATGACGGTCTTGAGCAGCAGCGGCGTGGTCACGGCATCCACGAGCCGCGTGGTGATGGTGACGTTTTGCGACCAGAGTTTTTCGAGGTGCAAGGTCACGCTCGCGCCGTGAACGCCGATGTTGGCGATGTGGCCGCCGGCACCGATGATTTCCTGGCAGAGGCCGAACGTGGCCGCCACGCCAACGGCTTCGATGGCGACATCCACGCCTTTGCCGGCAGTCAGGGCCATGACTTTCTCGACGGCCTTGCCATCGGTGCTGTTGATGACGGCGGTCGCGCCAAATTGTTTGGCGACTTTAAGCCGGTTGTCATCGAGATCAATGACGATAAGATTGGCCGGCGCATAAAATTGCGTCGTCAACAATGCCGCGAGACCGACGGGGCCGGCTCCGATGATGGCCACGGTGTCTCCGGGTTTGACCGAGCCGTTGAGCACGCCGCACTCATAGCCGGTCGGCAGGATGTCGCTTAACATCACCATCGCGTCCTCGTCCGCATTTTCGGGAATGGGATAAAGGCTCGTGTCGGCAAACGGGATCCGCACAAACTCCGCCTGCGTGCCGTCAATCGTGTTGCCCAGAATCCAGCCGCCCGACTCGCAGTGTGACGGCATCCCACGACGGCAATATTCGCATTTGGCGCACGCCGTGATGCACGAGATCAAAACACGGTCGCCTTTGCGAAAGCGGCTGACACCGGTGCCCGCCTCCTCGATGATGCCGATGCCTTCATGGCCGAGGATGCGGCCGGCGGCGACCGTGGGCAGATCGCCCTTGAGAATGTGCAGGTCGGTGCCGCAGATGGTGGTCTTGACCATCCGCACCACGGCATCGGTGGCGTCGCGCAACGCGGGCCGGGGCATGTCTTCCAGTTGTATTTCTCCAGGACCGCGATAGACGAGGGCTTTCATGGGGCCAGGACCTCTGCGATGACTTCCTTGATGGAGCTGGTTTCCGGCACCGGCGCCAAAACATTTGCCGGGCTGCGTTCGATCTCGTCCGTGTTCATTTTCACAAAAATCTTGGAGGAGTCGTAGCTGATCTCGGTCACCTTGCTGACGGGAATCCGCACTTCCTTGCCGGTGAACCGGTGGCCGACCTTGATGACCAGTTCGCCAATCGCCCAGCTTTTGTCGTCCATCAAAAAGTCGCAGACGTGGCCGACAATGCCGTCGGTGGCCTGAAGATGATAACCGTTCACGGCCTGCGTGCTACGCAGATGCGAGTCGGGGCGGGCGGCCTTGGGACCGGTCGCGGCGGGCGGCTGGACGGAGGCAAACTTGGGCGGCAGTTCCAAAATCGGAAAGTCACGCATCCCGCCCCATAGCCCGTCGCCTTCCCAATAATAGGGCCAGCCGTAGTAGCGGTGATATTGCTCCTCGTATTGACGCGACACCGGCTTGTGCGTCTCAATGGCCGGACTGTCCTCGATCTGCTTGTGGGTCAGGTTCACACACAGCAGTTTTTCGCCATGATGCAGTCCGCCGAAGGCATGGGGCGAGAGCAGCACCTGCCGTCCCGGCAGCCAGCTGCCCGTATCCGCGACGACGTAGCGCACGGCCCAGGTCCGGTCATTGAAATAAAAGTCCTTCACCTGGCCGATGTCGCCATCCGACGCCCCGAGTTTGTTTCCGTAGAGTTGTTTGGTGCTTTGTAACATAAGATGAGCGTAGCCCCGCCATTCCTCCATCCGCCATGGGGTGTTCACCCCATAGATATGGCGGCGGCGGGATGCGACATTGAGGCTAATGAAGCTCAATGTCCGCAACGTAACACCTGTCTTGAAACACATCACCGTCCTGCTGGCGGACGACAACGGGGGCGTGCGCAAGGAATATCGAAAGATTCTGGAAATGGAAGACGACCTTTTGGTGGTCGGCGAGGCAACGGACGGACATGAGGCGGTCGCCATGGCCAAAAAACTTCACCCCGCATTGGTGCTGATGGACGTGACCATGCCCCGCTCAATGGCTTGCAAGCCACCTGCCAGATTCTCAAGGCGGTTCCCGCCACCAAGGTGCTCATGCTTTCCGCGCACAGCGATGAAGCGTATATCATCGAGGCGGTCAAATCCGGTGCAAAGGGTTATCTCATCAAGCAAACTTCCGCCGGCGATGTCTGCACGGCCATCCGGTCGGTCCACAAGGGGAAATCTTTCTTCAGCCCCTCCATTCCCAAACGCCTGCATCAGCGGAATTGAAAACGGAGAATCGTCTACCGTCACCTTGAATATCCGCCCGTCCGCCCGCTAAACAATGGTCAACTGGACGCTGCTCTCGATGATGCCCGCGCTGATGGCGTAACGGGTCAACCCGGCGGTGTCGTGGATGTCGAGCTTCTGCATGAGGTGCTCGCGGTGTTTCTCGACCGTCTTCATGCCGATGCCGAGTTCGGCGGCGGTTTCCTTGTTGGCCTTGCCTTCGGCAATCAACTGGAGCACTTCCATCTCGCGCGACGTCAATTGGACGTCTTTCTTCTTAAGCAGTCCCGTGCGGTCGAGCGCTTTCGGTTTGAGATGATTGAACCGTTTGGCAATGGTGGGGCAGAAATATATTTTCCCCTTCTGGACTTCGCGAATCGCCTCGCACACGACGTGCGAGGAGACTTGTTTGAGCACGAACCCTTTCGCGCCGGCGTTGGTGGCTTCCTGAATATAGGCATCGTCGCTGTGCGCGGAGAGCATCAGCACCTTGGCGGCGGGCAGCGCCTTGAGAATCTGCCGGGTGGCTTCCAGCCCGTTGAGCAATGGCATCGCGATGTCCATCAAGATCACGTCGGGACGCAGCTTGATCGCCAGCGCTACCGCCTGGCGGCCGTCGGGCGCTTCACCGACCACTTTGAAGTCGTCGTCGAGGTCGAGCATCTTGCGAAAACCTTCGCGCACGATCATGTGATCTTCCGCGAGCAGAACAGTGATTGGTTTCATATTAATTATGGTTTGGTTTTGCGAATGCGATCAGCGCGGCTTCTTCTACCCCCCCCCGACGCGCGATCAATCAGTGGAATTATTGCCGTGACAGTGGTGCCTTTGCCCGGCGCGGAATGGACGTTCAAAGTGCCGCCCACATAAGCCGCCCGCTCGTGCATGCCGAGCAGTCCAAGTCGGCCATGCTTTTTGCGCCTGGCCGAAAGGTTTTTCGGATTGAAACTGACGCCGTCGTCGTGAATCACAAGTTGCACGAAGTCGTCTTTCATCGTCAGATTCACTTTCACATGCCTGGCCCGGGCGTGCAATGCCACATTTTCCAGGGCTTCCTGAAGAATGCGGTAAAGCGTCAGCTCGATGTCGCCGGGCAGCCGCACGGCCAGCGACACGGAGGCCAGCGTGAGGACGACACCCGTTCGTTCCGTAAACTCCCTGCCGGTGTCGCGCAGGACAGCAGCCAGTCCCAGGTTTTCCAGAACGCTCGGCCGCAGATTGTGTGAGATGCGCTCCACTTCCACCGCCGCCTCGCCCAGCAGTTCACGGAGTTTCAGCGCCTCGCGCTTCAACGGTTTCTCTCTCGCCGGAAGCTGGTTCGCCAGCGTCTGACAGCGGACCAGAATGGCGCAGAGCAGTTGCGTGATATGGTCATGCAATTCCAAGGCCACGCGCCCGCGCTCGGCTTCCTGCGCCTGCACCACGCGATGCGTCAAGGCCCGCAGCCGTTCCTCGTTGCGCCGGCTTTCCGTCAGATCGGTCACCACCATGCCGATGGTCAACTGGTCGGAACCGTTCCGATCCAGCTCCTGGATAGAAAGTTGCACGGGCAATTGCGAGCCGTCGCCGCAATTGAGCAGCATTTGAATTTTGGATCCGTTTTTGGCGGACTGCTTCATGAGCGGCCGGAGCATGGCCCGGTCGGCGGTGGACAGAAAACGGCGAAAGGAACTTCCGGTCACCTGTTCCAGCGGGCATTTGACCATGCGGGCGAAGCGCTCGTTGGCATACAAAATCATCTTTTTGACCGTTAACATCAGCGCCCCTTCGTTCATGGATTCAATGAGCAAGCGGTAGTCGTGCTCGGCGCCGTCCAGGGTGAACACCTGTGAACCTTCCTTGCCGGCGACCATCACCGAATCCACTTCGCCGCTGCGGATGGCGCGCACCGTTTCCTCCGCCACGGCCAGGCGTGCCGTCAAACCCTGAAACGCTGAAACGCTGAAACACTGAAGTTTCAGCTTTTCAGATTTTGAGCTTTTCAGTGTTGGTTTCAATGCTTTCAAACGGTGATTTTAACTTTCTTGGCCAAGTCCAGTTCGACCAGCAGGCCGGTGATGTTCGTCAGATTGCCGATAAACCGGCGCAGCGGCGGCGGAAATTCGATGATGAGCGTCGGCGTGGCGACGATCTGGTTTTTGCGCGCCAAGGCGGGCTGCTGATAAATGTCAATCACCTCAAGGTCGCACAAATCCTTCAGTTCGACAGCGCACAATTCACGAACGCGCAAAATGGCCTGGCGTGAGCGCGCCGTGGCCCCCGCCACGAACAGGCGCAAGATATGTTTGCCCGGCGGCGGAATGGCCGGAGATTTTTTTCTGGCCGGCTTCGCGCGGCGGATTTCTTTTACTGTCGGCGATTTCATCTCGTTAAACAGTCGGCCGCAAATCCAGGCCGACGAGCAGATGTTCAATATCGGAAAGGTTGCCGATGATGGTGCGCACGGGCTTCGGCAATTTGCGGACCACGGTGGGAATGGCGAGGATCTGGTCGCCTTTGGCCAGTTGCGGCCGCTTCAGCAAATCAATCACCGTGATGCGATAGATGCCTTTGAGATGCGTCTCGCAAAACTTTTTCAGGTTCGCCAGGGCCGTCACCGACTTCGGCGTCTGGTCCACGACATAGAGGCGCAGTTGCCAGAGTTTTGCCGGCGGCCGAAGTTTGGCGGCGGCGCGGGGTTTCACCGGTTTATTTTTCATTGGTTTCCATTTCGGGATCGGCTGCGGGTGTGAATCGCAACCTTGGCATCCGCCTGACGCAAGATGCCGGAAGCCGTCCGCTCGGTGGTCAGCATGCGTGTGCTGGTTCCGACCTGTTCGGCAATGCGCCGCAGTTCTTCCGCCTCGGTTTCGTAATCGGCGCGCAGACTGCTGATCTGCCGTTCAATCGCCTCGCGCTTGCGCTCCACTTCGCGCTTGAGCTGGGCGGCTTCCTGCTGGCTGGCCAGCATGGCGGCTTTTTCGAGCGCCCCTTGCGCCGCTCGCGCGGAACCCGTCAACACGCCGCTGGCCCCAATGTAGGCGTCCACGACATCTATGCCGTGGTCGGAAATCAGGAACTCGCGGATCTGGTTCGAGTGCTTCATGCCGCGCGCCTTGAGCACATAGAGCACGCGGTTGCGTTCACCGTTGCCTTCGAAGTCCTGCAACAAAATCCATGCGTCCATGAGCGAGGACATGCCGCCTTCGCTCTGTTGCAGCGCGTGACCGCCCTGCGTCAGGCTGGTGAAGAGCGTGGTGACCTGGCCGGCTTTCAAATAATCAATCAGCCGCGTCACCATCCCTTTGCCCTCGGAGGCGGTGCCCAGCTCCATGAGGCTGGTGATGGGATCCACAATGACGACATGCGGTTTGAATGCCGCGATCTCCTTGAACATCGTCGCCAGATGCATTTCCAGGCCGCAGAGCGAGGGCCGCTGCGAGTGAAACCGCAGCAGGCCGCGCTTGACCAGCGGCTCCAGGCGCAGGCCGATGGAGTGCATGTTGCGGATGATCTGGTTGGGCGATTCCTCGAACGAAAAGAAGAGCACGCGCTCCCCGCGCCGGCCGGCGGCCTGCGCAAAGTTGGAGGAGATAATCGTCTTGCCGGTGCCCGCCGTGCCCGTAAGCAAAATGCTGCTGCCCCGGAAAAATCCCTTGCCACCCAGCATCGCGTCGAGCCGGGGAATGCCGGTGGCAATCCGCTCCGTGGACACCTGATGATTCAGCGCCAGCGACGTGATGGGCAGCACGCTGATGCCGTCGTCGCCGATGAGAAAGGGAAATTCGTTGGTGCCGTGCAGCGCGCCGCGATACTTCACCACGCGCAAATGCCGCGTGGCAATCTGGTCGTTGACGCGATGGTCGAGCAGGATGACGCAGTCGGAAACGTATTCTTCCAATCCGTGACGCGTCAGCGATTCGCGTCCGCGTTCGGCGGTGATGACGGCAGTGACGCCCTTGTCCTTGAGCCAGCGAAAGAGCCGGCGCAATTCATTGCGCAGAATCGCTTCGTTGGGCAGGCTGGCAAACAAGACTTCCAACGTGTCGAGCACCACGCGCTTGGCGCCGATGGAATCAATGGCGTGACCGAGCCGGACAAACAATCCTTCCAGATCATACTCGCCGCTTTCCTGAACTTCGCTGCGCTCAATGTGGACGTAATCAACAACGATTTTTTTGCGGCGCACCAAACCGGCGAGATCAAAGCCGAGCGATGCCACGTTGGCCGTCAGCTCTTTTTCCGTTTCCTCGAACGCCATCAGCACGCCCGGCTCACCAAATTGCACGGCACCGCGCACGAGAAATTCCGCCGCGAGCAGCGTCTTGCCGCAGCCCGCGCCGCCGCAGACCAGCGTTGGTCTTCCGCGCGGCAGCCCGCCGCCGGTGATTTCATCGAGACCCTGAATGCCGGTGGGGCATTTGGGCAAAAGCGTTTTCGGAGAACTGGGTTTGGAGCCGTTGGTTTTAATTTTCATTCAAGAGCATTTTTCCGTCGTCGTGAGCGGGACAAAACCGCATTGGACAGCAAATCATTTCAAAATTATTTTGGTTTTCCCGGCTGGCAAACAGATATTTGGTTAGAAATTAACCGCTGCCATCGTCACCGGCAATGGGGTGAACACCCCATTGCAGTTCAAGGTTTGGTTTTGCCGGATTTTTTCAACGCGGCTGGCCGCACTTTGGCGGCAGGAATTTCCACATGGATGGTGGTGCCCTGGCCCGGCGCGGACTCGACGTCAAAGGTGCCGCCAACCATCTCCACCCGCTCCCTCATGCCGAGCAGACCGAGACGCTTGCTGCCCTTCCCGTGCAACACGCGTTCCGCTTGAAAGGATTTTCCGTCGTCCTTAATTTTTAGGACGATGCGGTTCGCGAGTTTCAGGATGCTTACTTCCACCCGGCTGGCCTGCGCATGGCGGGCGACATTGGTGAGCGCTTCCTGGGCGACGCGAAAGAGCACGGTGCGTTTGACGATGTCCAATTGTTCCACGCCGGCAAAGGCCTTCAACTGAACGTGGAGGCGCGTCTGCTGGGAAAATATTTTCACAAACGAATGCAGCGCGGGAATCAGCCCAAGGTCGTCCAGCACCGCCGGGCGCAGTTCGCGGGCGAATTCATGCACGATGTCCACCGCTTTTTCCACCGCCTGTTGCGTGCGGGCGATGTTGCGGACGAGATCCTTGGGGTTGATCGCGGATCCTTTGGCCAGGGCCGTCAGCTGGACATTGATGCCGGTCAAAGTCTGCGCGATGACATCATGCAGCTCGCGGCTGATGCGTTTGCGCTCGTCTTCCTGCACCCGTAAAACCTGCCGGGACAGATTCCGCAACCGTTCCTGCATGTGCCGCGACTGCTCCAACAACTGGCGCTGGTTCTGCTCGCTCTGCTTGAGGGATGCCTCCACCGCCTGCCGCCGGACAATCTCCCGCCGCAACTCCAGGTTCGCGGCCGACAGAATCTCCGTGCGGCGTTGCGCCTCCTCCGCCTGCTTGAGGGACGTGATGTCGGTCACCGCCACCCGGCACCATTTTCCGGGACCATGGGCGGAAACGGCGGCGGCACCGTGAATGCCGGCCCAGAAATCCGGTGCGCCCTGCTTCAACAGTGACGCCTCACAGACTTGTTTTTCGGTTCCGGCAAAAATTCGTTTCAGGAAGAGAAGAAAACCCGGCTGGCTCGCCGGCGCCACAAAGCGCGCCAAGGGCCGGTTGATGAGCCGGGACCGTTCCACGCCGAGCAGGGCGGCACCGATCAGGTTCACCTCCGTGATCCGGCCTGATTCATCCAGGGAAAAATAGCCGACCGGCGCGAAATCGTAGAGGTCGGTGTATTTTTCCAGCGCCACCTCATTCTCGTCCCGGGCCTTTTGCAGCTCGAAGTTCTGCATTTCCAGCTCCACCTGGTGAACCTGCAATTCGTGAAATTGCCGGCGCGTGTCGGCGGCTGACTTGGGAACTCCGGCCGGGGGCAGATTTTTCCTCGTCCGCTCCCGCAACCGGACTTCGGCGCTGCGGCGCAGTCTGGCGGTGGCGGTTGGGAGATTATTTTTGGGGTTCATGGCGGCAGCGGTCACGGCTTCACGCTTTTCTTGGGGCGCTTCAGCTTGCCGGATTGTTTGGCCACGGACCTTTCCAAGCTGGCGTGCTGGCCGCGCAACTTCGCCTCCAGCGTCTTGGCCACCGTGATGTCCGCGAAGGTGATCACCACGCCGTCAATCCGGTCGTCCAGCGTGCGGTAGGGCATGATGCGGACGGTAAACCAGCGGCCGTCGCGTGCGCTAATCGGTTTTTCAGCAAAGGTCAGCTTTCGCAGCACCTCGCGCGCATCGTCGGCCAGTTCCGGGTAGCGCAGTTCCGAGGCCAGATCGGTGATGGGCCGGCCCGTGTCGGACGCGATGAGCTTGATGATTTTCGTCGCCTGCGGGGTGAACCGACGCACGTTGAGATCCTTGTCCAAAAACAGGGTCGCAATGTCCGTGCTGTCGAGCAGGTTCTTCATGTCGTTGCTCGCGTGCGACAGCTCGTCCAACTTGGCGTGTAGCTCGGTGTTGACCGTCTGGAGTTCCTCGTTCATGGATTGCATCTCCTCCTTCGAGGTGGTGAGTTCCTCGTTGGTGGACTGTAGTTCTTCATTCGTGGACTGCAGCTCCTCATTGGCGGAGCGGAGTTCTTCCTGCGAGGTCTGCATCTCTTCGTGCGTGGCCCGCGCCGCGCCGTGAACCCGTTGAAGTTCCAGCTCCAGTTCCGCCACCCGCGGGCTGCGGCCTTGGGACTTGAACGCCCGGCCCGCCGACTGCGCCGCCACGGGCATGGGCACGTCGGTGAAAACAATCATTACCAGCCCATGCAACGGCCCGGATTCATCGAGCTGCCGGACGGTCACGTCCACGCACTGGCTGCCGCCGTCGGTGCCGACCTTGAGTCCGTGCAGCGTCACGCTGGTTTTTTTGCGGAGCGCCTCCTTGAAGGCGTCCGCCAGCTCGTAACGCAGCCCTTCGCGGGCCATGACAAAAATATTCCAGTTGGCCTTGCCGGCCGCCGGTTCCAGGTATTTGCCGGTTCGGCCGCTGACGTAAAAAATATCGCCCGTGTCATTGGTGAGCACGGCGGGCGGCGCGTAACAATGCAGCACCAACTGGTCCGCCAGTGTCTGTAGGCTGGTCGGCGGTTTGGGCGCCGGATGTGCTTCCGGCCCGGTCGGCGGGCCGGCGCTGAAGGCCGTGGGAAAAACGATTTGTTCCGGGCGCAGGACTGATTCCGTCCGCCGGAAAATCCGCGACTTGCCGTCCAGCGGGTTGAAAAGTCCTGCGAAATCACCAATCGTCTCCGCGCTGCCTTGAAACAAAATGCCGCCGGGCGTGAGGCTGTAATGAAACAGCGGAATCAGTTTCTTCTGCACCTCCGGAGTCAGGTAGATCAGCAGGTTGCGGCAGCTCAAAATGTCCAGCTTGGTGAAAGGCGGGTCCATGATGAGATTCTGCGGCGCAAAAATCACCATTTCACGGATTTCCTTGCGCACCCGATAGCCGCGCTCTTCCTTGGTGAAAAACCGCTTCAGCCGTTCCTCCGAAACGTCAGCGGCGATGTTGGCCGGAAAAATTCCGGTGCGGGCCTTGTCAATCGCGTCCCGGTCCAGGTCGGTGGCGAAGATTTGAATCGTAAATTTTCCCCGGGGCTTGATCTCCTCGACCGCCTCCTTGAGCACGATGGCCAGGGAATAGGCCTCTTCGCCGGTGGAGCAGCCAGGCACCCACGCGCGCACGGCCTGGCCGGGCGCACGGCTCTCGAGCAGCTTGGGAATGGCCTGTTCGCACAACTGCGCCCAGGCGGCGGGGTCGCGGAAAAAATTCGTCACGCCGATCAGCAGTTCCTTGAAGAGCAGGTCCAGCTCCTGGGTGTTCTCCTGCAAATAGCGGACATAGCCCGCCATCTTGCCGATCTGGTGAATGCCCATGCGGCGCTCGATCCGGCGATAGAGCGTGTTCCGCTTGTAAAAAGAAAAGTCGTTGCCCGTGTGGGTGCGCAGCAGGAGGACCACTTTTTCCAGCGCGCTCTGCGTTTTGACTTCCAGCGCTGTTTCCGTCCGTGCGATGAGCGGGGTGCGTTGCAGGTAGGCAAGGATCTTCTCCGGCAGTTCGTCCGCCGCCGCCACGATGTCCGCCAGCCCGGCGTCAATCGCGCTGCGCGGCATGGAATCAAATTTGGCCGTGGCCGGTTCCTGGACCAGCACCACGCCGGCTTTTTCCTTGATGGCGCGCAGGCCGAGCGTGCCGTCGGATCCCATGCCCGAAAGAATCACGCCGACGCTGTGCTCCTGCCGGTCCTGCGCCAATGATCGTAGAAAGAAATCAATCGGCAGCCGCAGCCCGCGTGTCGCCGCCGGCTTGAGCAGGTGCAAGACGCCATGCAGGATGGACATGTCCTTGTTCGGCGGGATCACATAGACGCAGTCCGGCCGCACCGGGGTGCGGTCCCTGACCTGGACCACCTTCATGCGGGTCGCGCGCTGGAGCAGTTCGGACATGATCCCTTTGCGCGTCGGATCCAAATGCTGGACGATGACAAACGCCATGCCGCTGCCCGCCGGCACATGCCCCAGAAACTGCTCCAAGGCTTCGAGTCCGCCGGCCGAGGCACCGATGCCGACGATGGGAAACGCAGCACTGGCCGGTGACACGGGGGTTTCGCAGTGAACAACTTTGGCCGGCCTTTTCAACCGGCGTGACGCTGAAGATTTTTTTTTCATGCGCTGATTTCCGGCGCTGCCAGGATCGAGCGGGATGGTTGGCGCAACGCTTCCTGACAGAGACGCGAAGGATCCAACTTCCGGCCGGTTTGAGGCCGCTGAGATTTATTTTCCACAGCCAGTACAGTCATCATGTTCGATTGGAATGAAGGTCTCAACATAAAGTTTTCATCCTTGGGTTGCCGCTGGCGGAGGGCGATCGTCCCCGCCGCCGAAAACGCTTAATCAATCAAATCATCATCCCGTTGCCCACAATCTGTATATGGGGTGAAACCCTACCTTGCCCTGGTCATGGAAATGAGGAAAACCCGGCGAACACCGGAGGAAAAGTGCTCACCGGGCATGCCGGCCCGAATTATTTAATTTGTCCGGGCTGTGCAATTGGTTCCGGTCCGCTGCGACGCGCACTATAAAATCATCGCCCGCGATACTTCGACGGGTTGCAAATCCGGTCGAGCCGTTCGGCTTCCCGTTCGTTCAGGATCGCCTGCTGCTGGCGCTGTTTGCTGGCGTTGGCCATCGTTTGCGGCAGCGCGCCGATCTGTTTGACGAGTTGAATGAAAGCCAGGCAAATGTGTTTCAGGGCGTTCACGATGATTTCTTTGCTCCCGCCGACCGTTGATATTTTTTCCGGTAAATCGGGTTCACAAATGCGTCGGCATGGAAACCGCCCGGTCCTTCCCACAATTCAAATCCCCGCTGCTCATCCACGACCCAGTCACCGCGCGTCACCAATTCGTTCCACCGCAAACGCCGGAAGTTTTTCACAGCTTCAGCCGGCGCGGTTGCTTCAGGGTTCAAATCGGATGGCATGTAATGGTTTTTGTTTCGGAGATGACTTCGACGCCGCGCATCAGACACTCTTGGGTTTCACGAGCATCAGCAGGATTCCGCCGACGAGCATCAGCGCGCCGACGGCAGGCGGGATAAAATGGCTGTCGGTGGTGGCGATGTGCATGCCCAGGAAATCAATGGTTTTTCCCGGTGTCGTGAAGCTCAAGCCCGAGTAGGCAAGCACCACGATGCCGAGGGTGATGAGGAGGACGGAAGCGATGGTTTTTGTGTTCATATGATTTATAATTGGAGTCTACGTCACACCGGATTCCGGCCGGAAATGACCCGGAGCAAAACGGCGATGATCGCGAGGACGAGGAGGATGTGAATCAATCCCCCGGCGGTGCCGGTCACCAGACCCAGCACCCACAGAATGATCAGCACGAGCGCAATGGTGTATAACATAGAATTTTGTTTTGGTTGATGGCCGACCGGCACGCTTTTCGCGCCAGCCGGCAATGAGCGAATGGTTTAAATCGCGGCCACCGGCACGGCGATGGTCATGTTGTTGATCACGCTGGTCACGCCGTTGATGTCGGTGGCGAGCTTGGTGACGAGGCTTTTTTCCGCCTCGTTTTTGGCAATGCCAGTGACAGTAACGACGCCGTCCGTTGTTGAAATTCCGGTATGGATGGCGCTGGTCGAACTGTGCGACAGCAGCGACGATTTGACCTGCGCCGTGATGGACGCGTCGTCAATCTTGTCGCCGACGGTCGCGTCGGGTGCTGCCGGAGTCTTGGCCACCGTCATGTTGTTCTGAACCGATTTGACGTTGTCAATGTCCTTGGCGTATTCGGTGGTCAGTTCCTTTTGCGCCAGGCTGTCCGCGACACCCTGCAAGGTGACGACGCCGTCCTTGGTATAAACCGTGGTGCCGGTGGCGCTCACATTGCGGTGGAACAACAGCGCGGTTTTCACCTTCGTGGTGATCCAGGCGTCGGAATGTTCCGCCGGCTGTTCGCCGTTGATGTTCAATTGATCAACCACGCTCGTGACGCCGGGCAGGCTCGCCACGGTGTTTTCGGCCATGGATTTGTGCGACGCATCAGCGACTGTGCCGGTCAGAGTGACGACCCCGTCTTTGGATTCAACCTTGATGGAATCATCCTTGAGGTAGGTTTTGAAGGTGTAAGACTTCGCGGCGGACGACTCGATGCGATCATCAGTGCTGGCAGCACGCGCCGGGGAACTGGTGATTAACATCGAACTCACCACAGCGGCAAGCGTTAGGGGAAACAGGGCTTTCGTTTTCATATTTTTTACTTTGTTTGTTGCGTTGTTGGTTTTTGAACTCTTGCAGCAGGCTAGAGGACGCATCCATTTTGCGCTATGGGGTGTAACCCTACCAGTTGGTTTTGGGTTATTCCCAGGCTGCCAGCTTTTATCAAGACCGGGATGGACAAAGCCGAAATCATCCACCAACCTCATCCCATTAAGAAATCGCCAATCGTTTCAGACTCGCCGGCCATGCGGGTTGCGGCCCAAATTAATTGCATCGCGCCCCGGCTGTCCGCCATTCGCCACCATCTGCATCAGCATCCGGAATTAAGCGGGGTTGAAATGGCGACCACTTCGTATTTAGGCAGACAACTAACCGCCGCCAACATTCCACATCGGCTTGGCGCCGGTAAAAGAGGCATTATCACCCGCATCGCGCCCGCCTTCAGCTCGCGGGCTCCAGTCATTGCCTTGCGTGCCGATATTGATGCTTTGCCGATTACTGAAGCGAATCAGATTCCCTTTCGCTCCAGGAACAACGGTGTGATGCACGCCTGCGGCCACGATGCCCATTCCGCCATTTTGCTTGGAACCACTTTGGCGCTCCATCGGGCCGGCCGGCTGCCCGTTAGCTGGCGAAGCATTTTTCAGCCGGCGGAGGAAACCGGCTGCGGTGCCGCCGAAATGGTTGCCCAGGGCGCCGTCAAGGGCGTGCAAGCCATCCTTGCCTTTCACGTTGATCCCAATCTTCCGGTCGGACACGTTGGCATCATGCCGGGGCCGCAGTCGGCATTCTGCCAAGACTTTACGATTGAAGTGCGCGGCAAAGGTGGTCACGGTGCACGACCGCATAATACCATTGACCCCATCGCGGTGGCGGCTCAACTCATCACCCTGATTTATCAGGCGGTTCCACGACAGACCGACGCCCGCGATCCTGTCGTGGTGACCGTCGGCATGATTCAGGGTGGACAGGCACCTAATATCATACCAGATTTTGTGATGATGAAAGGAACCATCCGGTCTTTCAATCAAGCGGTATCCAAACAGGCCCGTCTGATGATTGAACGGCTTTGTGCGGGGACTGCTCGTGCCTTTGGTGCAAAAGTTTCTCCCGTTTTTGACCGCTTGCTCCATGGTGTTGTCAATGATCCGTTCGTCACGGATATTTGCCTCCGAACGGCTCGCCGCCTTTTGGGAGGAAATTGCGTGGTGACGGATCGCCGGCCAACGATGGGAGCCGAAGATTTTGCAGATTACTTAACGACGGTTCCCGGCTGCATGATGTTGCTCGGAGTCAGACCTCCACGAAAAAATATCACACCGCTGCACACGAGCACTTTTGATCTCGACGAAAAGGCACTACTCCTGGGTGTCCGGCTTTTTACCCAGATTCTCCTCGAATGGCCGGCCAAACAAAATGTCGGTTCGAACTTTCCCGGTGGAGCTAGGTGAAATTTTCCAGACAATTCCAGACAAACAAAGTTCACAATCCTTCGTTATGGCTGATTTACACCACAACCTCATAATTGCGATAAAACCATTACAATATTATGTTTTAACCACGTTTTAGCGAAGCAATGCGAACACTTTCAACCGGGTTCGATTCCCGGTAGGGTCGCCAACTTCGCCTAATAATTTGCTTGTAACCCTTTGCAGGAAGGAGCAAAGTTGCCTCGTCACCCCGTTATCAAATGACTCGTCATCAAATCGGGAAATTCTTGTTTCCGCTTTTGAGTTCGGATCAGCGCCGGCACCGGCTGCGAATCATTACTGGCACGGTTCTGGCCATCATCGTGCTCGGCGGATTTATTGTGGGAATGTTTTTTTTGATGAACAAGCCCAACAATTAGCGGTGGTCGCACGCCTTTATTGCCGCCCGACTAGCTCGGTGTCATCCGGCTGTAAACCGAGTGAGTTGAGGTTTTTTCAAAGTCGCGCCGCCAGCGCCGCCTGGCTCTTCGTGAAAATTTCCTCGTGCAGCGAATGGCCGTGCGCGTCAATCGTCACCACCGCCGGAAAATCCGCCACTTCCAGTTCCCAGATGGCTTCGGGCGAACCAAATTTTTCGAGGAAATAGACGTTGCGCACCTTCTTGATGCATTCGGCCAGCACCTGGGCCGCGCCGCCGATGGCGTGCAGATACACGCAGCCGTATTCCTGGCACGCCGCCTGCGTCTTCGCGCCCATGCCGCCTTTGCCGATGACGCCGCGCAAGCCGTGATCGCGGATGACCTGCCATTGATACGGCTCCTCGCGGATGGAGGTCGTGGGGCCGGCGGCGGTGCAGATATAGCTGCCGTCCGGCTGCTTCATCATCACTGGGCCGCAATGATACAGAATCCCGTCGCGCAGGCTCACGCCGTCCGGCAGCGCCCCGCCTTCGTGGAGATATTTGTGGACCGCGTCGCGTCCGGTGAACACCGTGCCGGAAACCAGCACCTCGTCGCCGACTTTCAGCGCGCGGACTTTTGCTTCGGTGAAGGGAAAGGATAGTTTGATCATGGCTCGTCCAGACATTGTCCGTCTGATTTAAGGAAAAACAAACCAAAAAATTTGTGCTAAAAAAACCGGACCTGAAGCCATTTAATCTAGGCCGCTTCCAGCTTGTTTCAAAATCATCCGCCCCGCGGCGATTTGGCAACCCCGGTCAACGCCGGTGAACACCGTAGGTTCCCGCCGCGCGGTCGTAGGTGCGCGGATAGACTTGATCGCTGTTGTTGGCGACCGCCGTCGCCGTCGCCGGATGCGCGGCGGCAAGTTCTTCCGCCGTCCAACCATAGGCCGGCGTATAGCTTCCGTATGAAGTGATCTGGCCCGATTGAACCGCTGCCGGGGCCGGATTGGTGTCAATAATGATGATGTTGTTGGTGATCACCGTTGGCGCGGCCATCGCCGGTTGCGCCGCCACGCGCGGCTGCGCGAGGGCGAGCAACTCCGCATCCGACGCCTGCGCGTTGGCGAGCGCCCTGGAATCGTAAACCGAAACCCACCAGCCGCCATACGCGCCCATCTCGCCCGGCATGAGGGTTTCGCATGTCAGGCCGTTTGCAGTCTGCACGTCCTTCCGGGTCCAGTCCAAGGCACGGACCATCTTCCGCGCGTCGGCGCTCGCCAGCACGGAGCAGACAAAGCTGACGCAGTTGCTTTTGGCGGTGGCATTGTTTTGCAGATAACCCATCGCGCCGATCTGGACGGCCGCCGGCTGGTTCAAGTCGCCGTAGATGTTGATTTCATAGCCGCCGTAGGCGCAGCGAAAGGAGACGTAGGGAACATTCTTAAAGTTGCCGGAACTGATCACCGGAGCGGGAACCTGCTTGATTTCCGGTGCAAATCCGCTGTCCGCCAGCGCAGTGACAATCTGCGCCCAGTCGGGAATCGTCAGGCCGTTGTTGGAAACGTGCCGGGCGGCGGCGGCCTCTTTCTTGACGTCCTTAATCCACGCCGCCGGATAACGGTAGGTGCCGAATTCAGTTTGCATGAGCACGCCGTTGCCATCCTGCTGCAAAACGTTTCCCGTTACGACCGCACCACTTTGCAGAAGCAGCACATCGGCTTTAAGAGCGGGTGAAAACAATAATCCCAAACTGAAAAACGTCAGAAGTCCAAATGCCTTGCCCACCTGCGCGATGCGCTGATTGATTTTCATGCCACTTTCTAGGCTGCGACAAACCGCAAGTCAACCGGGAAGATGAAACGATTTTATTTCGCCGGCGACTCCGCCGGCTTTTTGGCCACGGTCACCGTCGCGGCGCGCAGCAGGCGTTCGCGATGTTTGTAACCCTTGCGGAGCTGCTGAAGAACGTGGCCTTCCGGAATCGTGTCGGATTCGTGCTGCGCAACCGCTTCGTGAAAAGTCGGGTCAAACGGCTTGCCGGTCGCGTCAATCTCCTCCAGCCCGGCCTCGACGAGAATGCCCTTGAGTTGCTGCTGGACCATGGCGATGCCGGTCTGCAACGCGGCGAGCTTGTCACCCTGCGCAGTCTGCGCGGCGGCCTGCGCCATCTCGAAATTGTCGAGGATGGGCAGCAGCTTGTTAAGCAGCGCGGCGCTGGCGGCGTGCCCGGCCTCGGTGCGTTCGCGCGCGGCGCGCTTTTTGAAGTTCTCAAAATCGGCGGTCACGCGCAGCAGCCGGTCCCAATGCTCGTCGGCCTTGGCGGCGCGCGCCTGGAGATCGGCCAGCTGCTCCGGCGAAAGCTCGGAGGCCGCGGTGTCGGTCGTTTCAAATGGTTCTTCGTTCATGCAAATCGTGTCGGACAAAAAATTCCAGCCCGTCAGCTTAAAACATCTGCCGGAATTCGCAACCGCGATGTGCGGGGAAAATCAATCTCTTCCACCTTCAAGTCATGCGCCAGCCGGTTAAATTAGATTGACAACTTCATATGGCTTGATATTTTTTAAAATCAAATGAGCGGTGCAATTAAAACCTGCCGATTGTGCTTTTTGGCCTTGTTTTTGTTTGCCTTCAATCTTGTCTCCACCAGCGCCACGCAACTCGTTACCGTTCCCGGATCTTCTTTCGCACCCAAGCTGGGTGGCAGCGGCGATTCGGGGCTTGCCATCATCAGCAAGGACGGACGCTATGTCCTGTTTGCCAGCACGGCGAATAACCTGACGTTGACGAACAACAACAATTTCGTGCTACCGTGCCGGTTCAATGTCTATCTGCGCGACAATGTCGCCAACACCACCACGCTGGTCAGTGTCAATCAGTCCGGAACCGGCGGCGGCAACAATGATTCCTTTCCGACGGGCCTTTCGACGAACGGCCAGTTCGCCCTGTTTGAAAGCGGCGCGAGCGATCTGGTCACGAACACCACAAATAATGCGAATAACATTTTTGTCCGCGACGTCGTCAAAGGCGTGACCACGTTGGTGAGCGTCAGCGCCGCCGGCGGCAACTCCAACGGAACCTCGCGCGGCTCGGTGATGACGCCGGACGGACGTTATATTGCGTTTGTCAGCACGGCCACGAATCTGGTTGCCAATGACACCAATGGCATCGCCGATGTTTTCGTCCGTGATTTGCAGGCCGGCACGACGACGCTGGTGAGCGTCGGCGCGCACACCAATGCCAGCCCGCTAATCCCATCTGGCATCAGCATCACCAGTTCCGAATCGCCGGAAATCACGCCGGACGGTCGTTCCGTTGTTTTTTACAGCACCGCCACCAATCTGGTTCCGGGAGTGACGACTTCGGGTGAGATTTATGTCCGCGACCTGGTCGGTGGAAACACGATCTGGGCCAGCACCAACGCCCGCGCTATTTTCAATTCAACGATCGGCGGCACGAACGTTGTCTCCTGCAATTACAGCATCAGCGACGATGGCCAGTTTGTCGGGTTCGAAGTCTGCACCAATCTCGCCAATGGTGCCTCCTCACACGGAATCATTTTGCGCTACAGCACGGCGACCGGTTTGACCGACATCATCAACACCAATGCCTTCGTGGCGCAGTTGTCCGTCGAACTGATTCATGATTTATCCCTGACGCCCGACGGCCGGTTTGTCGCGTTCGTGGCTGGCAGTTCCGCGACCAACTCGATCTATTGTTGGGACGCGCTATCCGGCACCAGCACGCTCGTGAGCGTCAGCACGGACAATTCCACTCCGGCCAACGGCGTGAGCGATTCGCCGGTGATTTCGGCGAACGGCCAGTTCGTCGCCTTCACCAGCACCGGCACCAATCTGGTCAACAATTCTCTCGCCGGAAGCTGCCATGTCTATGTCCGCGATTTGCTGGGCGGCGTCACGCAACTGCTCGATGCTGACACCAACGGAGTCGGTGTGGGCGTGGATGGGACGACCGTTCCCGCCATGAGCGCGGATGGCAGCGTCGTGGCGTTTGATTCCGCCAATCTTCTGCCCGACAACCGCCATCTGGTCCATGACGTGTTTACGCGCAACGTGCCTTCTGCCGTGACAAGTTTAATTTCCGCCGCCAATCCGGCGCTGCCATCGCAAACGCCGGACGGCATCAGCGGCTTCTCGACTTTCTCCGTGAGTTCCAATGGACAATTCGTCGCGTTTTACAGCGACGCGGACAATCTGGTGGCCGGCGACACCAACGGTTATCGCGATGTGTTTGTGCGCGACCTTGTGGCGGGCACCAATTATTTGGTGAGTGTGAGCACCAACGGCGCTTCCGGTGACAGCATGTCATTCGATCCGGCCATCTCCGGCGACGGCCGTTACATCGCCTTCACCAGCTCGGCGGACAATCTGGTGGCCGGCGACGCCAACAAATCCCAGGATATTTTTGTCCGCGATCTGCAGTCCGGCACGACCATGTTGGTGAGCGTCAGCACGAATGGCTTTAATACCGGCAACAGCAATTCTTTTTCGCCGGTCATCAGCTCGGACGGGCGTTATGTTCTGTTCCACAGCACGGCGTCCAATCTGGCCGCCGGTTCGTTCACATTCGGCAACGGATCCGATAATTTGTTTTTCCGTGATTTGCAGACCGGCACCACTTACCCGCTGACCACTTCCGGCGTAAGTTCGGCAGCCATGACGCCGGACGGCCAGTCCGTCGCCTTCATCGGCGGGGCGGTGGGAATTACCGGGACACAATTATACGTCTGGAACGCACCAGCAAACGCGTTGACCTACACCAACAGCGCGAACTTTTCTTCAGTCACGTTCCGAATTGTTGCCATCAGCCCCAACGGCCAAAAACTTGCCTATCTGGCAAATTCCCCGGTCAATTTATACGTTGCCGACCTGCTGGCGAACACCGTCGTGACGCCCGTTCCGAGCGGAACATTTATTTCGCACGCCGGCGTTCGCTTCAGCAACGACGGACGCTTTTTAACCTACGCCATGGCGACGAACTCTGCGACGGCCCAAAATGTTTATCTTTACGATACGCTGGCCGGAACCAATCTGCTGGTCAGCCAGAATTTCTACGGAACCGGCGCAGCCGGCACCAACTCCGATTCGCCCGCCATCAGTTCCAACGGCCGGTTCATCGCTTATCGCAGTTTTGCCAGCAATCTGGTTCCGTTTGATGCCAACAATGTCGAGGACGTGTTCCTTTACGACACTGCCAACGACGCCACCATCCTCGTGAGCGTGAACGCGGCCGGCAGCGCGAGTGCGGCCGACCGTTCGCTCAATCCGGTCTTCAGCGCCGACGGCCGGACGCTCTTTTTCCAGAGCTGGGCGTCGGATATTTCCGGCAACGATTTCAACGACAGCAGCGACCTCTTCGCGCTCAACCTCACCGCGTTGCCGTTGACGACGGGCAATGGCGGCGGCGCGACCAATGCCGCGTCCGGCTTTTTTGCGCAACTGATTCCTGCCGGCGCTTCCAATTCCGATCCGGTCCTCAGTTGGCCGCTGGCGTCGGGCAAATCCTATCAGGTGCAATACAAGACCAACCTCACCGACGCCGTCTGGCTGCCCCTGCCCGGCGACGCGACGTTCATCGGCGACACCGGCTGGTTCAATGACGCGCTGCCGTCACCCGGCCAGCGGTTTTACCGCATCGTTTTAAGCCCGTGAAATTATGAACCCGAGACGTCCATTTACTTTCAAAAGTAATCGCGAGGACGGTTTCACGTTCGTGGAACTGCTCGTCGTGCTGGCGACGGTCGCGGTGTTGGCGGTGATGCTGCTGCCCGCGATTGCCGGCACCAAGCCAAGTTCGCAGGCGTTTCAATGTCTGGAAAATCTGCGCCAGTTGACGCTGGGCTGGCAGATGTATGCGGGTGACAACAGCGGCAAGCTTGCGCCCAACGGTGGAGCCTATGGCGGGGTAGGCTTCACGCCGCCCACGCCGACGGATTCAAGGATCCAGCCCGGAGGCGCATGGTATCAATGGTGTCCGGGGGATATGAGCGCCTACAGTCAATATGCCACCAATTTTGTCAAGGTGGGTGCGATCTATCCCTATGTCAATTCGATGAGTGTTTATCATTGCGCGGCCGACCGCGGCGGATACAAATTTGGACCGACCATTTTTCCTCACGTTCGCAGTTATTCCATGAATTGTTACCTGGCGGCCATAGTTGATGGCACTACGGATGGACGGTGGCGGCCGTTAGAAGGAACGGTCAATTTCTATAAGGATTCGGCTTTGACGCGACCCGGTCCGGCCATGACCTTTGTTTTCATCGATGAAAATGAATATAGCATCAACGATGGTGTATTTGTCAGCGATCCGGCCCAGGGAAATTTCTGGCTGGACGTTCCGGCCACGCGTCATGCCGGTTCCGGCGGCTTGTCGTATGCCGACGGCCACACGGAAATGAAGCGCTGGACGGACAGCAAAATTCAGAACTATAAGGGAATCACCGGTCAGGTCCTTGGTGATCCGGCCTCGGGCGACGCCGCCTGGCTTGAGCAAAGAGCCACCTACGTGAATCAATGATTCACTTTTGAACGAGCCGTCAAACTGAAACGGCTCGGAATTATGAACCTGTTACGGCTGCTGGTTTTCAAAAAGAATCGCGAGGCTGCTTTTACGCTGGCTGAACTGCTCGTCGTGCTGGCGACGGTCGCGGTCCTGGCGACGCTGCTGCTGCCCGCGATTGCCGGCACCAAGCCGAGTTCACAGGCGTTTCAATGTCTGGAAAACCAGCGCCAGTTGACACTGGGCTGGCTGATGTATGCCGAGGACAACAGCGGCAGGCTTACTCCTAATTGCGAAGCTCTTGAACAGCCGACAGGTCCAAATGATCCCAACATCCTGCCGGGTGGAAGATATATTCAATGGTGCCCAGGGAGCATGAGAGCATCCACAACCATTTTGTATCAGACAAATTTTATCCAAGATGGACTCATCTATCCCTATGTAAACAACATCACTGTTTACAAATGCCCGGCAGATCAATCAATTGTCAGGTTTGGTCCGGTCTCCATTCCCAGGCTCCGGAGTTATTCGATGAACTGTTGGTTGAGCCCCTATCCCGGCAAGGACTGGTATTCAATATACCCCAGTGGTTCTCCGGCACGCATATTTAACAAGGAAACGGATATCACCGCGCCGAAACCGGCCATGACGTTTGTCTTCATGGAGGAAAACGCCAATAGCCTTGATGATGGCTATTTTGCCGGCAGTCCGGGTTTGCCGAATAAGTGGATCAATGTGCCGTCAACGCGGCATGATTATGCGGGCGTTCTTTCGTATGCCGACGGGCACTCGGAAAGCAAGCGGTGGACGGACAGTGTTATCCTGTCTCAAAACGCACCAAGCTATATTCTCAGCGGCCCAACCTACGCCACTGATCCAAATTCCGGCGACAATGCCTGGCTGGAACAAAGGGAATCATCCTTGCTGCAATAAATTTCCAGGCGCGGCGTGTTGCCGCACCCACGAAAATCTGAAAGGACGTCCGGGCGCTTCCCATCTCCGGTTGTAAATTTTGCATCGCCTCGCGCGCCCGGACGGATTAGTGTGCCGGCGCGATGATGAAGCGACTCCAGCGGCTTGAAGCCTGGTCGAAGCAGGCGGTGGTGATGCTGTGCCTGGGCATTCTCATGACCGTCGCCTGCTTGGATTATTTGACAGGTTACGAGATGTTCTTTTTCATCTTTTACCTGTCCGCCGTTTTTCTGGCCGTGTGGTATGTCAGCCCTTCTTTTGGAAGTTTGATTTCCGCCTTGAGCGTGACGGCGTGGGTGTCCACCAACATCGCCGCCGGGGAACGTTACTCCAATTACTTCGTTCCGGTGTGGAACGCCACGATCATGTTCCTGTTTTACCTGGTCGTCGTGGTGTTGCTAACCAAGCTCCGCAGCTTGCAGTGCGAACTGGAATCGCGCGTGCGCCAGCGGACCGCCGCCCTGAACGAGGAGGTGCAGCAGCGGGCGCGGCTGCAAAAGGAGCTGGTGGAGACCGCCGAACGCGAACAACGCCGCATCAGCTACGACATGCACGACGGTTTGTGCCAGCATCTGACCGGCACGGCGCTGGTCAGCCATGCCCTCGGCCAGAAGCTGGCGGACAAGTCGCTGCCGGAAGCGGCGGAGGCCAGCCGTCTGGTGAGCCTGGTGGAGGAAGCCATTGAACTGACCCGCTCGCTGGCGCGCGGCCTGGACCCGATTGAAGTGCAGACGGAACATCTGGCGGATAATTTTTGCGTGCTGGCGGCCCGGAAAAGTAAACGGTTCAACGTGGCCTGCCAGTTTGAAGGCCATCAGGCCGTGCCGCTGCATGACGTTAAGGTCGCCACGCAGTTGTATCGGATCGCGCAGGAGGCGGTGATCAATGCCGCCCGCCACGGCAGGGCCAAACATATCAATATCCGCCTGGATTACGTGGACGGCAAAATTGTTTTGACCGTCACCGACGACGGCACCGGCCTGCCCGAAAACGCCCGGAACGGCAACGGCATGGGGCTGCGCATCATGGCCTATCGCGCCGAGATGATTGGTGCAACCTTTCACATCGAACGGCTGTCTAACTTGCCGGGAACGCGGGTCACCTGCACGTTGGATACCAAAAACACATCGAAGAGCCATGCCGGATAAAATTAAAATCTTGTTGGTGGACGACCATCCACTGGTGCGCGAAGGGCTGGGCAATTTGATCCGGCAGCAGCCCGACTTCGAAATCTGCGGCGAGGCCGGCACCGAGCCGGAAGCCTTGGAACTGGTCAGGACTGTCCAGCCCGCTGTCGCAATTGTGGACATCTCGCTCGAAACCGGGTCAGGCATTGAGCTGATCAAGGGCATCAAGGCGCTTTACCCCGACGTGACAGTGTTGGTTTTGTCCATGCACGATGAGTCGCTCTACGCCGAACGCGCGCTCCGGGCCGGTGCCCGCGGCTACATCATGAAACGCGAGGCGGCCACAAAAATCATCCAAGGCATCCGCAGCGTGCTGGCCGGGCAGCTTTATGTGAGTGACAAGATCATTGCCGCGATGAGTGAAAAATATGTGGCGGGCGGTCCGGCCGCAGGCGCTTCCCCGGTTGAACAATTGAGCAATCGCGAGCTGGAAGTGTTTCAACTGCTCGGGCTGGGCCACAATACGCGGCAGATCGCCGAACATCTGCACGTCGGCTTCAAGACCGTGCAGGCCTATTGCGCCCGCATCAAGGAAAAACTTCAGCTTGCCAACGCGAACGAGCTGTTGCGCGAAGCCGTGCGCTGGCACGAAAGCCAGCAGTCGAAATAAACCTACGGCGTAGGGTTTCACCCTACAAAACATACAGGCCGGGCATTACAGATTTTGGACAGTGTGTCCGGCATTATGGCAGTTGGAGTGCTTGAAAGCATTCAACGCGCGGTTGCGATTGGCAATCAAGGTGAACAAGTCTGCAATCATACATTAACCGGCCAGTCGCGCTGTTCACGCCGCATCAAAAAGGAAAGAAAATAAAATGAAGACAATGAAAAACCTCCGCCAAGCCGGCTTCACGCTGGTTGAAATCATGATCGTCGTCGCCATCATCGGCCTGCTGGCCGCCATCGCGATTCCGAACTTCGTGAAAGCCCGCGCGACCTCACAGGCCAATGCCTGCATCAACAACCTCCGCCAGATTGACGCGGCGGCCAACGAGTTCGCGTTGGAAACCAAGGCCACCACCGGACAAAGCATCAACTTCCCGAACGACTTGACTGCTTATATCAAGTTGAATTCCGGTTCAAGCATTCCCGCCTGCCCCGCCAACGGCACCTATAACGACACCTCGGTGGGCGCACAACCGACCTGCACGCTCAGCGCGGGTGTGACTCCGGCGCACATCCTGCCGTAATCTAATTACAGTTTGAATCACCAGCCCGGGGCGTAAGCTCCGGGCTTTTTTGTCGCCAATCCGTTTCGCGACAAACCTTCAGAGATTTTCCCCGGAGGTGCAAGCCGGTGTTGGAGCCGGCGATGATCGGGTCCGCGATGCGCGCCGCGCCCGCCGCGCCAACCACGCTACCAGATGGCCTTTAACGGCCACGCTTCGACGCGTATTGCTTCAGCCCCATCGCCGTCGGCGTGAATCTCCAGCGAGGCGGGAGCCTTCATCAGCGGGATGATTTTGGTGAGACAAACAGTTTCGTTCGCGAACACTTCCAGCACGGAACGATCAATAAATATCCGCAGACTCAATCGCTGCTTGTCGCCGGAAATCTGCAGCGGGGCTTTGGCGTCCAACACGGTCAGTTGCGCGCCGTCGAAACCGATCGTGACCGGCGGCGAACCGTTCCCACCGCTGTTGATGGCCAGCGTGACGCCTTGATTGGTCGGGCACTGGATCTCCGCTTGAATCTCCAGCGTGTTGGTGGCCGGCAGCTTGAACGTCGCGCCGGTGGCGGTCAGCCGGACGTTCCGCCACGCCACTTTTTCACCGCGCAGTTTCGCCAGTTGCGGCGCGGGAATCTGGTGAAGCTGGCCGTCCCGCGAAATGCTCAATTGGCGCGGCAGGCTCAAACAGCCGTTCCAGCCGTGACCGCCGGGGAAATCCTTCACCCAGCCCCACACGAGCCGCCGTCCGTCGGGCACCTGCATCGTGTTCGGCGCGTAAAAACTGGAGCCGTAATCCACCAGCCCGTGCGTGCATGCGGTGAAGCGGCCGGTCGTCGCATCGAAATCGCCGATGAAATACTGCACCTGACCGTAAGGCGATACGAACAGCACCCAATGGTCGCCCAGTCGAAAAAAATTCGGGCACTCCACGGTCGGCGCGTCCGGAATTTGAAACAGCGGGCCGCGATATTGCCACTGCGTCAACGCGGCGTTCTGCGCCACATAAAGGTTCACGTCCGCCTGCCGGTCGCGGGCCAGGTGGCCGCCCGTCACCAGAAAAGTTTTTTTACCGTCGTGAAAAACAAACGGATCACGCCAGTCATAGATTTTGGTTCCGGCGTTGACGCTTTCCGGCAACACTGGATTGGTCGGCGATTTTTGCCAGCGGATCAAATCCTCATCGCCCACGGCGGCCCACTGCTCGGCCTGGTCAAACGCCGATTTTCCACGGCCGATGCTCGTGTAAAAAATCATCGGCTGGCCGAGGCCGTTGATGGTGCAGCAGCCGGACCAGATCGAGTCCTCGCCCAGGTCGTTGGACGGCGCAATGGCGATGGGCAGGTGCTCCCACTTCACCAGATCGCGGCTGCGCACATGGCCCCAGTATTTCACGCCGCTTTCGTCGCTGAACGGCGTCAGTTGATAGAACAGATGGTAAACCCCCTTGTAAAAAATCGGGCCGTTCGGGTCGTTCATCCATTGCGCGGGCGACGTGACGTGGAAAATGGGATGCGCCGGGTCCGCCTGGGCGCGCGCCGTGGCGGCCTGCACCGCAGCCGTCGCGCGGACAATGGCTTCATCGGCTGTTTCCGCTCGCGCGCCAACGGGGACGACGAGACCGGCAAGCATGAGCAGCGGCAAGACTCGCAATTTTGAAATCATAAAAGGATTTCAGGCATGGTGTAACGAACCCAGGAAAATTGCAACCGCAAGCGCCGTCCATGATGGCCGTGGTGCGGAACATGCCGCTCCTGACGGGGCTGGATGCCCGTGCCTTGGGCTTGACAGGGGCCTGGGAGTAGATAAAGTAAAACTCATGAAGCCAAAACTCCTGATAAGATGCTTGCTTCCTTTGGTTCTTCTGTCAATTGCAGTTTCAAATGTCCGCGCTGATTTTCTGGACAACTGGACGACCAACCAAGTCACCACCAATTCATTCGGCTTCCATCATATTGTCTACGGCAATGGCATTTACGTTACTGTTGGCGAATTTGGTGATAGCGGCGGATTTTATACATCAGGGGATGGTGTAAATTGGAAACTACAATATTCAGAGCCCAATTCCTGGGGTGTCACCTTGAATTATGCTGGCGGCCGTCTTATGGGGGTTGGTCGTGGTTCTAGAGTTTCGGATATTTCTTTAGATGGGACTAATTGGACAACAATTTTCCTTTATAATAACGGAGCACCTTATTACTTCGGTCCGGTAGCAATCACCTTCGGCAATGGTTTATATGTCATCGCAGGTTCAACAACAGATAGTTCTGGTGTTATTTACACCGGAAGTGTCATAACTTCCCCGGATGGTGTCACTTGGACTCCGGCCAGTTTTTACCCGAATGCTGGCGGGCAACTCGCCAGCGTGGTTTATTCACCAGATGCCGACATATTTGTCGCATTGGGTAATAACGATGGCTATGAATATGTTTACTACGATGATGGCGACTCTTGGTATCAATCCAACATTCCGGGTGGCAACAAAATCTATTATGGCAACCATTTGTTTATTGTGCCGCTAAACAATCATACCAACCTTCTTTCCGCAGATGGAATTAATTGGACCGCGAAACTAACCGGATTGACGAATATGTTGGGGAAGGTGACTTATGGCCATGGTATTTTTATGGCGGAATGCGGTGTTTCATTTGCAACTTCAGCGGATGGAACCAACTGGTTTAACTATGCAAAGCCATTGCCCAATTCCAACACTTCAGGCTATGACGACAGTCTGGCGACGGATGGCAGTCATTTGGTCGCTGTCGGAGCTGTCGGTTATCCATACGCAAATAGCTTCGTCTACACTTCCGGTCCGCTGGTCGGAGTCGGCATGACAAACAATCCGCCTCCCAATGTGGCCATTTCGGGACTGGTCGGGCGCAAGTATCAAATCCAATCCTCCGATGCTTTGGACGCGGGAAATATTTGGGGCACGAGCGCAATGTTTCAATTAACCAATACGCCAATGGCTTGGACAGACAATACCGCCACCAATTCAGCAAGATTCTATAGAGGAGTTTTGTTGCCTTAGTTTAAAAGATTACACCGATCCCTCTCTTTGCAGTCCTTCAGGAATTTCCCAAGGAGGTGCCAGCCGGTGTTGATGCCGGCGGAGTGTGGCCGTCCCCGGCCACAGCGCTGTCCAATCTTGCAAGCCGCCTTCAGTTCTTCAAGGGCCTTCGGTCGCAAGGTTATTGCTGCGCCCGGGGACGGGCGCACTCCGTCACCAATCCGTCTCCTTGTAATCCTTCAGGAATTTCCCTCAGATATGTTCACCGGTGTTAATGCCGACGATGATCGGGTCCACGCTGCGCGCCGCGCCGTCCACGAACAATTTGCAACCCGAGAATACATCTTGAATACACATCAATCAGGCGTAATGTGTGTATCAAATGAAACGAACCAACATCGTCATGGATGAAGCGCTCGTGCGTCAGGGGTTGAAGGCCACCGGCTTGAAAACCCGCCGCGCCCTCGTGCATCACGCGTTGCAGGAACTCGTGCGCCGCAAGGAACAAATGGGTTTCCTTGCGCTCAAGGGAAAAATCAACTGGACGGGCGACCTCAATAAAATGCGGCGCGGCCGCTTCCCATGAGGGTGCTGATTGATTCCACGGTCTGCATTGATTTTTTCGCCGGGCGGGAAACGGTTCAAGTCGCCCGGCTGGAAGAATGCTTTCAAAACGGCGACGAGGTGTGTTACTGCGGTTTTGTGCTGGCGGAAGTTTTGCAAGGCATCCGCGACGAAAAACAACTGGCCACCGTCAAGCGCCAGTTTGAAAAACTCACTTATCTCGAAGATGACCGCTCTACGTTTGAACTCGGCGCGACGATTTACCGCGAACTCCGGCGCGATGGCGTCACTATCCGCAATTCCATTGACTGCCTCATTGCCGCCACGGTCGTTCAGCATGGCGTAAATTTTCTGGAGAACGATCGCGATTACAAATTCATTGACCGACATTATCCGTTGAACCGGATTTAATTTTCGCCCTCACCAATCCGTCTCTTTATAGTCCTTCAGGAATTTGCCCCAGAGGTGCGTGCCAGAGTTGAAGCCGGCGATGATCGGGTCCACAATGCGCGCCGCGCCGTCCACGATGTCCAGCGGCGGATGGAAGCGATGCTCCGTCACCTTGCGCTCGGCGATGTGCGCCGGATCCTCGTCCGTCACCCAGCCGGTGTCCACGGCGTTCATGTGGATGCCGTCGGCGTGATAATCCGCTGCCGCGGTGCGCGTCATCATGTTGAGCGCGGCCTTGGCCATGTTCGTGTGCGGATGCCGCGTGGTCTTGAACTTGCGATAAAACTGTCCCTCCACGGCGGAGACGTTGACGATATGCTTGTCGCGCTCTGGCGTGCGGAGCATGAGCGGCTTGAGCCGCGCGTTGAGGATGAACGGCGCGATGGCGTTGACGAGCTGCACTTCGAGCAATTCCACCGTGGGGACTTCGTGCATGAGAAAACGCCACGAGTTGCGCTCGCGCAAATCCACCTGCTGCAAATCCTGATCCAACTGGCCTTGCGGGAACAAGGCTTGTTGCGCGGCCAGTTCCTCGGGCAGCAACGGCACTTGCGACAATGCGGCGGCGTGGGTGAGGCCGGTCATCTTACCTATCTCAAAATTTTTTACAGAAGATAACGAAGGAAACGAAGATTCTTTGTTATCTTTGTTTCCTTCTGTTTTTTCTGCTTCCGGCAAAATGTGATACCCCCGCAAACCTTCGTAAGCGCCAAGCAGCCCGGCCGCATCCGGTGGCAGGTCGTGCAACGGCCCGTTCTCACGTTCCATCATGTGCGCGTAAAAATCCGGCGGCCGCCGCACGGTCTGGCAGGCGTTGTTGATGATGAAATCCAAACGGCTGCGCGTCGTGAGCAGATGTTTGCAGAACGCCTCCACGCTCGGCGTGTGGCGCAGGTCGAGTCCGAAAATTTCCAAGCGATTGCTCCAGTCCTTGAAATCCGGTTCCGCCGCATAACGCATCGCCGAGTCGCGCGGAAAGCGCGTCGTCACGATAAGCCGCGCACCACAGCGGAGCAACTTGATGCCCGCCTGATAACCAATCTTCACGCGCCCGCCGGTGAGCAACGCCACGCGCCCGCGCAGGTCGGCCAGTTCGCTGCGCTTGAAAAAATTCAGCTCCGCGCACTTCGGACAAAGCTGGTCGTAGAAATGGTGGATGGTCGAGTAATCCTGCTTGCAGATGTAGCAGTTCTGCTCCTCGACAGCCTCGCGGAAGTCCGGGTCATTCTCGATTTCGATCTGCTTGAAGTCCGCCGGCGGAAAGACATTGGGCGTGGTAAACACGGTCTGCCGCCGCAATTTCCGGATGCCGGTCTGGTTGAGCGCCTTTTCCGCGCGCTGCGATTTGCCGGCCTTGCGGTGGCGCTTGGTCGCCTTGACCAACTGCCGCCGCGCGACCGCGTCCGGCCGGGAAATCTGGCCGGCGGCCTTCATCAGCCGCGTGCGTTCCGCCTCCGGCACGTGGGCAAGCAGTTCGCGGTTGGCGGCGATGGCCTCCAGCAGTTCGGCGGCGGCGTGCCAGCGTTCGGTCAGCGCGGGGTCGGTTGATTTGTTTTTCATTCGGGCAACGGCCATGCAGTTTGGTTTCGCCACAGCACCAGCGTCAATGCGTTTCGACCGGACACGATCCGGCGGCCGGTGATTTCAGGCTTGCGTTTTGGCGGCGGACGCGGAGAATTTCTCACTTTATGCAATCACAGGAAATCACCGCCGCCGATGTTGTCTTCAGATTAATGCCTTGGTTTGAGGCCAACCGGAAACGGCTGGCCTATGGCGCGGGCCTCGTGGCGGTCGCCGTCTTCATTTTCTCATATTATTCCTACCGGCAGAACCAGACGGAAATCGCCGCCGGGCAGGCGCTGACCCAGGTGCTGGTTTCAACCAGCGGCAGCGGCCTGGCCGACGCCTGCCTGAAAGTCGCGGCGGATTATTCCGGCACGCTCGCCGCCCAGCGCGCCCTGCTGGCCGCCGCCACAACGCTGTTCACGTCCGGCAAATACGCCGACGCGCAGACGCAGTTCCAAAAGTTCCTCGACACCTATCCGGACAATTTTTTCACACCGCAGGCCACGCTCGGTCTGGCGGCGAGCCTGGACGCGCAGGGCAAAGGCGAGGCCGCTTATGTTGCCTATCAAAGGGCGGCGGGCCAGGCGGCCGACGAGAGCGTCGTGGCGGCGGCCAAGCTCGCGCTCGGCCGGATTGATGAGGCCCAGGGCAAACTCGCGGACGCGTTGAAAATTTACACGGAGGTGGCCCGCACGTTCCCGAACACCTCGACAGGCATGGAAGCCGGACGACGGGCGATGGAACTCAAGGTGAAATCCCCGGCCGCAACGGCGGCGGCACCCGCACCCGCCAGCTCCCCCGCCCCGTTCACCTTGAGCCACTGACCATGAAATTGGCTATCATCGGCACCGGTTACGTCGGCCTCGTCACGGGAACTTGTTTTGCCGAAGTCGGCCACCGCGTCATCTGCGTGGACAACGACGCGGCCAAGGTCAAAATGCTCCAGGCGGGCGGCATCCCCATCTACGAACCCGGCCTCGCGGAACTCGTCAAAAAAAATGTCGCCGCCGGTCGGCTCTCGTTCACCCACAGCACGGCGGAAGGCGTCCAGAAATCCGACGTGGTGTTCATCGCCGTGCCGACGCCGCCGCAGCCGGACGGCTCGGTGGACTTAAGCTACATCGAGAAGGTGGCGCGCGACATCGCCGCCGCCATGACCAGCTACAAGATTGTCGTGGACAAGAGCACCGTGCCGGTGAAGACAGGCGAGAAGGTGGCGGAGACCATCAAGCGGTATTGCCCGGCCAAGGTGGAGTTTGACGTGGTCAGCAATCCCGAATTTCTCCGCGAGGGATTTGCCGTCGGCGATCTGATGAAGCCCGACCGCGTGGTCATCGGCGTCAGCTCGCAGCGCCCGGCGGCGGCGATGCGGGAGATTTACACGCCGTTCAACGCGCCGATCATCGTCACCGACATCAACTCGGCCGAACTCATCAAGCACGCGGCCAATTCCTTCCTCGCGCTGAAGATTTCCTACATCAACGCCATCGCCAACGTCTGCGAGGCCGCCGGCGCGAACGTGCAGGAAGTCGCCCAGGGCATCGGGCTGGACGAGCGCATCGGACGCCGCTTTCTCAACGCCGGCATCGGTTTCGGCGGCAGTTGCTTTCCGAAGGACTTGAGCGCGTTCATCAAAATTTCCGAGCAGGTCGGCTACGATTTCAAGCTGCTCAAGGAAGTGCAGCGCATCAACGCCGACCAGATGGAGCGGTTCGTCAAAAAAATCACGGACACGCTGTGGGTCCTGAAGGACAAAAAAATCGGCGTGCTCGGCCTCGCGTTCAAGCAGAACACCGACGACGTGCGCTCCTCGCCGGCGATTGACCTGTGCCAGCGCCTACTGAAAGACGGCGCGACCCTGCGCGTGCACGACCCCAAGGGCATGGACAAGGCAAAAGCACTTTTGCCGAACGTAACTTATGTGGACGACATGAACGCCGTGGCCGACGGCTGCGACGCGCTGGTGGTGGCGACGGAATGGGACGAGTTCAAGCAGCTCGACCTCGCCCGCGCCCGGAAGGCGATGACCGCGCCGCTGTTCTTCGATGGCCGGAACCTGTTCGACCCGGCGGAGATGGAAAAACTCGGCTGGATCTACAAAAGCGTCGGGCGTTGAAAGGTTGAATCGTTAAATTGTTGAATGGGGAATGACATCACGCGCCTGCCCTATTTAACGATTCAACGATGTAACAATTCAACAATGAAACGAGTTGAAGTCTCTGCCGCAATAATTTTCCGCGCCGGCAAACTGCTCATCACGCAACGGCACGCGAAGTCGCATCTCGGCGGACTTTGGGAATTTCCCGGCGGCAAGCGCGAGCCGGGCGAAACGTTTGAGCAATGTCTCGTCCGCGAAATCCGCGAGGAGCTGGGCGTGGAGATTTCCGTCGGCGGACTGTTCGAGGAAATTTCACACGACTACCCGGAGAAATCCGTCCACCTGAAGTTCTTCGTCTGCCGGCTGCTGTCCGGCGAACCGCAGGCGCTGGACTGCGCCGCCGTGAAGTGGATTGGAAAATCCGAACTGGCCGCGCACGCCTTTCCCGCCGCCGACTCCAAGTTGCTGGAGAAACTAAAACACCCGCAGTTGAAATGGATTTGAAATCCGGCGATTCGTTGGCAGCCTTTGCTTGAAACAAAATGCTGGACAACAATTTGCGTCCAGCCCAACCTCGAAACTATGAAACGTGATTGGCCACAAAAACTGCGTCCTACTTAAATTTTAGCAACATTGCATCGCATTATGACAGTTTATCCCACGATAATAGCAGCGTTTTTGGGAGTAACTATAGGTAGCTGGATTGCTTTTTCGACTTCAAAAGGAATGGGTGGTATGATAAGCGAGCAAGGAACCGCTGAAATTATGTCCGTTTTTTTATCGCTCCTTTTTTTCTGTTTATTTTGGACGCCTTCTCTTGCAATCGAATTAGCTCTGAGGTTTCGGAACGCTTCCGCTTCACAAAAGAATTAGGCCTTGTTGTTGTTGGCTTTATCTTCACCGATGTTTCTATTCTCGCTTATATTGTTGTTTGAACATTATTCTCGATAAATTATTACAAAATGCTGCCTAAAAGCTTAATAGGCTGCAATACTTCACCTCTTCAAAAAGCAAAACCGGCGAAGCGCAGATTCGCTCTTCGCCGGTCAGAAATCAGCCGGAGCTTCAGACTTTCCCGAAGTCTTCCTCGATCACCTGCTTGAAGTTGTTCTCGCCGGGCTTGACGATGCCGAATTCGCGCTGGGCGTTTTCGGGCGAGTCGCTGGCGTGCGCGGCGTTGACCATGATGGTCGAGCCGAATTCGCGCCGGATGGATCCGGGCGGCGCCTTGGACGGATCGGTCGGGCCGAGCACGTCACGGATCTTGTTGACCGCGCCGACGCCTTCATAGACGAGCGCGATGCACTTCTGGGTGCCGGGCTTCTTCCAGTCGGCCTCCGGGATTTCGCCGGGCGCGTGGCCGGACATGAAGCGGACGATGTTGTCGAACTGCGAGTCGCCCTGGATTGGCCCCAGAATTTCGCCGAGCGCCTTCTGGTCGGCCTCCGAAATCTTGAAGTTGAACTCCTTTTCCAGGA
>Ga0316230_1000165_pt1 | contig 100113 bp, 92 predicted proteins | sample TBH18025metaG_FD_206004 | JGI IMG/M metagenome (GOLD analysis project Ga0316230, IMG submission 206004) | Freshwater microbial communities from Trout Bog Lake, Wisconsin, USA - TBH18025 | ecosystem: Environmental > Aquatic > Freshwater > Lake > Hypolimnion/Profundal zone | place: USA: Wisconsin... | reverse complement strand
CCTCGGCAAAATCCGGCGCGTCCTTGTAGGTGAACTCCGCCGCCAGCGTGCGCTTCGTCCGCGCCACGAACTGCGCGGCTTTTTTTCCGGCAGTGATGAAAACCGTGGTGTTCTTGTCGAGCTTAGAGGCTTCGCGAAACAAATTGCTGTTTAACCCGCCGCACAATCCGCGATCCGTGCTGACCAGAATCACCGCGCGCTTCGCCACCGGACGTGCCTGCAACAGCGGATGGTCAAAACCCACCGTGCGCGTCGCCGCCTCGGCCATAATTTCGTTCAGCAACTGCGCGTAGGGCCGGCCGATGACTGCGGCCGACTGCGCCTTGCGCATCTTGGCCGCGGCCACCATCTGCATCGCCTTGGTGATCTGGGCGGTGTTCTTGACCGACTTGATTCGCCGGCGTATGTCGCGCGTGCTGGGCATGAAAAATTAGCGGTAAGTCTGCTTGAATTCGCCAACGGCCGTCTTTAGATCCGCCGCCAACGCGTCACTGATGGCTTTTTCCTTGCTGATTTTGGCCAGCAAATCGGCTTTGCGCGTCTGGGCGAAATCCACCAGCTTGCCCTGGAAATCCTTGATCTTTTCCACCGGCACGTCGTCGAAGAAATTATTCTGCGCCGCCCATAGGACCAGCACCTGCACTTCGACGGCCAGCGGGTTGTATTGGTTCTGCTTGAAAATTTCCATGATGCGCTTGCCGCGTTCGAGCAACGCCTGCGTCTTGGCATCGAGGTCGGAACCGAACTGAGCAAACGCCGCGAGCTCGCGGAATTGCGCCAGGTCGCCCTTGATGCGGCCGGCAACTTGTTTCATCGCCTTGACCTGCGCGGCGGAACCGACGCGCGAGACGGACAGACCGACGGAAACGGCGGGACGCACGCCTTGATAAAACAAATCCGTTTCCAGATAAATCTGGCCGTCCGTGATCGAAATCACGTTCGTCGGAATGTAAGCAGAAACGTCGCCGGCCTGCGTTTCAATAATCGGCAGCGCGGTGAGCGAGCCGTTGCCGTATTTTTCACCGACGCGCGCGCTGCGTTCCAGCAAACGGCTGTGGAGATAAAACACGTCGCCGGGATACGCCTCGCGGCCGGACGGGCGCTTCAAGATGAGCGACACCTGGCGGTAGGCCACGGCGTGCTTCGACAAATCATCGTAAATGATGAGCGCATCCATGCCGTTGTCCATGAACCATTCGCCGATAGACGCACCGGCAAACGGCGCCAGGTATTGGTTGGACGCCGAATCCGAAGCGGACGCCGCCACAATGACGGTGTAAGGCAGCGCACCAGCCTCTTCCAGCACCGCGACGACGCGGGCGATGTTCGACTGCTTCTGGCCGACGGCAACGTAGATGTTGTAAATCGGGCGGAAATCCTTGTCGCCGGCGGCTTCGGCGGCCTTGTTGATGCGCGCCTGATTAATCATCGTGTCCACGCCGATCGTGGTCTTGCCGGTGCCGCGGTCGCCGATGATGAGTTCGCGCTGGCCGCGGCCAATCGGAATCATCGCGTCAATCGCCATGATGCCGGTCTGCACCGGCTGGCTCACTGGGCGGCGGCGGATGATGCCGGGCGCAATTTTTTCAACCGGATAAAAAGCGGTTTCCTTGATCGGTCCCTTGCCGTCCACCGGCTCGCCGAGCGTGTTCACCACGCGGCCCAAAAGACCTTTGCCGACCGGCACCTGGAGCAGCTTGCCGGTGGTGCGAACTTCAGAACCTTCCTTGATCTTGGTGTAATCGCCGAGAATGATCGCGCCGACTTCCGTCTCCTCAAGGTTGAGCGCAAGGCCGACGATGCCGTTGCCGAAGTCGAGCATCTCGTTGAGCATCGTGTCGGTGAGGCCTTCGATCTTGGCGACGCCGTCGCCGATTTCGCGGACGGTGCCGACGTTCTGTTTGGCCGTCGCGGTCTTGGCGCCCGCGATCTGGGCTTCGATTTCCTGTAACAAATTACTCATAGAATCCGGTTAAAAACTTTGCTGCAATTTTTCCAAACGCATTTTCACGCTGCCATCGTAAAGGTCGCTGCCGACCTGAATCCGCAGGCCGCCGAGGAGCGACGCATCTTCCTTGAACGTCAAATCCAGGCCGTCCCCATATATTTTGTTCAGCCGTCCCGCGACCTGCGCCTGCAAATCGGCGGACAACGGCACGGCGCTTTCGACACAAGCCGTGTGCTGTTCCAGTTCCAGCTTCACCAGCCGATGCAGGCGCGACAGAATTTCCACATAGCCGCGCGGTTTTTTTTCCACCAGCAGCGTGACTGCCTGGCGCACGCGGCCGTCCTCAAGCCGGCCGTTCACCAAACAACTGCGGAACAGTTGCCGGGCGTCGCGTCGGGCTTGCTTGGAAATATTCATCCGTCAAAGGTCAGACCAACTGCTTCTGGGTTTCTTCCGCGAGCCGGCGCTGGTCTTCGGGCGTGAGCACCTTGCCGGTGACCGTCGCCGTCGTCTGCACGACCAACTGGCCGATTTCCCGCTTCAGGTCGGCGAGCATCTTGGCATGGTCCTGCGCGGCGGCTTCGCGCGCCTTGGCGATGATCTGCTCGGCGGCGGCGATGGCCTTTTGCGTCTCGACTTCGCGAACACGGTTGGCCGCCTCGCGCGCCTGCTCAATCATCTGGTTCGCCACGTCGCCGGCCTGCGTCAAAATATGCTGACGACCGGCCTCGGTCTTGGCGAGTTCCTCCTTGATCTTCTCGGCGTTGGCGAGGCCGTCGGCGATCTTCTGACGGCGCACCTCCAGCAGGTGGAACACCGGCTTGTAGGCGAAGCGCCACAACACGAACAGCACGATGGAGAAGTTGACGAACTGTGCGATCAACTTCGGCCACTGGATGCCTAGGGTCTCGAGCATAAACTTGTTACTTGATCACGATCCAGGCCAGAATCGCCAACCCTTCGGCGAGCGCCATGCCGATGAGCATCGTCGTGAAGACTTTGCCGAACGCGCCGGGATTGCGGCCGATGGCCATGACACCGCCGGCGGCGGCGATGCCGATACCGATGGCCGCGCCACCGAAGGCCAGACCGATGTGAATGTTACCTGTCAATTCTGCGAGCATCATATGTTTTGCTTTCTTTTGGTTTCAGTTTCTCGCAACCGTTCGCCGGAAGGTCTCCCGGTTGCAAATTTAAAAATTAGTGTTCCTCGTCATGCGCCGGACACATCGTGCCGACAAAGGCGACCGACAGCATCGCGAACACGAACGCCTGCAACAGGCAGACGACCGTTTCAAAAAAGTAGCCCGGCAGCGCCAGCAAAATCGCCATGAACACCGACTTCTGCGACATCGCCATCGTCAGCATCGTCTCGCCGCCAAAAATATTTCCGTAAAGACGCAGGGCGAGCGCCACCGGCCGGATGAACAGGATGGAAAACGATTCCATGACGCCGATGAAGATGAACAACAGCATCAGCGGAACGTAGGCGTATTTGTTCGTCTCCACCTGGACGCCGAACGTGTGTTTAATCAGGCCCCAGAAGCCGTTGGCACGCACCGCCCAAAACAAGCCCATCACAAAAAATATGCCCGCCATCGCCACGGTCAGGTTGGCGTCGCTGGTGGGCGGACGGAAGAACGGGGTTTCCACATGCGGCACCGAGAGGAATGCTCCGGTCTGCTCATGCACCAAACCGATGCTGCCCACGCCGGGAACCAGGTCGGTCAGGTTGGAAATCACGATGAAAATGAAGAACGTCATCGCGAACGGGAACACCCATTTCACCACTCTCGGCTCCAGCACATTGCCCATCAAATCCTGCCAGCCTTCAATCAGGGCTTCCATGACGTTTTGGCCGCGCCCCGGCACTTCGGTCATTCGCCAAGTGGTAACGCGCACGATCACGAGGATCAATCCCGCCACAATCCAGGTGCAGACCATGGAATTGGTCACCGGCAACGGCCCGAGGTAAAACAGCGTCGGCGCCGACATCGTCACCAACGGTGCGGCGTCACTGTGATCGGCCGCCGCCCCGGTATCAACGGTTGCAACCACCGGTTCCGCCCGCAAACCCACGGCAAATGCGGCGGCCAGGACAATCAGGCAAAAAATAATTTTTCCAAAACGGTTCACAAATGATATCTGGCGACACCCGTTGCAGGCTGGTCAAACGGATGAGTGCCAAGAAATAAAAATTTGCCGTATCGTGAAATTTTTCACAAGCAATTTTTGAAACTATTTCGATTACCCGACCTCATGCTGCCGGGATGATTTAAAGTGAAGCCGTTGCAGTGCATCTGGAGTCATTCCCTGCCGGCGCAGTTCCCGCAAACTCAAGGCGTCATGGCGCTTGGCCAGCCGCACGCCGGATTCGTCCAACATCAAATCGCAATGAAAAAAATCCGGCACCGGCAAATTAAGCGCACGATAAAGCAAAATCTGCCGCGCGGTGCTGACGAGCAGATCCGCACCGCGCACTACCTCGGATATTTGCATCGCCGCGTCGTCCATCACGCAGGCGAGTTGATACGCCGGCACGCCGTCGCCGCGCCAGACCACGAAGTCGCCAAAATCCTTTCCGGCCACAAATTTTTGTTCGCCCAGATTTTTGTCCGTAAAGGAAATCGTCTCGCCGTCGGGAACGCGGAAGCGCCAGGCGAACTTGGTTGCAGGTTGCACGTTGAAAGTTTCAGGTTCTCGCGGCAGTGCGTCCGGCTTGCAACCTTCAACCTTCAACTTGAAACTTTTGTTTCGGCACGTTCCGGGATAAATCGGTTCGTCATCGTCGTTCGCGTGCGGCGCGCGGGTGGCGGCCTGGATGTCCTTGCGCGAGCAGGTGCAGGGATAAATAAAATTTCCGGCGCGCAATTCTTCCAGCGCGGCGCGGTAAAACTCCATCCGCTCGCTTTGATTGTAAGGCGTAGATGGTCCACCGATGTCCGGTCCTTCGCTCCATTCAAAGCCGAACCAGCGCAGGTCCTCCAACATCGCGTCAGCAAATTCCATTTTGAAGCGCGTGGAATCCAAATCGTCGTTGCGCAAAATCAATTCGCCGCCGTTCATCCGGGCACGTTCCTGCGCAACCCAGAATGTCCGCGCGTGGCCGAGGTGCAAATAACCCGTTGGTGACGGTGCGAGACGGCCGCGATATTTTTCAGAACGGCTCATTGGGATTTTGCGCCAGCCACTCGCCCAGGCCGGGCAGCGGCGTGGACAACACATTTTGGACTTTGGAAATGTCCAGCGACGTGTCCAGCGCGCGTGGCGGGCCGGGAAAATCCTTTGCCGAGCCAGACTTGATTTGCGTCTTAATTTCCGGCCAGCGTTTGACCAGCAACTGCCCGATCTGCCAGCGCGACAGTTTGTCCGCGCCGGCGATGTGGTAAATGCCCATGCAATTTTTCACCACCAGATCCCAAATGGCCCGCGCCGTTTCCACCGCTGGAATTGGACAGCGGAATTCGTCCGTGAACAGCGTCATACCCTGCCCGGCTTGCAACGACTGGCGAAACTGCTCGTTGAAGCCCCGATTGCCCACACGCGACACGCCGCCATTGATGGACGTGCGGATGACCAGATGCCGCGGATACTTCAACACAATTTCTTCGGCGGCAACTTTCGTCTCGCCATAAACATGGAGCGGATTGAGCGCGTCCGTCTCGACATAATTTCCCTTGGTTCCGTCAAAAACCAGATCCGTGGAAAAGAAAACGAACTGAACTTCCGCCGCCAGTTCCGCCAGCACTTGTGTCAGCTCCACGTTCACGCGCCGCGCGAAGGCCGGATTGTTCTGCGCTTCGCCCACATCGGAAACAGCGGCGCAGTGGATGACGAGTTGCGGCTGGTCTTTCTGAAATTCGCGGCGGACGGCGGCGTAGTCGAGCAAATCAAAATCCGCGCGCGTGAGCGCCCGCACGCGCCGGCGCGGGGCAAATCGCGGCGCGGTCTGGACGAGATAATTGCCAATCAGCCCGTTCGCGCCGGTGATCCAGGCGAGCGGTTTAGTCAACCAGCCGCTTGGTGAGATTGCCATACGCATCAATCCGGCGGTCGCGCAGGAACGGCCAGTGCGTGCGCGTCACGTCCACTTTGGCAAGGTCAACCGGCACGATCAAAATTTCCTCCTTGTTCGTCGAGGCTTTGGCGAGAATTTCGCCGGAGGTGCCGGCCACAAAACTCTGGCCCCAGAATTCAATCCCGTCGCCGCCCACGCCTTTGATGACTTCGTGGCCGATGCGGTTGACGGACGCGACGAAGCAGCCGTTGGCGACCGCATGGCTGCGCTGGATGGTTTCCCAGGCGTTGTGCTGGCGTTCGCCGTATTCTTTTTTCTCGCCCGGATGCCAGCCGATGGCGGTCGGATAAAACAGGATTTGCGCGCCTTGCATCGCCGTGAGCCGCGCGGCTTCGGGATACCACTGGTCCCAGCAAATCAGCACGCCGATTTTTCCGTAGCGGGTGTTCCAGGTTTTGAAACCCAAATCGCCGGGCGTGAAATAAAATTTCTCGTAGAACAGCGGGTCGTCGGGAATGTGCATCTTCCGGTAGCTGCCCAGCAGCGAACCGTCGGCGTCAATCACGGCGGCGGTGTTGTGATAAACGCCGGCGGCGCGTTTCTCGAACAGCGAGGCGATGATGACGACCTTGTATTTTTTCGCAAGCTTGCGGAAGACGTCGGTGCTGGGGCCGGGAATTTTTTCGGCCAGCTCGAAATTCTTGTGGTCTTCGCTCTGGCAAAAATACTGCGAGCGAAACAATTCCTGCGTGCAGATGATTTTGGCACCGGACCTGACGGCACGTTCGACAAGCGAAATGGTTTTCTTCAGGTTCGCGTCCGGGCTGGCGGAACAATCCGTCTGAATCAAGCCGAGCTTGACGATTTGCTTGGCGTCGCGTTTCATTTTTTCGGCGTGTGCTCCCTGAGCCGCGCGGTTTGCTCGAGCACGACGGTTTTGCCATGCGAATCTTCCATCACGGCCGCCACCGGAGCCTGCTGCCCGAAGAGTTCGCGGATGAATTTGCCGAGCGTCTCGTTGGTCGGGCCGTAACCGTCGTGGTAAATGTAATACTCCAGGTCATACATCAGTTCATCCGCCGTGGCGTAACGCCGGCTCAAGTCGCGCGTGAGGCAGTGGTGCAGGATGTCATTCAGTTTGTCGTCAATGCGTGGGTCGAGCGCGCGGAAATCCGGAATCGGCTGGCTCATGATGCGCTGGCGTGATTCCTCGGGGGTTTCGCCCTTGAAAATATTCCGGCCCAGCAGCAGGTTTGCCAGCACGACGCCGGCGGAAAACAAGTCGGACCGCTTGTCCGTGATCTGAAAGTCCGCCTGTTCGGGGCTCATGTAATCCGCCTTGCCCGCCACGACTTCACCTTCCTGATCCGTGAGAAAACCCGTGGCCTTGGCGATGCCGAAGTCGGTCAGCTTCACGTCGCCCTCGAACGCGATCATGATGTTCTTGAAGCTCACGTCGCGGTGCACGATGCCCAGCGGCTTGCCGTCCTTGTCCGTCTTCGCGTGTGCGTAAGCCAGCCCGCGCGCGACGCGGCTGGTGATGAACACCGCCAGCTCCTTGGGCAGCTTTTTTTTCTTGTCGGTGAGCTGGCGGTGGAACTGCTCCAGGTTCACGCCGCGGATCAGCTCCATGGCAATGAAACAAACGCCGTTGGCCTCGCCGAGGTGATACGTCTGGACAATGTTCGTGTGAATCAAATCGGCCACAAGCTTGGCCTCGCCGACGAAATTCTCGATGAACATCTTCTGGGCCGCGAAGCTCGGCCGGATGATTTTGATGGCCACCCGCTTGATGAATTTCTGCGCGCCGTGCTGCTCGGCCTCATAGACGACGCCCATGCCTCCCTCAAAGATCTTGCGGGTGATTTCGTAGTGAAATTCGTTTTGGATTGTGAACAACGGCACGCACGGATGTTGGAAAATTAACCGTTGAAGTCAAGCCCAGCCCGTCGTCGCCTGATAAATAATGCAAATTTTTCGCTTTTTTGCTTGCACGATTCCACGGAAATCCTTTAATTCCACTCAAGTCACACGACTTTTGTAACTAAACCGAACAACAACAACCATCGAAAGAAACAACATTATGGCCAAAGCACTCTCCAAATCCCAACTCGTCACCGCGATTGCGGAAAAAGCGCAGCTCTCCAAGAAGCAGGCGGCGGAAATTCTGGACCACCTGGCGCAGCTCGCTTACAAGCACGCCAAGGACACGTTCACGCTGCCGGGCATCGGCAAGCTCGTCCTCAAGAACCGCGCCGCCCGCATGGGCCGCAACCCGAAGACCGGGGAAGCCATCCAGATCAAGGCCAAACGCGTCGTGAAGTTCCGCGTCGCGAAAGCCGCGAAGGACGCGATCCTCGGCACCAAGTAATTTTCCCTTTTCAACAGGCGCTTCGATTCGTCGAGGCGCCTTTTTTATTTCCCCTGCCAGTCGCGCCAACAATTCTCCAGACGGCGGCAAATGTCCGCCGGTGCTTCGGCATAAAGACGGGAACCCAGCTTCAGTGCGGCGGCGCGTAAATCCTTCTGGCGTGCGGCGATCAATTTGCTCAAAGCCGTCACCTCATTGGCCGCGCCAGCGCAATGCTCCATGACGAATTGTTGCAACAGAAAAAGATCGTGATCCTCGCCGAGGTGCGCGCCCAGCAGCTCCAGTGCGTCAGTGTAGGCGCGTGCTTCCGCCGGCCAGGCCGGGTCCAGCAGGCAGAAATAATGCCACAGGTCTTTGACATGCTTGCGCCAGTCGTGGAAATTTTCGGGCAACGGCTTTCGTCTAGCCAGCGCGCACGCCGCCCGGCCGCGGCGGTAGCTCTCCTTCAAGCCCGGCTCGATTGCCGGCCAGCCAGTCGCCCTGAATTTCAAACCACCAATGCGGCGATCTGTTCTCCGCAGCAGCCGTTCCGCCCGCGCGACGGAATTTTTCCGTTGAAACCGCCGCGCCTCCCGCCGGGAGTTTTTTTTCAAGGCCGCTTCAATTCCGGCAAATCGCCGCCCCGCGCCTCCCGTCAACTTTTCGAACGCCCTGAGCGCCACCCGCGCATCGCGGGGAGGCGCCAGACGATGCGCGGCTTCGCGCAGCGCCTTCGCCCCCTTCCGAAAGTCGCCGCGCCCGATTTGCCCGCGCACCAGCCGGAGCATCGCCCGCAGTTTTTTAATTTCCTTGCGCACGCCGTGGATGGCCGCCGCGCTGCCGGGAGATCGCAGCCGGCCAAGCGCCGCGCCGATGCGCTCGTGACACACACGCCGCACGCCTTTGGCCGGCGATTCCGATTTTTTGAAACTAAACGGCATGACAATTGGAAATATAAATCTCAACCGGGAACTTATGCCAAGCCAAATATGGCGCACCGTTTTTATTTTTCATCTGTGTCCATCTGTGAAAATCTATGGCAAAATTAATTTATGAAACCACGCGTTCGTTTTGCCCCCTCGCCCACCGGCTATCTTCACATCGGCGGTGCGCGCACCGCGCTCTTCAACTGGCTTTACGCCCGACACACCGGCGGCACCTTTGTGCTGCGCATCGAGGACACCGACGCCGCGCGCAATTCCCAGGAAGCCGTGGACGTGATCATCAACGGCCTCCGCTGGCTCGGCCTGGACTGGGACGAAGGCCCGCTCACCGGCGACGCCACCGGCGCGAGCAAGGGCGATTGCGGCCCGTATTTCCAATCGCAGCGCAAGGCCAATTACCAGCGCCGCGTCGAAGCCCTGCTTTCGCGCGGCCTCGCCTACGAACACGAAGGGGCCGTCAAGTTCCGGATGCAGCGCGAGCCGATCACCATCCACGACCTCGTCATCGGCGACGTGGTGCGGCCGCTCACCGACCGCGAGGAGCTGGATCCCGACTTTGTCATCCAGCGCTCCGACGGCCAGCCGGTGTTCCATCTCGTCAATGTCGTTGACGACATCGAGATGAACATCACTCACGTCATCCGCGGCGAGGATCATGTCAGCAACACCGCCAAGCACATCGCGCTCTTCAACGCCTTTGGCGTCAAGCCGCCGCATTTTGCCCACATTCCGCTCATCCTGAATGGCGACGGCTCCAAGATGAGCAAGCGCGACCAGGGTGCGTCGCTGACCAGCTATCTTGATACCGGTTTCCTGCCCGAAGCGGTGGTGAATTATCTCTGCCTGCTCGGCTGGTCGCCCAAGGAAAACCGCGAGAAAATGTCCCTCGCCGAGACCATCGAGCTTTTTGACCTGCCGCAGATTCTCCGGCACAACGCGCGGTTCGATTACGAGAAGCTCCTCTGGCTCCAGGGCGAATACGCCCGCGAACTGGCCGACGACCGCTTTTACGAACTCGCCGTCCACACCTTCGCCAAGGCGGGTGTGAACACCAACGCGTTTCCCCTGTCCTACGTCAAGGCCGCGCTCGACACCTGCAAGGGCAAATTCAAGCTCTTCAGCGAACTGCCCGGATACGCCGGCTTTTATTTCACCAGCAAAATTGAATACGACGCCGAGGCCGCCAAAAAAGATTTCGTGCCGGAAAACAAGCCGCGACTGGAAAAACTCCGCGACGCCTTTGCCGCCGCAACCGCGTTCAATGCCGTGGCACTGGAAACCACGTTGAAGGAAACCGCCAAGACGCTGGGCGTGAAAGCCGGCGTGCTGGTGCATCCCTGCCGGCTGGCCGTGACCGGGAAGACCTCCGGCCCCAGCCTCTACCACCTGCTCGACGTCCTCGGCAAGGAACGCGTCATGGAGCGGATTGAGAAGGCGCTGGCGGGGTTTGGAAAATAACCAAAATGAAAATTTCACAGTTAACTCGCCGTGATCTTTTAGATTCGATAGCAGTCGAAAAGGTGAGCTGGTGCGGGCGGCTGGATGAAACAGCCTTTCTCTCTCGCTTATTTGATCTGCAAAAATTGCCGTCAACGGATCCTCGTTACAAAGATGCTGCGGGAGACATCTGGCAACATAGAATAAACAATTACGATTGGGAGGAAGACTGGGTTTTCCACGACAAGCGATTCAATCTTTTAGAAGGAGATGATGAAATTCTTCTTCGATTTCTATGTGAGACAATTCATCCTGTGGTGCGCCCAGACGTGACAGAGTCACAACGCATTTGCCAGCTCTACAATAATATTCTGAAAAATGACGGGTTTCAGCTTGTAGAAAAAACCCGCCTTTCTGGAAAACCCGTCTATGTCGGGCGCTATGTTGGTGCTGGAGTCGCACCGGGTGTTGCTGTTGCCCGCGAGACTTTGGCTGGAACCGATCCTAGTTATGTAGCGCAGCAAATTACCAGAATGGAGGCAGCAATCATCAACGATCCCGACCTTGCGATTGGAACTGCCAAAGAACTGGTGGAAACTTGCTGCAAAACAATTCTAACAGAGCGCAAGGTGACGTTCTCGAAGAACGCGGACATACTTGAACTCGTAAAGCTGACTTGTAAAAATCTTGATCTCACACCCGACAAAATTCCTGAAAAGGTAAAAGCAAGTGAGACGATAAAACGATTGTTGAGCAATCTTGCGACGATCACCCAAGGTGTTGCTGAACTCCGCAATCATTACGGGACTGGGCACGGTAAAATGGCTGGCTCAAAAGGTCTAAAGCCTCGTCATGCCAAACTTGCAGTAGGGGCTGCATCCACCTTGGCAGTTTTCCTCATGGAAACTCACGTTGAGCGTTCCAGTTAGTTCCGCCACGGCGTTCGCCTCCTTTCCGTGATGTCAGCTGTCTTTCGCGTCTGTCCCCACGCCAGATTTACGGTTGAACAAAAACAGGTTTCCGGCAATAAATGTTGGCCCACTTGAACATGAACCAGACAATCCGACTCCAAACCAAAATGAAATATCCGCTGCCCGCCCTGGCCCTGTTGCTGGTCCTCCTGTCCGGCTGCGGCGAGGAGGGCGGTTTCACGCCTCTGTTTCATGAAGAATCGTTGTCGTCCGGCGCCAAAGTGAAGGTCACGATGTGCGCGCTGGTCTGGGGCGGCCGACCGGGCGATGATGGTTGCACCATGGGTTCGGACTGCTTCCATCTGGAATATGTTTCCAACGACCCGAAGGCCGGCGAGGAAAAGCGGACGCAGGAGGCGCAGGCCGTGTTTGAACTGATCCGGCCGTCCTCGGAACAGTGGGGATTTACCAATGCGGAGATGCTGGCCTTTCAGCAGGTCAAACGCACCGGCGACTACGACCTCTTCCTGTTCGACTGCGCCGCCGACGGGAAATGGTCGTGCCAGCGCAAATCCGCCTCGGTCTTCGCGAAATGATTTTCGGCCAGCGGCTGGCCGGGTTGCATCATCCGCAAACCACAGGATGGAATGGTGGTCGCCTTCAGCAAGGTTGATTCTGACCCTGGGTTCACTTCGTCCCGGCTTCCGTGCGAATCACGGCGGCAATAGCGGCGCTTACTTTTGTGAGCGCGCGGCTGTGTGCGGCGGCCAGCGCATCGAAGCTGTCGCCAGCCACCACGCGGGCAATGTTCTTGTTCAGCGGCGCGCCCAGCGGCTGAATTCGATCTGATTGGGAGCAACCTGAACTCGATGGCAACCCGGCGCAAGAGTTTTGCGTGTTTCATCGTGATAAATAATTTGCGGGAATTGCCCGACCTTTCAAGGCCGGATTAAATCTTTATTCCGAGACTAACCAATCCCGCCAGGGATGACAGACATTACCATTCCCGACATCGGTGTGCGCTCTCTTTTGAGATTCACGCAGAATTTTATTTGGCCGGCATCACCAACGTCTTTTCGGTTTGCACTGCCACGAGCCGGCTCCACCATTCCTCGGCGCGCTCGCGCGTCCAGTCCGCCGCGCCGGGACATTTCAGCAGCAGGTCGGCGAGTTCGCGGGCGCTGGCCGGACGGTCGGCGGGCCTTTTGGCGAGACAACGCATCAGGAGATTTTCCAGTTCCGGCGACACCGGCTTGCCCAGCCGCTCGGAAGGCATTGCAGGAATATTCCGGATCTGATGCAACAACACTTCACCCAGCGTCTCGCAGTCGAACAGCGGCTGGCCGGTGACCAGGAAATAACCAACGGCCCCCAGCGAATAAATGTCGGCGCGCGCGTCCACCTTGTCGGGATGCTCCACGGCCTCCGGCGACATGTAGAGCGGCGTGCCGAGCGTGGTGTTAGCACCGGTCAACTCCAACTGCCCCTGCCCCGCGCGGGCTTTCACGAGGCCGAAGTCGAGCACCTTCACAAAATCCGGCAGGCCACCGCGCCGCGTCAGGAAGATGTTCGCCGGCTTGATGTCGCGATGAACCAACCCGACGCTGTGCGCCTCGGCGAGCGAGCCGCACACCTGGCAGAGGATGGAAATCACGCGGCATTCCGGCTGCGGGCCGTAACTTTTCACCAGCTTGTCGAGCGTCAGGCCTGCGAGATATTCCATCGCGTAATAAAATATTCCCTCCGGCGTGCGGCCGTAATCATAGAGCGCGATGGTGTTCGGGTGCGTCAACTGGCTGGTCATCTGCACTTCCTGTTCGAACCGCGCCAGGGTGTTTTGGTCGGCCGTCTCCGACTCCAGCAATTTCACCGCGACCGGCCGCCGCATCAGCGCGTGATGCGCGCGATAGACCGAGCCGAACGCGCCCGCGCCGATCTTGTCGTCGAGCGCATACTGGCCGAGCTGTTTGGCCTTCAAGGCCGCCTTGCGCGCCGTGGCCTGCAGGCGGTTGGCCATGCGCATCAAAACATAGATCGCCACCGAGCCGGCAACGAGCAACACGAAGATGAACCCGAAACCCATGCGCATGATGTGCAGCGGACGGAACGCCTCGGACTCGTCCATCTCCGTCACCAGACCGAAATTAAATTCCGGCAGCCATTCCCAGGCACCGACCACTGGCACGCCGCGGTAATCCCGGTAGCCGTCCACGTTAAAACCAGTGTGTTCTGCGCCGGCCTCCCTTACCGGCAACGTCAGCGGCTGTTCGGAATGACGTTTAGGCGAAGCCTTGCCCCTGCTCAAGTCCACCAGCGGGTCGCGCAATTCCAGCGTGAGAATGGACATGGCATCGTTCGAGTCGGGAATCAAACCCAGCCGGCGCAGTTCATCATCGAAGCGGCTCATGGATAATAACTGCCCGTTGCGCGCGAACGCATATGTCTCGCCAGTCTCACCCGCACGCGCCGTGGCGAGGATGCGGGTGAAATCCTTGTCCGGCGCGATGCGCAGGCCGAGCACGGCGATGATTTTTCCGTCCGGCGATTTGATCGGCGCGGCGGCGAACATGGTCGGCACACCGGCGCGCAATTTGCCTTTGGCATCCGGCAGCATTGCCAGACTGGGAGATGGCCGTGTGACGACGGCTTGGCCGGCAAAACAATTGGAAAAAAACTCATCATATCCCGGCGGTGAAGCCAGGCCGACAAGCTGGTCGCGCCGCGCGGCCCGGACCAGATAATTGGTGTCCACCAGGACGAATCCGCCAAAGCCCTGCCGGTCCAGCCAAGGGTCAAGCTCCGTGCGCAAGGCGGCCAATTCCGGTGAAGAAAGCAGTTGTATCTGGGCGGACTGGCCCGGCTCAATTTTTTTTTGCAACAACGCAGTCACGAGTTCGCACACGCGGGCATCCTCCGCCAGACTTTGGGCGTCGGACTTCATCGTAATGGACCATGCGCGCAGGGCCTCGGCGTTGGCGTTGAGAATGACCTGGAGATTGGCGGCGATCTGCTGCTTGAGCGCGCCCTCCACTTTCAGGCGCAGCGTGACCGCCACGAACGCGAGCAGCACCGCCGCGACCAGCGGCCAGACCCACAACTGCGTGCGGAGAAAACCCTGCGTGCGCGCCAGATAACTGGACGAGCGGGACTTGGATTGCTGGTTCAGGCTCATGTTGGCAGTTCTGGTTTTAAGAAATCTGATGTTGTGACGACCACTCTAAACAAAACAAAACGGAGGGAATAGAAAATTCCCTCCGTTGAAATATCCGACCACACCGGTGTCGGCGGCGGCACAATTACTTCGCCGCGCTGGGCAGCACCGGGGAGAGCGCGGCGCTCATGGCACTGAAGCTCGCCTGGAGCTGTTTGATGGAGTCGCGCAACGGCACGGCGTCCACCTTGGTCTTGGCGACGATGTCCTTGATGGTGTTCAAACCACCGGCCGTCAGATCCGTGCCGAGATAAGTCTGGATGTCCCTAATGTCGGATGTGAACGGCTTGAATGAACTTTTAACGCCTTCGTAGCTTGAATCCACATCCTTGAGCTTGGCGCTGACTTCGTTCATGCGATCGGTGCTGCGCTGCTTGAGTTCCGGGCTTTGAATGGCGGCGATCTGGTTGGTCCAGTTTTCGGCGAAGGCCGCCGCCGCGTCCCGCATCTGGACGACTTTCGCATCCAGTGTCTGGTTGGCGTTGTCCAGATTCTTGGAGGCGGATACCAACGCGTCATACTGGTCGCGCAGGTCGCCCTGTGATTTGAAGGTAAGGTTGTTCAGCGCGGCCAGCACGTCGTTGACCTTGCCTGAAGTCTGGGCCACCGCGTCGGCGGAATTTTGCAGGGCTGCAGCCGTGGCTGAACCTTTGTCGTAGCTCTTGGAGACGCAGCCGGCCATGACCGCCAGCACTGCCGCGAGCACCAGGTTGATAGAGATGATTTTAGTTTGTGTTGTTTTCATAAGGTTTTGATTGTAGTTCTGTTTAGTAATTCAAGTCAAGGCAAAGGCGGCGGATGGGTTGGACAAATTAGGGCAGCCCCTTCCAAAAAAACATTGAACATGTCAAGCATCGGGCGACTTGCGCCCGACCTTCATTGTTTATCAAAGACATTAATGCATCAGCATTGCCGGACGGCGCAACTTTGGATTTTCCGGCGGGTTGAAATATTACTGTGCAGTCTGCCAGCCGCCGCCGAGCGCCTGATAGAGCTGCACCACGGCCAGCAGTTCGCCGACCTGCGTCTGAATCTGCTGCTGCTGCGTCGGATAAAGTTCCTGCTGCGCCTGCAACACTTCATAGTAGCTGGACTTGCCGTTCAGATAGCGCTGCGTGGCCAGATCCACGGATTCCGCCAGCGCCACCGCCGCCTGTCCGTCATAAACGTATTCCTCGGCCAGCTTTTGGCGCGTGACGAGCGCGTTGGACACTTCTTGAAAGGCGGTCAACACGGTCTGCTGATAGGCGGCCTTTGACTCGTCAAATTTCGCCTTCGACGCGCGATATTGCGCGCGCAATGCGCCGCCCTGAAAAACCGGGCCGGACATGGTGCCGCCGAGATCCCACAAATTCCCCGCACCACCGGTGAAGGATGAAAGTTCCGGACTGGCGCGACCGAGAAAAGTGGTCAGGCCGATCTGCGGAAAGAAATTTGCCACGTTCACACCGATGTTCGCGTTGGCGGCGATCAACGACTGTTCCGCACCGAGCACGTCGGGCCGGCGGCGCAGCAGTTCGCTCGGCAGGCCGGCGGGAATTTCCGGCGTCAGTTGCGGCTGGTTGGTCAGCGAGTTGCGGACGATTGGTCCGGGGTTCCGGCCGAGCAGAACATTGAGCTGGTTCTCAGTGGTTGCTATCTGAATCTCAAACTGCGGGATGAGCGCCGCAGCGTTGGCCAGCGCGGCGGCGGCGCGGTCGGTTTCCAGTTTGGAGGCGACGCCGTTGAACAAACGGTCGTTGAAAATGCGGTAGCTGCCGGCATAGGCATTGGTCGCGGCGCGCTGGACGGCCAGTTGCTGGTCCAGTTGCAATAGCTGGAAATAGGCGGTGGCCACCTGGCTCACCAGCGTGATCATCACCCCGCGCCGAGCTTCGTCCGTGGCGAGATACTGCGCACGGGCGGCCTCGCTGGAACGGCGGATGCGGCCCCAAAGATCAATCTCCCACGCCGCGTTGAGCGTGAGCTGCGCGGAGCTTAAGCTCGAACTGTTCGCCGAAGGTGCGGGCGTGTTGTAAAGCGAATTGCCGCCATGCCCGATGTCACCACTGTAACCGATCTGCGGAAAGAACGCCGAATTGGCCACCGCCGCCTGATTGCGCGCCTGCTCCACGCGGGCGACGGCCTGCTTGAGGTCGTAGTTGTTCGTGATGGCCGTGCCGATCAAGTCTTGCAGAATCGGATCCTGAAATACCTGCCACCACGGGAGGTCGCCGAGCGAGTTCGTGGTCTGGCTGTCGGCGAAACGAAATTCCTCCGGCGCTTGAACGGCGGGACGCTTGTAGTTTGGGCCGACCGCGCAGCCGCCGAACATGGTCAGGGCTGCCAACAGAAACAAACTGATTTTTATTTTAAACTTCATTTGCCTTGAGACGCAACTGATGCGTGGAGGCGGTCTCGATGCACTTCCCGGCCAGCGTTCAATTTCACCGCATTGTCATGCACCCGAAGAATCAAGACAAGAAATTAAGGTGTTGGATTCAACAAAGCGGAAACGGGTGCATCCGGGAATGGCTGCGGCTCCTGATGCGCCGCCCGGCAGATTGACGCTGCTGCGTTTCACGTTCCGTCTATTTTATTATCCGGCGACAAAAAACGGACGGCCCTGGCGAGCCATGCACGACGCCTCACCGGTCGAACATCAGCATGAGATAGGCGCCGAAGAGCAGCAGGTGGACGCAGCCGAGCAGCACGTTGGTGCGCGGCAGGGAAAAGGTCAGAATGCTCGTGAGCAGCGTGAGCACGAGCATCACCGTGCTCTCGGCGTCAATCCCCAGCACAAGCGTGCGGCCGGTGGCGAGCGAGACCGCAATGACCAGTGGGATAGTCAGCCCGATGGACGCCAGCACCGAGCCGAGCAGGATGTTCACCGAGCGCTGGAGCTGGTTGGCCAGCGCCGCGCGGATGGCCGCGATGGATTCCGGCGTCAGCACCAGCAGCGCCATGATGAACCCGCCGAGCGCGGGCGGCGCACCCAGATTGATCACGATAGCATCGAGCGGCGCGGCCATCTGCTTGGCCAGCAACACCAGCGGCAGGCCGTAACACCCCAGCATCGCCGCGTGGTAAAATGTCGAGTGCGCGGAGTGCTGCGTCGGCTCCGGCGCCGCCGCAGTCTCCTCCGCCACCGGCATCATGAAATAACCGCGATGCCAGCAGTTCTGGACAAAGAGAAAAACGCCATAGATGCCGACGGACATGAGCGAGAGGAACACCATTTGAAATTTCGAGAGCGTTGGCCCCGCTGTCTCGCGCGTGTAGTTCGGCAATACGAGGCCCAGCACGGTGAGCGGCAGGATCATCACCAGAAATGCGTTCGCACTCTGCAGATTGAAGCGCTGTTCGCGGTGGCGGAGGCCGCCGAGCAGCAGCGCGAGGCCGAGAAAACCGTTCAGCACCAGCATGACCACGGCGAACATCGTGTCGCGCGCTAGCGTCGGTTTGGCCGAGCCGGTGGACATGACAAACGCCACCATCGCCACCTCCAGTCCGGTGATCGCCAGCGTCAGGAGCAGCGTGCCCGCCGGTTCGCCCAGCCGGTGTGCCAGCTCTTCCGCATGGCGCACGATGGCGATGGCCGCCGCCAGAATCACGCCGCAGATGAAGGCGAGCAGGACCACCAGCCGCACGGGCTGGTCGAGCGCGGTCGCAATCCAGCCTTTGCCGAGCAACGCGAGCGTCAGCGAGACGACGGCCAGGACCAGCGGCCATTCGCGCCACCACGGTTCACGGATTTCAGAATTCACGCGCAAAGTTTTACCGTGTTCAAACGGTAGCGCAAGCCCCGCCACCAAATAATACCGGATGGCCTTTTGCCAACACTGGTCGTCTGTGAAAACCGGCGGACTTTAAAATTTGCCAAGGTTGCACCCAGGCGGCATTGTCAGTCTTATGAAACCAGCCCAACCCAAAGGATTGCCAGGCGCGCAGGTGGCGCAGACCGCTGAATACGTCGGCTATCAGGATGGCGCGGTGGTCAGCCGGGAGATTCTCCGGCGGCCCACCGGCAACGTCACGCTGTTTGCCTTTGACGCGGGTGAAGGCCTGAGCGAACACACCGCACCGTTCGAGGCGCTGGTGCAAGTGCTGGAAGGCGAGGCGGAAATCACGGTGTCCGGCCAGCCGCACCGGGTGCGGGGCGGTGAGATGATCCTGCTCCCCGCCGGCCAGCCGCACGCGGTCAAGGCCATTCAGCGCTTCAAGATGCTGCTCACCATGATCCGGTCATAGCGCCGCAGCTTTGAATGGCTGGGCGCAAGCGCCCACCAAGGATTCAAGGCTCGCAAAATATTATTGCTCGGTTCGCATTTCAGGAGCCAATGCCACAACCAGCCGTATCGCGAATTCACTTGGCGCGCATTGTCAGCGGACTTGCAGGTTAATTGGCCTTGACGCGGTAGAACCGGTTGCTGGAGGAAGCCGAGTCGGTGATAGTCTGGAGCGTGTCGTTCCCACCAACAGGACTGCCGAGATTTGACCAGCCTGAATCCGTCACCGCGTTTTTATATTGCAGTTGATACGAATGCCAGGACTCGCTGGGGAACGAAACGCCGATGCCCGGCCCGCCCAAGCCCGCGCTGGCGGAAAATGCCGGATTCAGCCACAGATAGTTCGCGTAGGCCGTCCCGAACGAAGGGCCGACCGCGCTGCCCATGCCGTTGATGATATGATTGATCTGGCTGGTGCCGCTCCCGGAAGTATTTCCCGTGATATAGACATCCATCATGTCATGCACATTGACCTGCTGGCTGGCCGGGGTTTCGATGGCATTGTAGCAACTGATGTTGACCGAGTTGATGAACACGGCATAGACACCCAGCCCGTAGGCTTGATGGCTGGTGACCGTGTTCGAGACCTTGTAGGAAGCATAACCATTCACGCCGGAAGCCTCGGACCAGGCGCTTTGGGACGGCGGGTCGTAAGGCAGTTCGGACTGGTAAAAATAGACCCGGCCCCAGTTGCCGTTCCACAACGTCTGATACTGCTGATGATGCTCCACGAACAGCCCGTAGATGGTGACGTTGTTGCCGTTCACCACCAAACCGTGCTGGCTTGGATTTCCGGTCCAGTAAGGGGTTGAACCGGCGCCATGATCCGCCCGCCACAGCCAGAGGTTGTCGCCGATGACATTGTTGGCGTTGATAGTCACGCAGTTGGTGGTTGTCCCGACAAACTGCCCGCCCACCCGGCTGCAAATGTCATAGAGACAGATAGGATCCGCCGAGTGATCCACTGAGCTCGGTGCAGTTCCCACCGCCAACAAAGAAGGCGACGCGGTGGTTCCGGCATCGAAAATAATGCCCGACACCTTCACGCCATCCACATCGGAAATCACCATGGTGGGATTCCGGTTGGTGGGAATCAACGTCGGATATCCGAGCCCCATGACAATCGTGTCGGGCTGCGTCACGAGAATGCTGTTGGTCAGATGATAGATGCCGGGGGTCAGGATCAGGTTCATACCGGTGCTCAATGCGGCATTGATGCTGGCGGCATTGTCCACGCCCGGTTGCGCCAGATAGAACTGGCTGATGGGAATTGATACGCCCGGAGTCGGGCCGTTTGCCCAGGTGGTTCCCGAGCTGTTCGTTTCCAGGTTGGGCACCATGACAAAGTAATTGGTGTTGCTGTCAACATACAGATAGGGCTTTTCCCGGATCAGGGGCGTGTTGGTGATGATGGTATAGGGGTTGCCCGGCCAGGTTCCAGACGGCGGATTTGAAACACCTACAAATACCATGTTCCAGACGGCACCGTTCCAGTTTCCCCAGATGTCGTTTCGGGAGAGCCATTGTTGCTGTGAAATCGAACTGACAGTGGAATTCACTTTGGAATCGGCCAGGAAACCGCCGCTGGCATAGGTTCCATCCGACAGATTCAGGGCGCCATTAACATGCAGGCGGCGCAGCCATGTGCCCTGCGACACGGACCAGGTCATAGTGCTGTTGCTGGTCGGGATCACGGCCAGATTCTCAGCGGCCATCCAGAAATTTTCGGTGGACTGGCCGCCGAAATTAAAGGACTGCAGCGCCCCGTTGATGGTGACGTTGTCAGGCGATTGTCCCAAACCGAGCACTTGCATGTAGTAACCCATGTTGATGGTGACGTTGTAAGTTCCGGGTTGGAAGAGAATGGCATAACGGTTCGCGTCGAACTGGCTCGCGTTCACATCCGACTGCTGGCTGAACAGGGTGTTAAGCGTGCTCTGAATCGTTACTGCGGACATCGAAGGATTGAAGACGAAGACGTTCGGCCCGAAATTGGGAACCGCCGGATTGCTGGCAACGGTGTTGGTTGAAACGAACACGAGTTGGAGCGCATTGAGGTCACCTTCGTTGTTTCCTGAAAGAGTGACATTGGGATTTCCAACCCAGGTAAATGTGATTGTCCCCGCCGTCCCCACCACGACATTGCTGAAGATCACATAGTCCGCTCCCTGGGCAAAAGCGGTCAAACTCGCCGGGGTGTTCACCGTGCCCTGGCTGACGGGAGTCATCACGGAGGTGGACACGGTAAAGATGGTTCCCCGTGTGCCGGTGTTATTGATGCCATAAAGGTAGAGATTGTAGGTGCCGGCAGGAACATTGTTCAAAGTGTCGGTCTGAAGCACGCCGTTGTTATACTCGTAAGGTTGTTGCAAAGCAGCCGGAGTGCCCTGTGTGCCCTGGCTTCCGTAGGTTCCGCCCAACTGGGACGTCAATGTGACGGGACTCGGTGTGATCCCGTCCGACAAGCGGTTGGTGGCGCCGGTCGTGCCGCCGCCCACAATCGGATTCCAATAATTATTACCAGGATCGGAATACGCGCCTTGACCGGAATAATTGACAGCCCCAGCTCCGCCCGGCACGTCGAAATTGATGACTTGAGCCTCGGCCAGCCGACCGCACAACATTCCGGATAAAGTGACAAGGATCAGAATTCTTCGATGAGTTATTGGTTTCATTTAAGTGGTAAAGGTTTCAGTGTTCACAGCCGCGAATCCCGGCGACGTGCCGGAAAGGTTTCGCAAGTATTTCGTGCCGATTCATTGTGGCTGGTAGATGCGGATTTCAGCTTCACGGTTTCCGTTCGCGGGAACGGCGAGATAATATTCATTCGCGCCGGGTGCCAGACTACCGTTGCGCGAGCCGGACGGTGTGGAATAGTGTCCCCCGGATTGGTAGTGGTTGGCGTCCAACTGTTGTATCACGTCCAAAAAACCTTTTCTGCACGCGATGTAAATCCGTTTGTGCGCGGCGTCGTAGGAAAGGTCGTCCGTGTCTGCGGAAATTGGAACAGTGGCGACGGTTTTGCCGGTAGTCGTGTCGAGCACCAATAATTGCGCCGGGCTGCGACAGCCGACGAACAGGCGATGATTTGACTCGTCCAAAGCCATTGGATAATTGCCTACCACATCAATTAACGGCCAGGCATCAATCACCTTTTGGTTTACGCTGTCGAGCACGGTAACTTCTTTCAGACTGGGCAGGTTGACAAAAATCCGGGAGCCCTTCTGCTCCACCGCAAAGCCCTGAGGCTTGGCTGGCAGTTTGATTTCTCCCATTAGCTTGCCGTCGGGCAGGCTGATGACCGCAATGGCCGTGTTGTTGGAAGTCATGCAACCCACATAGAGCCGCCGGGCGGCAGGTTTGTATTCCAACTCATCCAGACCGCATTGCACATCAACTTTGGTCAACAGCTCAAAGTTGCTGCCATCATAGAAGCACACATGGTGTTGGCGGGTGACATAGAGCTGGTTGAATTCCGGCGCAAACAACGCTGCCGCCGAGCCTTCTCCGGCCAGACTCCGCAAGGTTTTGCCGGATTTTAGGTCAATGATTTCGAGCGTTTTCCTGGTGGTGGCCGTGACGAACAACCGGTGCCGCTCCGCGTCCGCCGACATGTGATTAAATCCGCCCTGAATTTCCGGCAGTGGAATGATTTTTTCCAGTGTAAGCAAAGCGTTGGTTTCCTGAGCCTGCACGCACATGAGCAGTGATGAGGCAGCGACAAGAGAATGGAAAAATTTCATGCGCTTTGGAGATTCAGTTACGATCCCGGCACTCATTCCTCATGAACAGGGCGCGAAGTGAATGATCTCGGATGCCGGAACAGGTGGGGTAGAATTCGGTTGCGCATGGGCATGTAATAAAAAATATCACAACTGGATTCGGGGTCAAATTCCAAATGGATTGGCCGGATTATTTTTTTACCGACGTCATTTTGGTCCATGCCGCATTGAAACTGCAGCCTCGTAAGGGTGAAAGGTATCAGCCCAATGAATTTTAACCGCGAACTGCGCGAACAATGACTGAACCCAACCGCGCGGCAAAATCGGTTGCTGGCGTGAACTTAAACCATCGGCAGAACGCCACGACTGGTCTTCGGTGAGGAACCATTTTCCAGTTTTGGGACAGGAGGTTTTTCGGCGGCAATCAAATGTTTGAGTTTCTGGCCGGCCAGAAGCTGGAGCGGATGGCTTTTGGCGAAGGTCCGGGTCTGGTCGTCCGGTGTGCCGACCCCAACGAGAACGGCCACGTCAGCGCGGACTCGTTTGCGGTTGCTTTCGGTAGTCAGGGCATGGGACAGGTCAATGACGGGTTCTTTCCAGCGGCTAGTTTCAAAAACCACAGTGCGACCGGCTTTGACCGCGCGCACGCCAAAACCCAATTCGATTTCAAGCTCCGTGGAATTCTCAATTGCATACTCCTGCTTTTGCATCACCTGGGTGAGGGTCTGGTTAAACAGTTCGGTGGGAAAGCCATGCACCCATTGGAGTGGATCGGCAGGGATGGAATCTCCTCGCTTGAAACGGCTGGCTTCGAGGCCGGCCAGAGTCATGGTCGTGGCAAAACAGCCGCCCTGGGCATTGCCGACAATGTTGCTGCTGGCACCCCAAGTTATGATGGCGGCACTGTAAAGGGTGACCCAGCCGCTGATACCAAGCCCGACAAGCTGCCAGGATTTAATCCGACTGAGCAGCGGGGCAGAAACAGATGATTCCATGTTAAAAGCGTTTTTACTGCAGATGGCTATTAGTTAGCAGATGTCGGGCCAGTTTGATGGATTTCTATTTTTATTCGACAGCAGGTTCAGAAAAGGCAAAGGCCGATTTGCCCGGCCGGAATTTTGCGCTACCTTCATGCCCATGAATGATTCACTTAAGCTTAAAGGCAAGGTTGCGCTGGTCACCGGCGGCTCCCGCGGAATCGGAAAGGCCATCGTCGAACGCCTCAGCCGTGACGGTGCGTCGGTGGCCATCAATTATGCCACACAGATGACATCGGCGGAAAAGCTGGTGAACGAAATCGCCGTCGCCGGAGGCAAGGCGTTCGCCATTCAGGCCGATGTGTCGCGAGTGGCGGAAGTCGTCCGGCTTTTCGACGAAACCATCGCCCATTTCGGCAAGCTGGATATTCTGGTGAACAATGCCGGCATCATGTTCGTCAAGCCCGTCAGCGCCGTGACCGAGACGGAGTTCGACCGCATTTTTGCCATCAACGTGAAGGGCACTTTTTTCGCCTGCCAGCAGGCCGCCACGCGTCTGGCCGACGGCGGGCGCATCATCAATTTTTCGAGTTCCACCACCGCGCGGATGATGCCCGGCTATGGCGCTTATGTGGCGACCAAAGGCGCAGTGGAACAACTCACCCGTTCGCTCGCCGGGGAACTGGGCGTGCGCGGCATCACCGTCAATGTGGTGTCGCCGGGGCCGACCGAAACGGAACTCTTTCTCGACGGCAAAACAGCCGAACAGCTTCAGAAGTTCGCGCAGATGACGTCGTTCAACCGGATTGGCCGGCCACCGGAGATTGCCGACGTGGTCGCATTTCTGGCCTCGGACGAAGCCGGCTGGGTGAGCGGCCAGAATCTCCGTGTCAACGGCGGCATCTGTTGAATGGCCGGCGGGTAAAACACAATTTGAAATTCCTGTCGCACCTAAAGCGGCATCCTGTCACCGCACTCGACGGGGTGGGCCGGTTCGTCCGGTTGGTCGAACACAGGTCCGGGTTGACCGGCGGGGTTGTATCCCCGCCGACCCAGTTTGTCGAAGGCGAACTTGTAGCCGAGGTTCCGGGGAATATTCCACCACAGCCCGGTCCGGGACCAGCCCAGCAGCCGCCGGGAAATGGAACGCAACGAGTAAAACTCTTTCGTCACCCACTCGACGCCCGCCTGAAGCTGGTCCGGGGTCATCTGCCGCGGTTGAAAGACGACATCCGTCCGCGCGTTGTATTTGGACCAGTCGCGGGTGAGTATCCGGCCTTCGTCCTCCAGCTTGCGGAAGATCGGTGTTCCCGGAAACGGCGTGAGACTTCCAATCGAGGCCACATCCACCCCCGCCCTTTCCAGAAACTCCAGCGTGCGTTCAAACACGGTCACGTCGTCCGAATCAAAACCGAAAACCAGGCCGGTCTGGACGGCGATGCCGGCGTCGTGGAGTTTTTTGATGCCGTCCAGATAGCGCCGGGGTTTGTTGAACGCCTTGCCGGTTTCCCGCAGGCTGGACGCCGAGATGGATTCCAGTCCGATGAAGAGCGCCTCGCAGCCGCTGGACGCCGAGAGCCTGATGAGGTCGTCGTGATCCACGATGTTGAAAGTGGCCTGGCTGGTCCAACGCTTGCGCAACGGAATCAGGCCGCGAAAAAGCTCCCGGGCGTAGTCCAGGTTTCCGATGATATTATCGTCCCAGAAAATCAGCGCCTTTTCCTTAATCGAGGCGGCTTCGGCAATCACCTCGGCGCACGGACGGCAGCGGTATTGATGATGATAGTAGTGCGGCAACATGCAATAGCCGCAGGCGTGCGGACAACTCCGCGTGGCGATGAGCACGCCGCGACCGTAGGCCCGGCCCTCAATCAATTCACGGCGCGCCGGCGGCAGTCCGGCCAGCGATGGGGGAGCTGCCGACTGGTAAAATCGTTTCAACCGACCGGTTTGAAAATCTTCGATGAGCGTGGGCCAGACGCCTTCCGCCTCGCCGATCAAAACAGTGTCCGCATGTTGCGCGGCCTCCTCCGGGAGCAAAGTTGGATGCGGCCCGCCCAGCACGACTTTCACCCCGCGTGCGCGAAATTCATCGGCCACTTCATAGGCGTGCGGCGCGGAACAGGTGGTGGTGGTGATGCCGACGAGGTCGGCGGCACGGCGGAAGTTGACCGGGCTGACAATTTCATCCGTGTGATGAATTTCGACGCCGTCCGGCGTGAGCGCCGCGAGCAGCGGCATGGTCAACTGCGGAAACCGGATCAGCCGCCCTTTGCGCATCCATAACGTGGCCGGTCCTTCGGCGGTGATGAGTTCCAAATTCATGCCGGGAGTCAACGGTTTTCATCCAGCCGCCGCGCGGGACTGAACCTGATTGTGGCGGCGGGCATGGGTTGATGGAAGCCGGTTTGTTCCCGGTCATCAAGTAATATCACCGGCAAACTTGTGGAGCTGCCCTGCTAGCCGGCCAGCTTCTCGCTTAGACATTTTTGATGCTCTGCTAGAATGTTCGTGGCCTCCTCGTCGGTCAATGAATCCACCCAGTTCAGTCTTTCGATGGAGGATTTCTTCCGGACCTCATACAGGGGACAGGTGCAGGGGTTCGTCAGGTCGTAGTGGCATAAAACGGTGAGATGGATGACCTGCGTCCGCAACCAGCTTTTTGAATGTTCGGCCTGCATCATAAAGCCGGCCCGGATCCATTGGCAGCATCAAAAAAGTGGTTGTGCTTTTGCATCGAATTTTGATTTCCAAACTGTTGCTGAATACGTCCGTTTCCAAACTGTGTCGAGACATTTCAGACTCAAATTGCACGCCCGCTCAATCCATCATCAATCCGTCTGTATCCCGCCGTCCCCGCCCCGCCCTAATCTCCCGCTAGGCCATTCACATGATTTAATCGTTCTGCAAGCGCAGCCACAAAGTCATCGTCGCCCTGACCGTGCCTGAAATCCTTGACGAGCATATCGCGAAGAAGCTGGCATGACATAGTTGGGATAGGTAGGATAGATAGTCTTCGCAGTTTTTTATGATGAATTTGCAATCTAAGGCGGTCTGGGGAGTATTATTTGCAGTGGCCTTTATTCAAACCGTGGCGCTGGCAGACGATGAAGTGTCGCTGTCCGCCTCCAATCCACCGGCGGCAATGAACCCGCGCTTTGGGCTTTTTGACGGACTGGATCATCGCAGCGCCTACAACCAGGAATTTTTCCCGCAACCGCTGCTGGTGGAGGACACGGGTTTGGCATCCGAAGGCGAACTGGAGTTTGCCTCCCTGAATACTCGCGCCAACACCCGGCATAGCGACACCTACACCGTGGGAGCCCAAAAGAGTTTTGGCATGCTGACATTGGAGCTGGGGGTTCCTTATGAACATTATTCCGATTCGGACGACACGTCCCAGGGCATCGGCAACATTGCCGTGGGTGCGCGTTATCCGCTTTGTCAATTTATTTCGGCCAGCGGACTTTTCGACACCACGCTTGGGGTTGGAATGGAAGCCGGTATTCCGGTCAATACGGCCGTAAGCCAGAATACGGAATTGAATCCCAAGATTTTCAACGACCTGAAACTCGGCGAACATTTCTCCCTTCAATCTGTCCTCGGTTATGACACGCTTTTGGGTGGCGGTGACAACGGCGGGTTGCAAACATTTGATTATGGCTTTGCCTTTGGCTATGCGGTTCCGCACGGTGAGCTGTCCTTGCCCGGCATCCAACAATTCACGCCCCTGTTTGAACTGGATGGGGAAACGGGATTGAACCATGGCCAATCCGGCCAGAACAGCCTGCTGGGCAGCATCGGCTTTCGCGCCGACCTCAAACAGGTTGGAGACGTGCAACCTTCACTTGGTCTCGGCTTTGTTTTTCCAATGGATAGTGGAGCGCGCGACGAAGTGCATTGGGGCATCGCCACCAGTGTGACACTTGATTTTTGAAATGTGCGGCAGGTTGTCTTGGACGCGTTGCCAAAGATTGAATCATTTTGCAAGCGCAGCCACAGAGTCATCGTCGCCCGGACCCTGCCGATAACGCGGCCAACACACGAAACTCATAACCAAACCTTGGCCGCCCATCGTCCGGTCATTTTATTATCGCGATAAAAATCGGGGCGCTCCCGGTTTAGTGGCCAGTCCGGCGCGGACCGGCCCGCGTGTTTCACGAGCAATCATCTCCCCGCCCGTGCCGCTGCTTGAACAACTGCATCCGCCGGTCCTGAAATTCCTGCGCCAGCGTGATGAGAATGCCGGTGGACCAAGCAAAGGTCAGCAGCCCGGCGGTGGCGATCATCCCCTCCAGCAGCCGCCAGTGCAGCGGCAGGTTGAAGTTGCTGCCCACGGTGGTGTATTCATTCAGGGAAAAGTAGTAGGCCACGCTGCTGTTCGGAAACGCACTTTTCCAAAGAAAGAACCCGGCCCAGACCAGCACTTCGGTCAGATGCACGAGCATGATCATCCAACTCGCCAGGATGACCGGGAAAAGATTCGCCAAAATGCCCGTTTTCCTCCCGATCCAGTTTTTCACGGAAAAGTTGACCCGGAGCACCGTCAACATGCCGACTCCATGCATGGCCATGGTGATGGCCACCAGCGTTCCGCCCCAGAAGATTTCATCCAGCGAGATGACGTAAGCGGGTTCAGGCAATGGAATGTTCATGACAGTTGGAAAATTGGTTCTTTGTCCAAAGAGTTTTAATTTATCACCACGTCAGGTTGAGTTGAAGCTGAAAAACGACGGCGCAGCCGGCGTTCGGGTTGTCCGCCGGATTGGCGATGACCTGCACATCCGGCTGGAGCGAAGCCAGCGGGGTCAGTTGCAACACATAGGTCGTTTCAAATCCATATTCGTTGGCGTGCGCGGCCGGTTCCAGGATGGCGGAAGGCTGGCTCCAGATGAATCCCACACCGAAGTAATCATTGCTTAAACCGGGAAACAGGCCCGCGTATTGGAGCGGGGCCTGCATGGCGAAGCCGGTGGCGATCTGGCATCGTGCGCCATCAAGCGTGACCTGCATACCGCCGACGCCAAACCGTCCGAACCACGCGAACGGCGAGTCTTTGCCCAACTGCTGGCCGATATTCAAACCCACGCCGGTCTGGGTCTGGCCGTCCACAGTCGCGACGAACGGTTGCAGGCGGTAGTTGCCGGGGCCGAGGCCAAGCACATCTTTCGGCGTCAGGCCGAACTCCAGCAGATAAGACCAGTTGCTAATACCGAGCGTGTTAAAAGGCGAACCGCCGGCCGGCTGGTTGTTCGCCCCGGTGCCAAACATGAGATACCAATCGTCCGTTGGCTGCCACTGGAGATTGACACCAAGGTTGTTGAATGGCAGCGGGAGAACCATGCTGTTGACCAGCGCGCTGTTCATGAACTGGCCCTGGCTGTTGTTCGCGTAATTGTTCGCATCCAGATAATTGCTCTGGTCCACCAGTCCGCCCACCACGACCAGTTGTCCGTGCATCAGCGACTGCTGCCAGGCCAGTTCGGAAATCCAGCCGCCATTGGGTCCATACACGGTGGCGAGGGGATTGGCGATGCTGCCCAGATTGCCCTGCGGCGACTGCGAGCGGCTGGCGGGCGAAAGGCCCTGCTGCACGTTCAGTTCCGTGCTGATCCAGCCAGCGGTGCCACCTTGCGTTGCCTCGGCCACGGCCCATTTGCCGTTGAAGGTGGCGGTGTAGTATTGCAACGCACTTGCGCCAGAGGCCGCGTCGGTCAGGCTCACCATCGTGACGCTCTGGTAAAAACTGTAACGCAGACCAATATCAGAGAGCCAATACTTGCCGTCCTGCACATACGGACTCAAGGGATCATTCTGAAAGACCGCGCCGGATTGGATGGCGGTGTTGCCGAAATCATCCAGACCGGCAAGGTAAGGCATCAAAAACGGCGGCATGGCCGGGAACCACTGCCAGCCTGGTTGAACTGGCTCGCTCCCGGCAATGCGTCGGGCAACCTCATCGGGCATTGCCGCGCCTTTCGGACCCGCTGGAATTTGTTGTCCCAATCCGGCAGCCGCCGGCGGCTGCAAGGCGCGGGCCACTTCATTCGTGGATACCTGAAGCGCACGGCCAAGACGGTCCAGGAGCAAAAGGTGGTCCGGTGCGGAGTTGGTGTTTGAATCTGACGCCGCCGTCAAACGTAAAGATCCTGCGGTCATGACCAGCGCCAGCGCGAACTGGCGATGTTTTTTTGCACGGGTCATGCCAGTCCAGTTTAATTCACATCGTGCCGGCGGTTATCATCCGGGGCTCATTTCTTCAACAGCAGCCTTTTCGCGGCAGCGAGCTCCTTCAGCTTGTCCGCGCCCACCTTGGGATATTCCAAATCCAGCGCGGCCAGGGTGTCAATCACGGCGGCGGCCACCACCACGCGGGTGAACCATTTGTTGTCCGCCGGCACCACATACCACGGCGCGTGTTTGGCGGCAGTGTGCCGGATGGTGTCCTCGTAGGCGTCCTGATACTGATCCCAGAATCCGCGTTCGGCCATGTCGGCGGCGGAAAATTTCCAGTTCTTCTCCGGCGTCTCCAGGCGTTCCAGAAAGCGCCGCTTCTGCTCCTTCTTCGACAGGTGCAGGAAAAACTTGCAGACGACGATGCCGTTGTTCGCCAGATATTTCTCAAAATTGCGGATGTCCTCGAAACGCTGTTTCCAGATGTCCTTGGTGACCAGCTCGCGCGGGATTTTTTGCTTCGCCAGAAATTCGGGATGCACGCGCACGACGAGCGTCTCCTCGTAATAGCTGCGGTTGAAGATGCCGATGTGGCCGCGATTGGGCAGCACTTTCATGGCCCGCCAGAGATAGTCGTGGTCGAGATCGTCGGCGGACGGCGACTTGAAGGAATGCACATCGCAGCCCTGCGGATTGACGCCGGACATGACGTGCTTGATGGCCCCGTCCTTGCCGGCGGCGTCCATCGCCTGGAAAATCAGCAGCACGCCCCACTTGTCCTGCGCGTAAAGCCGGTCCTGCAGCTCGGCGAGGATTTCCACGCCCATGGCCAGCGCCTCCTTGGCGCGCGGCTTGGCCTCGGACTTGAAACCCATGGTGTCGCCGGGGTCGTTGTCCTTGAGCCGGAACTTGTCGCCCTTGGTGACGCGATAGACTTTGGCAATTTCACAGGCCCGTTTGATGAGTTCCTTGGTTTTCATAAAATGTTGAGTTCAGCCGCCGAGCAAGACGGCCACGCCGACGAGCAGCAGCCCGATGGCAACCATCACGAGGCCGGACAGCAGGCGGTTCAGATTGGTATACCGCGCCCAACGCTGTCCGACAAGGAAAAGCATGGCGATCAGCAGGCCGTTGGACACCCGCAATGCCCGTTCCGGTGTCGAAAAAAATAAAAATGGCACCGCGGCCGGCAGACAGGAAATGAAGACCAGCCAGAAACAGGCGATGGCACCGAACAAGTCTTCGCGCGTGATTTGGGTTTTCGGCACGCCGGTTTCGCCCAGACGTTTGCGGACTGATTCATACAATGAGTCACAGACCTCCGACCCGAGAACCGAGCCAATCTCCGGTTCAACCTCATCGCGGATGATGGCCTGGGCGGCGGTGGCGTCAGGAGCGGATTGCACCGCCTGCAGGAACCGGACGCGGCTGCTGCGCACGACCACGCAATTCATCACATACATGACACCGTCAATAATGCCCCAGGCAATGTTGCAGCCGATGGCCGCATGGAGCAGTTGACGCACGCCCTTCTCGCCTTCGGCGACGGTCAATCCGGCCGTGAGCGTGGCACCCAGCACCATGATCAACCCGAAGAGAATTTCCCCCAGCCGGCTTGCAGGATCAAGATGACGCTGAACGAAGCTTTCCTTGGCGGAAGGTTCGCTCATAAGCTCAATGGCCGGAACCCGGCTCCGGTTTTGTTGCCGCGTCTTTGGCGTCTTTCACCGGCGCAGGTTTTTCACCGCCCAGTTTCTCGATGATGTAGAAAATGACGGGAATCAAAAAGATCGCGATGAAGCTTGCCGCCAGCATGCCGCCGATGACGGTGAAACCCATAACCTGCCGCGACAGCGCTCCGGCTCCGCTCGCCTTGGCCAGCGGCACGCAGCCGAGAATAAACGCGAAGCTGGTCATCAGGATCGGGCGCAACCGCAGCTTCGCGCCCTCGAGCGCGGCGTCAATCAGCGGCTTGCCTTCCTCGTAACCCATCTTGGCGAACTCGACGATGAGAATGGCGTTCTTTGCGGACAGTCCGATGAGCATGACGAGTCCGATCTGCGCATAGACGTTGTTTTCGTAGCGACCGACCATCATGCCGGCAAACGCGCCGAAGACCGCCACGGGTGTTCCGAGCAGCACGCTGAACGGCAGGGTCCAGCTTTCGTATTGTGCGGCGAGAATCAAAAATACGCAAAGTAGCGAAAACCCGAAAATGACCATCGGCGAGACGCCCTGCTGCGCCTTCTTTTCCTGATAGCTCATGCCCATGTAATCGTAGCCCATTCCCGGCGGCATGGTTTCATTGAAGACCTCCTCCATCGCCTTCATCGCCTGCGCCGAGCTGTAACCGGGCTTGGGCGAGCAGTTGATCTGCGCGGCTTCGTGAAGATTGTAGCGCATGGTGAACTCCGGCCCCTGTGTCGAGCGCACGCTCGTCACCGCCGCGAGCGGCACCATGTTGCTGGAATTGTTCAAGACGTAGAACTGGCCGAGGTTGCCGGCCTGGGTGCGGTAGTCGCCCTCGGCCTGCACATAGACCTGCCACTGGCGGCCAAAGCGGTTGAAGTAGTTCACGAACGCGCCGCCCATGAAACATTGCATGGTCTGGTAAACGTCCTGAAGCTTCACGCCCTGCTGGATCACCTGGTCGCGGTTCACGTCCACATAAACCTGCGGCACGGAGGGCAGCGCCGTGGTGAACGCGCGCGACAGCTCCGGCCGCTTGTTCACCGCCTCGAGATATTTTTTCAGGTTCGCCGCCAGAAAGTTTCCTCCCTGACCGGTGCGGTCTTCGAGGATGAACGTGACACCGCCCGCCGCACCGACACCGGGAATCGCCGGCGGCAAAAACGGGAAGGCCATTGCGCCGGGAATCTTCGCCATTTTCGCCTGCAAGCCCAGCATGATGGCACGAAACTGTTCCTCCGGTTTTTTGCGCTTGTCCCAGTCTTCGAGCGTGATGAAAAAGAACCCGCTATAAGTGTTTTGCACGCCGCTCAACATGCTGTAACCAACCACCGACGAATAATACTTCACGCCCGGTGTATCCTTGAGAATCTCCTCCACCTGCCGCATCACCTCGCTGGTGCGCTGCGCGGACGAGGCGTCGGGCAGTTGCAGGCCGGCGTAGGCGTAGCCCTGGTCTTCGTTCGGCAGGAAGCTGGTGGGAATGAACTTGCCCAACACGCCGGCCAGCACGGCGAAGGCCACCAGCAAAATCACCGCGAAGGAACTCTTGTGGATGAGCAGGCGGCAGACGCCGACATAGCCGTCCGTCGCGCGGCCAAACCATTTGTTGAACCAGTCGTAAAATTTCTGGAGCGGGCCGGTGCCTTTCACCTTGGGCCGGAGCAGCAAAGCCGCGAGCGCAGGCGAAAGCGTCAGCGCGTTGAACGCGGAAATCGCGACGGACACCGCCACTGTCACGGCGAACTGCTGATAGAGCCGGCCGGTGATACCTGGAATAAATGCCGTCGGCAAAAACACCGCCGCGAGAATGATCGCAATCGCCATGACCGGCCCGGAAACTTCCTGCATGCCTTTCAACGCCGCATCCTTCGGCGACAGTCCTTTTTCGATGTGATGTTCCACGATTTCAACCACCACGATGGCATCATCCACCACCAGACCAATGGCCAGCACCAGACCGAAGAGCGAGAGCGTGTTGATGGAAAAACCAAACAGCGGGAACAACGCGAAGGTTCCGACCAGCGACACCGGCACGGCGAGCAGTGGAATCAACGTTGCGCGCCAACCTTGCAGGAAAATGAAAACCACAATGAGGACGAGAATGATGGCTTCGACCAGAGTGTGCTCAATCTCCTTCATGCCGGCGGTGACCGCGAGCGTGGTGTCGAGCGCGACCACATAATCAAGGTCAGGCGGAAAACTCTGCTTGAGTTTTTCCATGACCTGCCGCGCGCCGTTCGCGGCATCCACGGCGTTGGAGTCAGGCAACTGGTAGAGCGCGATGAGCGCGGCCGGCTTGCCGTTCAAACGCGCCTGCATGTTGTAGTTCTGCGCGCCGAGTTCCACGCGGGCGACATCCTTCACCCGCAAAATCGCGCCGCCGGGCGAACCACGGATGACAATGTTCTCAAACTGCTCCGAAGTTTCCAGACGGCCTTGTGAACGGACGGCATAGGTAAATTGTTGTCCTTGCGGAATCGGTTCGCCGCCGATCTGGCCGGCGGGGTTCACGGTGTTCTGCGCCTGAATCGCATTGATGATTTCGGGAACGGTCACGCCCATTTGCGCGAGGCGGTCGGGCCGCACCCACAAGCGGATGGCGTAGTTGCCCGCGCCGAAAACCGACACGCTCGCGATGCCCGGCACGCGCGTCATCAGGTCGTTGATATTGATGACTGCGTAGTTGGCGAGGAACACGCCGTCGTAGGTGTTGTTCGGCGAAAAGAGCGCGAACATGATGAGCGGCGCGGCGGTGGACTTTTGGACGGTCACGCCCTGATTGTTCACCGCGCTGGGCAACTGTGAGGCGGCCTGGCTTTGCCGCATCTGCGAAAGAATCTGGTCCGTGTTCGGGTCGGTCTTGATGTTGAAGTCCACCGTCAGCTTCATCGTGCCGTTGTTGGCGTTGAGGGAATACATGTATTCCATGTTGTCCACGCCGGACATCTGTTGCTCGATGGGCGTCGCCACCGATTGCTCAACGGTAGTTGCGTCCGCGCCGGGATAGGTGGCGTTCACCTGGATCTGCGGATCGGCAATGTTGGGAAACTGCGCGATGGGCAGGCCGGACATTGCCACCAGTCCGAGGATGACCATGAGAATGGAAATCACTATCGCGACAATCGGACGGTTGATGAAAAATTTTGACATAGCTCAGCGGTTGGAAATGGACAAACCGGTCAGGGTTTCGCTTCCTCCGCACTTGCTGCCGGGGCGGCGGCGATGTCACCTTTGAACGGCACCGGATTCACTTCCACGCCATCACGAACTTTCTGGATGCCCTCGGCGACCACGCGGTCACCCGCTTTCAAATTTCCCTGCACGACCCACAATTGCCCGACCCGCTCGCCGGTCATCACCGGCCGGATGCTGACCTTGTTGTCCTCGCCCACAACCGCGATGAGATTTCGGCCCTGCATGTCCGCCACCGCCGCCTGCGGCACGAGCAGCGCGTCCTTCTGCGTGGTCAACAACGCCCGCACGCGGACAAACATTCCCGGCGCGAGCAGCCCCTGCGGATTCGGAAATTCCCCAACGATGGTGATCGTCCCGGTTTTGACATCCACCTGGTTGTTTGAAAACCGGACCCGCCCTTTTTGCGGATAAGTCGAGCCGGACGCGAGAACCAGTTCCAGCACCGGCCCCTGATATTCGCCATTCTGTGCGCGCAGAGTTTTGCCCTCGGCCAGGATCGCCTCCTGAAGCCGGTTCAGCAAAACCTGGTCCACCGAAAAATAAACCCGGATCGGATCAACCTGCACCACGGTGGTCAGCGGACCGGAGCCGGGGCCGACCAAATTGCCGACCTGCGCCTGCGCGAGGCCGGCCACGCCGTCAATCGGCGAGATGATCCGGCAAAAATCATAATTCAGCCGCGCGGATTCCACCGCGGCCTCGTTGGCCAGGTTCGCCTGGATGGCGTCGTCCAGTTCCTGCTGGCTGATGGCCTGCGTTTTCGCCAGCGGCGTGTAGCGCTGGACATCCATCTCGGATTTTCCCAGCTTGGCCTCCGCCTGGTCCAGCGCGGCCTTGTAGGTGCGGTCGTCAATCTGGAAAAGCACCTGGCCGTTCGTCACCGTGCTTCCTTCCTCATAATTCCGCGTGAGCAGGTAACCGCTCACCTGCGCGGAAATCGTGGCGTTGACCTCGCCTTCCAGCGTGCCGACCCACTCGCGGTAAATCGGCACGTCCCGCTGCTCGACGGCGACCACCTGGACTTGCGGCGGCGCGGCCGACGGCCCTTCACTTTTTTTGCAGCCGGAAATCGGCGCCAGCAATGCCAGTAACAAAACCGGCGGGATTAGTTTTAAGGCGAGGTTTATTGCCATAGAGTGGATATATTGTTTTGGAATAGATTTATCAGCAAGAATTTTCAATGCCCGGTCGTGACTTTTTTGGAGAGGCGTCTGCAACCGGATTTGAAATTGCGCGGGAAACATTCAGTTGCCCGGCGTCTTTTCCAGGCCGTCTGCCGTTTTCCCGACAATCTCCTGCCGCTCCGGCGCGTCCGCAGCCAGCATCGCCACTTTCGCCGCATAGAGGTTGATGCCCGGCAGCGCGCTGAAGCCGTGGGCAAAAATGCTCAACAACACCGTCATCATCACCGCCAGCCGGATGGTCGGCGCGCCCGGCTGTTGCGTTCCCTGCTCCAGAAAAACCAGACCGAGCACAATGGACGCCAGCCCGCGCGGCCCAAACCAGCCCATGAACAAAACCGTGGCGCGACTCAACCTCGTGCCGATCAGCGACACCGCCACCGGCAGCATCCGCACGACCGTCAGACTGATGACTGCATAAACCACATGCGACAAATTAAACTGTTGCCAGTCGCGCGCCACCAGCAGGCCAAAAAGAAAAAACACGGACAGGTTGAACAACTGCCCCCATTCTTCCGTGAACTCGACACTGTGCTTGCCGGCTTCCTTGAACCCCACCTGCACCGCCAGCCCGGCGACGAACGCGGCGATGAACATGCTCGCCTCCGCCGCCTCCGATGCGACCATGCAGAACAATGGCAGGGCCACCACGCCGAGTTGCTGGGAGGATGCCGCCATCCAATTATTTCGACCCACCCAGCCCAGCAGCCAGCCGCCAGAGAGTCCGATGGCGATACCGATAAACGCACCGTAACCGAGCTGTTCGATGATGAAGCGGAACAGGTTCGCACCGTGTCCCTCCGGATCCGGTGCAGCCAGTGCCATGAAGAACAGCAGGAACGGAACGGAAAGTCCGTCGTTCAAGCCGGCTTCCACGTTGAGCGCCTGACGGATTTTCATCGGCACGCGCGGGCTGTTCACGATGATCTGTCCCAGTCCGGCATCCGTCGGCGCGAGGATCGCGGCCAGAATACCGGCTTCCCAAATTGTGAGTTGCTGAAACACCACCAGTGCACCCAGCGCGCCCAGCAGCAGGGTCAACAGCATTCCGACGCTCAACAGCCGGGCCGGCAGATTGCGGATGTGTTTCAACACTTTCAGGTCGGTGCGGCTCGCATCGGTGAAGAGCAGCAGCGTCAGCCCTACCTCGGCGACCCGGAGAAAAATCTCGATGTTCCCTTTCCGGTCGCGCAGTTCCGGCAGCAGGAGCAGCGTCAGCATTCCGGCGGCCGTGAACAAAATCGGCGGCGTGAAAACCGTCCGCTCCAGTCTGGCGGAAAACAGGCTGTGCAGAAAAATCAGCACGATGAAAATGGTGATGAGCGTCATAAATTAATTGCCACAACCAAGGGTTTTAAGTTACCCGCTTATTTTTAATCTTCTCCGCTGCCGGAAGAAACATAAAATTTGCTCCGGCAAATTACGTTGCCGCAAACAAAGTTCATTTGTCTTTGCCCGTGGCTGACGTAACATTTGCCAACAATCCATGTTCGCCAAATCCAAACGCCGGCCGTTCCTGATTTACGTCGCGTGCCTGATTTTGCTCGGCATCCTCGGCTGGCTGGATTACCTCACCGGTTACGAAATGGGGTTTTTCGTTTTTTATTCCATCCCCATCGGCATCGCGGCGTGGAACCTGGGACGCTGGCCGGCGGTAATCATGTCGTTGCTGGCGTCGGTGGCGTGGTCGCTGGCCGATTCATTTGATGGCGAAAAGTATTCCACCCGGTTCGCCTTCTTCTGGAACAATGGCGTCCATTTTGCCAGCTTCATCATCAATGCCGTCGCCATCGCCCGCATCAAGGTAGAACTGGACCGGCGCCAGCACCTGGCCGCCGAGTTGAATGCGCTGCGAGGCACGCTGGTCGCGGTCGCGGGGCAACTGCCCGCCTGCCCGGTGTGTGGGCAATTTCATAATCGCGACTCTCCAGCTAAAAATGAACTGCGGATCACCCAGCCGGTGGCCGAACTGGATGCCGCCCTCTGCTCCACCTGCCGGCCGTTGAACGCCAAACCGTAACGCGCTGTAAAAAACGCGGCGCGCGGCAACTTTAAGCCCGCGCTTTCATCTTCCGGTAGCGGCGAATCAGATTATTCGTCGAACTATCGTGCTTGAGCGGCGGCAAAGTTTTACTTTCCAGTTCGGGAACGATTCGTTGCGCGAGCGCCTTGCCCAGTTCCACGCCCCACTGGTCAAACGGATTCACGCTCCAAATCGCGCCCTGTGTGAAAACGATGTGCTCATAGAGCGCAACCAGTTTTCCCAGCACCGCCGGTGTGAGTTTCTCCGCGAGAATCGTGCTCGACGGCCGGTTGCCCTCGAAAACTTTGTGCGGCACCAGCGCGTCCGGAACTTTTTCCGCCTTCACCTCCGCCGCCGTCTTGCCGAACGCCAGCGCCTCGGCCTGCGCGAAAACATTCGCCATCAGGATGTCGTGATGCCGGCCCAGCGGCGTCAGCGCCTTGCCGAACGCGATGAAGTCGCACGGAATCAGCCGCGTGCCCTGATGGATCAATTGGTAGAACGAGTGCTGGCCGTTCGTGCCCGGCTCGCCCCAGTAAATTGGGCTGGTCTGATAATTCACTTTTCGCCCGTCGAGCGTGATGTATTTGCCGTTGCTCTCCATCGTCAACTGCTGGAGATACGCCGGAAACCGTTTCAGATAATTTTCGTAAGGCAGCACCGCCACGGTTTCCGCGCCGAGAAAATCCGTGTTCCAAACCGAGAGCAATCCCATCAGCACCGGCAAGTTTTTCTCGAACGGCGCGGTGCGGAAATGCTCGTCCATCTCGTGAAAACCGGCGAGCAGTGCTCGGAAATTTTCCGGGCCGACCGCCAGCATCGTCGAAAGGCCAATGGCCGAGTCCATCGAATAACGTCCGCCGACCCAGTCCCAAAAGCCGAACATGTTCGCGGTATCAATGCCGAACGCCGAAACCTTTTCCGCGTTCGTCGAGACGGCGACAAAATGTTTCGCCACCGCTTGTTTATTTCCGCCGAGACCGCGCAGCAGCCAGTCGCGCGCGCTTTCCGCGTTCGTCATGGTCTCCTGCGTGGTGAAAGTTTTTGATGAAACGACGAACAGCGTTTCCGCCGGATTCAAATCCTGCGTCGCCTCGACGAAATCCGCGCCGTCCACATTGGACACGAAACGGAACACCAGATCGCGCTGGCTGTAATGCCGCAGCGCCTCGTAAGCCATCACCGGGCCGAGGTCCGAGCCGCCGATGCCGATGTTGACGATGTTTTTAATGCGCTTGCCGGTGTCGCCTTTCCACGCGCCGCCGCGCACGCGCCGGGCAAACGCCGTCATCTTGTCCAAAACCGCGTGCACATCGGGAACGACATTTTTACCATCCACGAAAATCTTTGCGTTCTTCGGTGCGCGCAGTGCGGTGTGCAGCACGGCGCGGTTTTCAGTGATGTTAATTTTCTCGCCGGCAAACATCGCGCCCATCCGTCCGCGCAGATTGGACTCCTTCGCCAGTTGCAGCAGTAGCTTGAGCGTTTCGGCGGTAATGCGGTTTTTCGAGTAATCCAGAAAAAGCCCGACAGCCTCGGCGGTCAATTTTTCACCGCGCTTTTTGTCGGCGACGAACAATTCACGCAAGTGCAGCTTGGCGATTTTTTTGTGGTGCGCCCCCAGCGCTTTCCACGCCGGACGTTGGGTCAAAGGTTTGATGACAGATTTGGTGCTCATGGATTTGATTTTGAAATTTCAGGCCAGCGAGTTGGTAACGATTTGCTGCGCCTCACTAACGATGGTTTTGAGGTGTGCTTCGTCGCGAAAACTTTCCGCGTAAATTTTGTAAATATTTTCCGTGCCGGACGGCCGCGCCGCGAACCAGCCGTTCGCCGTCGTGACTTTTAGGCCGCCGATGGCGGCGCCGTTGCCCGGCGCTTTTGTTAATTTCGCAGTGATATTTTCACCGGCCAATTTTAATTCTTTCACGGCTTCGGGCGAAAGTTTGGACAACTTTGCTTTCTGTTCCGGCGTCGCCGCCGCGTCAATGCGCGTGTAAAACGGCATGCCGAATTCCGCCGCCAGCGTGCGGAATTGTTCACCAGGGTCCTTGCCGGTGACGGCGGTGATTTCCGCCGCGAGCAAACACATGATCGGGCCGTCCTTGTCCGTCGTCCATACCGTGCCGTCGCGACGGAGAAAACTCGCACCGGCGCTTTCTTCGCCGCCGAAACCGAACGAGCCGTCGAACAATCCCGGCGCGAACCACTTGAAACCGACCGGAGTTTCGCAGAGCTTCCGGCCGAGCTTCGCGACCACGCGGTCAATCATGCTGCTGCTGACGAGCGTCTTGCCGATGGCCACGTCCGCCTTCCACTGCGGCCGGTGCGTGAGCAAATAACCGATGGCCACCGCGAGGTAATAATTTGGGTTCATCAGGCCTGCCGACGGCGTAACGATGCCGTGACGGTCGGAATCAGGATCGTTGGCGAACGCGACGCGGAATTTGTCCTTCAGACCAACCAAACTCGCCATCGCATACGGGCTGGAACAGTCCATGCGGATTTTTCCGTCGTGATCCACCGACATGAACGCGAACTGCGGGTCGAGCTTCGGGTTCACGACCTCGATGTTCAGTTTGTAAATATAGTTGATCGGCTCCCAATACGGCAACGCCGCGCCACCGAGCGGATCCACGCCGAGCTTCAAACCGGCGGCGCGAATCGCGTCCATGTCCACGACATTTTTCAAATCCTCGACGTAAGGCAGAATGAAATCAATTTCGTGCGTGGTCGCCATCTTGAGAGCGGCGGCAAACGGCACGCGCTTTACGCCGGAATTATTTCCGCGCAGCAATTCGTTGGCGCGGTCCTGCACCCACTTGGTCACGTCGGTGTCGGCAGGGCCGCCGTTGGTCGGATTATATTTGAAGCCGCCGTCCTCCGGCGGATTGTGCGATGGCGTGATGACGATGCCGTCCGCAAGGCCGGTCTTGCGGCCGCGATTGTGAACGATGATGGCGCGCGAAATTACTGGTGTCGGCGTCACGCCGTCATCGCGCTGGATGACTGTCTCGACACCGTTGGCCGCGAGCACTTCGAGCGCGGTGCGCTGTGCGGGCGCGGACAACGCATGCGTGTCCTTGCCCATCTGAAGCGGGCCATCAGTTCCGTGGCTGCTGCGGAAATCACAAATGGCCTGCGTGATGGCGAGGATGTGCGCCTCGGTGAACGTGCCGTTGAGCGACGAGCCGCGATGCCCGCTGGTGCCGAAGCTGACCATTTGATTCGGGTCGCCGACATCAGGCTTGCGCCCGTAATAATCGCGTTCGAGCCGTGCCAGATCCACCAGCATGTTCTTGGGCGCCGGTTTGCCCGCGAGCGGAGAAATTGCCATAACAAATCTCCGCCATGCTAACGGACACCGTCTGGCATTCAACCCTCTTTTGCGCCGCCGGCTTCCGCCACATTGACGCCGCACCGCCCGGCTCTAACCTCCGGCATGGCCAAGCGAGGAAACGCGGAATCAACCGCCAAGACGCCAAGGCGCCAAGTTGCCAGAAAAGAAACCTCCCCCGGTGGGGCGAGCGTCCCCGCGAGCCGGTCTTTGTCGGCGGCCACCATCAGGGAAGTGGCTCAAGAGGACGTTCGCCCCACCGACAGGCTTGCCAAGCCCTCTTCTTTCCTAGACATCCGCGTGGTCTATTGCGGCGACAATCTAGAACAGCTTGCCAAGCTGCCCGATTAATGCCCTTTGAGGCAACCAAAGGAATCTTGACATTGAACCCAGCTTTTTAAATTCTAATGCCATTGTTTTGTAATACTTATTAAATTAAGAGGTTCAGACATCTTGTGATGAAGCGAAATTAAGAGGAGCAGCTCATGTTGGAGTCAGCAGATAGGTTACGTCACTCATAGCATACAACATCAAATCGTCCTGGGTCAAATGGTGAACCACAATTTAGAAAAAGTTTGTTTAGCGATCATGCTAGAGTCACAGGCGGTGAATTATGATGCTCGCAGGAAAGATCGCGTTTTATAAAGATCATGAAATCAAAACTAAATCCCCAACCGCGACGTATTGGAGCCAAAAAGACATCCACTTTTTCTGATGGAAAAACTCTCATCTTAAATTTTTCCTCCAAGGAGAAAATCTTTATTGAACGGCTGGCACAAGGAGATTCCTACCGACAAATAGCCGGTCATATGGGCGTAAGCCCAAACACCGTGCGCGAACATGTTCGTTCAGTTTACAAGAAGCTGGGGGTTCACTCCCGCACCAAGGCGGTCGTAAAATATCAGCAGTTAAAGGCAGTCAAAAGAGCTGTCTCCGATCAAAAGAGCGGACACTCAACATCTGTGTCAGCGAGTCTCATCCATCTAACTGCGGCACAATTAAGGAAAGCCGCCGATCTCAAGAAAATCATCGAAACGGCGGCGAACCAACTCGATCAACTGTCACCATCCGGATTCAGAACACCATAAAAACCAACCCGTCGTTCATGCAAACATAAATTGTATCCCGCCCTTTGAATTTGAGAGCCTGGCCGTCATCGCCCTCGGCGGCAGCACCGGCGCGAGCAATTGGACAACCCCCGGTTTCATCATGTCCACCTGAACGGCGGGAACGTGCTGCCGCTCGTCCAAGACCGCGCAGCAGCACGGCCCCACCTCATTTCAAATGTAATTTGTCTGGAATGTTTCCGGGCATCGGGCGACCGGCAAGGTTCTTGAACATCGCTCTTGACGGCCGCCCGAGTTATTTAACCAAACAGCCAGCCCGTAAATTCAGCCGCAAGATTTCACATGACTTTATGTCACACTGGGCACGGTTTCGCATTCCAGATTTCCCTGGCGTATTCTGCGATGGTGCGGTCGCTCGAAAACTTCCCGGACGCAGCCACGTTCAGGATCACCTTCCGCATCCAGGCGTCCGGGTCGGCATAGAGTTCAACGAGCTTCCGGTCCGCGTCGAGATAAGATTTCAGGTCCGCGAGGTGCATGTAATGGTCGCCATGCGTCAGCAGCGTGTCGCGCAGCTCGTTGAACACGCCCGGCTCGTTCTTGCTGAAATGATCGGAGAAGATCAAGTCCAGCGCCGTGCGCGTCTCCGGCTCGTTTTCATAGTGCCACCAAGGACTATACCAGCCCTGGCTGTCAGCCACGTTCTGCGCCGTCAGGCCGAACAGGAAAAAGTTTTCCTCGCCGGCCTCCTGCGCCATCTCGATGGTCGCGCCGTCGCGCGTGCCGAGTGTGAGCGCGCCGTTCATCATGAACTTCATGTTACTCGTGCCGCTCGCCTCGTAGCCCGCCGTCGAAATCTGATTCGACACGTCGCTCGCCGGAATCAGGCGCTCGGCCAGGGTAGCGCAATACTCAGGCAGGAACACCACCTTGAGCTTCCCCTGCACCGCCGGGTCGCCGTCAATCGTGCCCGCGAGGTTGTTGATGAACTTGATGATGACCTTGGCGAGGTGATACGCGGGCGCGGCTTTGCCGGCAAAAAAGAACGTGCGCGGCGCCATCTTGAGCGACGGATTTTCACGCAGCCGCTGGTAAAGCACCACGACGCGCAGCGCGTTCAGCAGTTGCCGCTTGTATTCGTGGATGCGCTTGATCTGGCAGTCGAAAATGGAATCCGGTGAAACGACTTCGCCGATGGCCGACTTGAGCCAGTCGGCGAAACGCACCTTCGCCTCGCGCTTGGCCTGAAGAAAACCAGCGCGAAACTTTTTGTCGTCCGCCAGCGGCTTGAGCTTTTTCAATTCATCGAGGTTGGTGATCCAGCCGTCGCCGATGGCGTCGGTGATGACCTTGGCAAGCGGCGGATTGCACAACCGCAGCCACCGGCGGGGCGTGACGCCGTTCGTCTTGTTACTGAACCGTTCGGGAAACATCTCCGCCAGGTCCTTCACGGTCATCGTCCGCAACAATTGGGAATGGATCGCCGCCACGCCGTTCGTGCTGTGCGAACCGACGATGGCCAGGTTCGCCATGCGGATTTTGCGTTCGCCAATTTCCTCCACGATGCTGATGCGTTCCACGCGACCCTCGTCGCCCGGAAATTTCGCGCGAACGTCGTCCAGCAGCCGGCGGTTGATCTCGTAGATGATTTCCAACTGGCGCGGCATTATCATTTCAAACCAACGCACCGGCCATTTCTCCAACGCCTCGGGCAGCAATGTGTGGTTCGTGTAGGCCAGCGTCCGGCGCGTGATGTCCCACGCCTCATCCCAGCCGAGCTTCGCCACGTCCAGCAGGATGCGCATCAATTCCGGCACGGCCAGCGTCGGATGCGTGTCGTTGAGCTGGATGGCGACGTGTTCCGGCAGCTTGCTCCAGTCGCCGTTGTTTTTGCGGAACCGGCGCACGAGGTCGGCCAGCGAACATGCGACGAGAAAATATTCCTGCACGAACCGCAGCCCCTTCCCGTGTGCGGTCGAATCGTCGGGATACAGCACGCGCGTGAGCGATTCCGCCGCGAGCATCTCCGCCAGCGCGCCCACGAAGTCGCCGCTGCTGAATTTTTGGAAATCAAAATAATCCGGCGAGGCCGCCGCCCAGAGCCGGAGCGTATTGATGTTCTTGCCGCCAAAGCCGATCACGGGCCGGTCATACGGGATGCCAATCAAACTTGAAGGCGTGCCCGGCACGGCGCGCAGACAGCCGTCGCGCATCTCGAACGTGCAGTTGAGGAACACATGCACCGACTCGTTCGGACGGGCGACTTCCCAAGGGTCCGGATGACGCAGCCAGTTATCCGGGCATTCCTCCTGCCAGCCTTTCTCGATGGACTGTTTGAAGATGCCGTATTCGTAACGCAGGCCGTAACCCATCGCCGGAATCTGCATCGTGGCGAGCGAATCCAGAAAACACGCCGCCAGCCGGCCCAAACCGCCGTTGCCCAGGCCCGCGTCGGGCTCCTGTTCCAGCACGCCGGGCCAGTCGGCGTTGCGCTGTTTGACCACCGTCTGCACCGCCGGGTCGAGCAGCAGGTTGGTGATGTTGTTGGCCAGCGACCGGCCGATGAGAAATTCCATCGACAGATAATAGACGCGCTTGGGATTGACCTTGCAGTAGGTTTCCTCCGTGAGCACCCAGCGCTGGGACAGGACATCGCGGATGGAACGGGCCACGGCCTCGAACCGTTCGCGCAGGCTGGCGTGGTCCGGGTTGATGACGTTGTCAAACAGCAGATGCCGCTCGTAAAACGCGTTATGCGAACCGGCCAGTTGGATCGGGCCGCAGCCGTATTGCTTGAGCAGTTGGGGCAGTTCGAGCGAACCGGCGGCGGGCGTGGCGTTGTTTGTATTCATAGGACAATCCCTTTGTCGCCCGCTCATGAGCTTTTGACAACTCTAAATTTTGCACACGATCGTTTTGGAATTGCGCGGGACATTGAGACGAAGACCCGGAAAATTCGAACCGGCGAAATTCTGAACGCGCGTAAAGAACCGAAGTTATGCAACGGTTTTTCCTCCGCGAAGTCGCTCAATAACTATTGCGTAACAACAAATACGCAAGCACGCCAACCAGGGCCGCAAAGGCGATCAGCGCAAACTTAAATCTCAAATCAACCACCGGTATTTTATCTTCAGTCATCTATTCAACGTTTATATCACTCAGGGAAATATCGTCCATCGCAAGTTATTCACTTATTCACAAAGCCGGCTGGCCGCAAAAAAGCTCGTCACGCAGCACGCGCAGCATCTCACGAAAATGCTGGCTTAATGGGCGGCAATCCGGTTTGCCACTGGAACAGGCCCGAAAAAACTATCGTATGCAGCCAATTCGAGGCTGCCATTTCATCAAGCTAAAAGACCTGCATTGGCGGCCCGACAATCTCATGAAAATTCCCAACGCGGATTATCTGGAGCGCACCGGGAGCGAGAACATCGGCGCGCGGCTCTGGCACTTGCCGCCGAAGAGTGCCAACACGCTGCACAAGCACATCCGCGCGGAGGAATTTTATTTTGTGCTGGAAGGCACGGGCCGCCTGCGCGTTGGCGCCGAGACGTTGACGGTGCCCAAACATGGCGGCGTGCTGGTCGGGCCGGACCAGTTGCGCCAGGTGTTCAACGACACCAAAGCCGAGGTGCTCTGGCTCATCATCGGCGCACCGGAGGAACTGGAATTCCTGCAAGGCTCAAAGTCCAAGATAAACCTCTCGCTCATCTATCCAACCGACCCGACACAATTGCCCACGGAACTCGCCGGCGTGCATTGGCCGCCGAAGAAGTAAGTTCACCCTGCCCGCTTCGGGTCGGCCAAAACCTCCAGCTCTGCGGCAATGAGCATGTCGCGCATGATTTGGGCGTCGGATGCCTCACGAAGTTGGTCAAGCACCTTGGTCTTCAGCGCCAACAGACACAGCCGGGCCAGCGTGTGCAGATGCAGCCGGTCGTCCTGACAGCAGATCAGGAAGAACAGCTCGGTTGGCTGGCCGTCAGGTGCGCCAAAATGAATCGGCTGGATCACCCGGCCAACCACGAGGAACGAGGTTTCGAACAGGTAAGGCTCCAGCGTGCGCAGATGCGGCACGGCAAAGCCGCCGGGCATGCCTGTGGAGCACAAAGCCTCACGCGCCTCCAAACTGTCCACCAGCGTTTTGGGATCATTAAGCTGGCCAGTGTTGTCCGCCAACGTCGCTAGGTCGCGCAGCACGGAAGCCTTGGTCCGGGAAGTCATCGCCGAGTCCACGGCCCCGGCGGACAGCATCTCCGGCAGGACGGTTTCGTGCGGCAGAATCTTGCGCACATGGCGCGTGGATTTTTCGTGATAGACCGCCAGCCGATCGCTGGAAAAGCCCATGATGCGCTGCGAAGCCCACTCGTCAATTTCGCCCTTGCGGAAGACCAGCCGGCTGCCGCGTTTTTCAAAGGGAATTTCGCGGTCCTTGACACGCTGCTCAACGTCCTCCGGCGTGAGGTTCAGATAATCCGCGACGGTCTCCAGATTGAATAAATGAAACAGCATAATCGAAAGCGGCCGGGATCCGTCAGGCGTCAAATGCGCGGCACCTCAAACTAGGCAGGCATCAGTCCGAGCAACGATTTCGTCCCGCTTCGGATGAAAACAGAAGATCTTGCTGTTGAATGGTTCGGCGTATTTGCACTTTGGCTTGTCCACGAGGCAATAAGCCAGGGCGCTGATGGTTTTACTGACCTGGGCTCGGCAGGCGGTCAAATCAGGCGGCATCAAGGTGGTTTTCACCCGGCCGTTGGCGTAGTCATTAATAGACATATTTTTAACTTACGCCTAATCGCGAAATTGTAAAATAATATTATGGATACCAGTTTTCCCCCGGGCCGCTTGCCATTCGTATCAAAGAAAACAGCCAGACTGAGATGTGTGTCATTTTTCCCAATTCAGTTCTATCTAGCGGATACTCCATAGACCTTCCGTGCGATTTGCCATGAACTATGAGCCATGCTGAAACGTGACTCTGTTCTCGCGAAACTCGGGCTGAATATCCGCAAACGACGCGAAGGCCGCAAACTTACCCATGACATAATCGCAGAACGCGCCGGCCTCGATTCCATCTATGCCAGCATTCGAGGTTTAATCGCGAAAGACTTAGAATACGCAAAATGGACTTTGGTGTATTGGTTCGCGGTGTTCGCGCTTGATGAATCTGTGTCCATAAGTGTCAATCTGCGGCTGAAAAAGGCTGATGTATTTTCCAAAAAGAAGCGTTCAGAGGTGATGTCGCGCATCCGCTCGCGCGGGAATCAAAACACAGGACGGTCAGCCAACGGAGTTAGGCGGCGATAGTTTGACTCTTTCGTTGCCGCTGGGTTCCCGGAAGTCGCTAAGGCGGCCCTTTTTCACGGAGCCGTCCGTCAGTTTCAAGACAATCTGCGGCGGCCAGCCGGCCTGGGCCCCGGTCACGCTGTCAACTACGCCCACGACGCGGGTAAGCTTGTGGACCATAATTTCGCCGAGAAAGCCTTCGCCGGTGGCGGGATTTTTGAATTTGCCCATGCGCCAGCCTACGACAAAATCCGGCACATTCAATTCTTAACCGCGAAATCCTCCAAACATGTGAATAGAAATTGAAAATTTTTGTTCGCGTGGTTCGCTCTTCATCCCGCTTCCGGTGGGTTTCAGCCGGCTGGCATGGGGAGCACCACGAGCCGGCCGGTTTCGCTGATGCCGTCCGTGGGTTTATAGTGGTCGGCGGGGTGGTTGGCGTCGGTCAGAATGCAGGGACCAAACTTATCCACAGCCAGTTCGCGGCGGGCCATTCGCCTAGCCCATTCGAGCGGTTGCGCGCTGTTGATGGGCACGCTGCAAAAGATTTCCCGGAATTCGACGCGGCCTTCAAAGCTCAATTCGTCGTCCACTTCGTGGACCCACTCGGGCATTTCCCAATCCGGCGGCACGGGCTGCTGGAAGAATTCCTTCAAATGGCAGTCCATCCTGAATTTGGAAGCCCGTTCGCTGAGAATGCAGGCCTCCAGGGTGAAATCAAATTCACGACCGTGCCGTTCGCCAAATTTCAGGTCGGTCTCCCAACTGCCAAACCGCAGGGGTTCGGTTGCGCCGGGCGGCCAGATCCAAATGTCCGGTCCGCGGGTGTCCGGCAATTCCTTGCCGTCCAACGGTTCGTGGTAGCCGAGGAAAAGATTTTCCAGATCGCGCCAGTCGCGCAGGCCGGGCACAAACCCGATCAGACGGAGCCGCAATCTGGGTGCATCGGCCGGCACCGTGGACGCATCACCCCCGGGCGCGACAAAAGACCATTCAGTCTGAAAATAGACGGAGCCGTCCCGATGCTGTCGGGGAAGAAACAGTTTGAGTCCGTCGGAACCGTAGAGCTTCCATTTCTGTGAGTTGATTTGCAGGCATCCACTCATGCTTTGAGATTAGGCGGTTTCAGGAGTTTGGCGAGCTGCTTTTAGCGGCCGGCCGTATTCAAGGCTTCTGATCCCATGCCGTGGTCGCGTAACGTCGCGGCCGGTCTCGGATGATTCATGGCCGGCCAGATTCATGTGTGAGTCGCAACCTGTGCCCTGATGCTGTCGGATCAATGCCTGCCGCTGCAACTCTTCCAACAATTCCAGCCACAACTGGCTTCTGAGCTTGCTGGACTTGTCCTTCTCGATTTGAGCCATCGGAACCGATCTGACCAGACTGATGCGCGTCGGGTTGTGAGACATTGTCAGTGTCAATTTCTGTGACTTTTTCACCGGGCCGGGAACACCCTGAGCCGGCAGGGAATCACTCCACTGCCAGTCAATATCGCAAATAAAATCCCTTTTGCCGCGCGTTTTCATCGTAAACTGTCGTTCCACCACATCATGTTTTGTTAAAAACATGAGCATCAACAATGCCGGTGCGGTGATTTTTCCGCTGCGGGTTTAAAATTTGAAATACAAACGCGGGCCGATCAAAAACGGATGACTTCTAACCGGCAACTCAGATGAATCATCACTTTTTCTTTGTCAATTGATAGAAAATGTAATACTTTTGAGCAATATCAACTTTTGCGCACCATCATCCGCATACGAATGGAATGTAGATCATACTTACTCATGAAAAAAACCGCTTCATTCCATTCGGCGGCAGCCACCCTGCTTTTCGTCGTCAGCATCGTTGTGAGCAGCGCCCAGATGCAGGTTGCCATTCAGCCGGGTGTGGCGCTGAGCTGGCCCACGGCCACCAATGACAGCTATCAGTTGCAATGGTCGCCCAACCCCGGCTTCACGTGGAGTAATCTGGGCGGGCCGGTGCCCGGCAACGGGGCGACGAACTCGCTTTATGATCCGGTGCCCGGTGGGACGCGGAACTATCAGGTTTTGGAAATGGTTCCCGGTTCCTCCCCGTCCCCAGCCTCGGCCATTGTGAATGGCGGATTCGAATCCGGGAACGGAACCACCGCCAGCAACTGGTCGGTGGACACTGCCGCCGGCGGCCCGGTATATGGGGTTCGCACGAACGACAATCCCAACAGCGGCTCGTCTGATTTCCAAGTCCATCTGGCCAGCACCGGAGCCGGCCCGGTGGTGCAGTTCAACCAGTCCGGAGTGCCGGTGACGGGAGGAACCACTTATCCATTCACTTTTTACGCCAGCGCCCTGCCAAATAGCGTCGGCTATAATGCGCAGTGGCGAATTCTGTGGAATGCCGGTGGCGACACGGGTTACCAGACGTTTACTCCCAGCAACAATGTGTATGCCTTGATCAGCAACTCCGTCACCGCTCCGGTCGCCGCGACCTCGGCAACAATATTTTTCCACTTTGCCGGCGCGGCGACTCCCAGCCAGTCGGCCAATATTGACATGGACGACGTCGCACTCGGCTCGGGCAGCGGATCTGGTGGCAGCCCAGGTGCCACCAACATCATCCAGGTTGCCAGCCAGCCAACCGCCCGGATCAGCTGGCCCACCACCACCGGCACGCAATATCAACCTGAATCAACCACCAACCTTGCGGCGGGAATTTGGAACAGCAATTTCCCGGTGGTCATCGGCGACGGCGGCACCAACTCAATCCTCTTTCCGATGACGAACAATCCAATGTTTTTCCGGTTGTATGTTCCACCGGTCGTCATCCTGCCGCCAAATGGCCTGCAACAGATCGTTTCGGGAACCACCAACGCCATCGGCCTGGCGTGGACGGCCAGCACCACGCCCGGCGTGACGGGCTACCAGATTCTCTACGGCCTGACAAATGGGGGTTCGACCAATACCATGACGGTCGGGAATGTGAATTCCGCCATCATCCCGAATCTGACGACGGGCCAGACCTATTATGTGGAGCTGGTCACACTCACATCCGCCGGCCAGAGTCCGTCTGCCAGCACGCCCATCACCGCCCAACCGGACACGACGGCGGGCGTGGTCCCGCTTTTCGATGCCAGCACGGTGCTTGAACCGGACACAATCTCCAACACGCCCACGACGCTCATCACCCGGATCTCCGACCGGCCGCGCGGCCGCCATGCGCGGGAGAACGGGCCTTCGTTCAGCCTGTATGACACCTATTTGATTTTCTATTGGGAACAGCGCATGACCACCATCGAGATTGACGACACCATTGGCAAGGGTGGGAACAGCATCACGTTCCACATGTGGTCACTCAACGGACTGGATACACCCAATATCCGTTTCTTTTTTCAGGGCCAGACCACGGTGGCGCAATACGGTGACAACGAGTATTCGGTCCAGGCCGATTCCAGCTTCACCAACTGGACGTTCAACCTCACGCACAACGCCACCGGCGGCACCCTGCAGCCGGGCGATAAAATCGAGTTCGAGTTCAGCCCGTTCATGCTTACGGCCACGAACGGGCAACTCAACTACTACGGCGGCGCGATCCTTTATATTGCCGGTCAAGGTATCGTCCCGTGGCAGGCGTTGATGACCAACATTGACCTGAACCCGGCCAACGACGGCCCCATCGTCAACGGCATCCGGACGAACATTGATTCCTATCCGCTGCCCACGAACGCCTGGCTCGCGGGCGCTGCCACGATGCCGTATCAATATTCCGGCGAGACCAACCATCTCTTCAACCAACTGTCGCCGAATGCAGCGCCGCTGTCCGGCGAGTCGTTCCTGCTCGGACGGCGGTTGCATGAAACGGACTTTTTGGACGGCTCGCACAACGAACCCGGCAACCCAATTTATCCCGAACAGGTCGGCAAGCTCGGACCCAAATTCAGCAACGTCAGTTGCGTGGCGTGCCACGTCAATAATGGCCGCGCGCTGCCGCCGGCGATTGGTGCGCCAATGATCCAGTCGGTCGTCCGGATTGGCAGTGATGCGAACGGAACGCCGGATCCGGTTCTTGGTTCCGTGCTGCAGCCGCAGTCAACCACCGGGGCACCCGAGGACACCGTGGCGATTTCCAGCTACACGACCATCAACGGGCAGTATGGCGACAGCACGCCCTACACGTTGCAAAAGCCTAACTACACGTTCGGCAGCTATACCCCGGCGTTTTATTCGGTGCGCCTAGCGCCACAGCTTGTCGGCATGGGCCTGCTCGAAGCGGTGGGCGAAAGCTCCGTTCAAGCCCTGGCCAACGCGGACAATGCCGGCACCAACGGCATCTACGGCCGGCTCCAGACAGTGACTGATCCGCAAACCGGCCAGCCGCGGCTGGGGCGCTTTGGCTACAAGGCTGGCAAGGCCCGGGTGAGCCATCAAATCGCCGGCGCCCTCAACACCGACATGGGCGTGACGACCTCGATTTTCCCGGTGCTGGATGGTGCCACCAACAGCGGACCAGTAGAACTCTCCGACAGCGACCTTGCGAACTGGACGCGCTACATTTCCTGTCTCGGCGTCAACGCCCGTCGGAGCCTGACGGACACGCAGGCCCTGCACGGCGAGCAGTTGTTCATCAGCGCCAACTGCGTGCAGTGCCATACCCCGACACTTGTCACCAGCGCATATCATCCCTTCGCCGAGTTGCGCAACCAGACCATCCATCCTTACACCGATCTGCTCCTGCACGACATGGGGCCCGGACTGGCGGACAACATGGGTGAAGGGAACGCCACCGGTTCCGAATGGCGCACGCCGCCGCTTTGGAGCATCGGCCTCACCGCCGGCATCAGCGGTGGCGAGGCTTATCTCCACGACGGCCGGGCACGAAACTTCGCTGAAGCCATTCTCTGGCATGGCGGCGAAGCCGAGGCGTCAGAGGAAGCCTTCCGCACCATGTCGGCGTCGGACCGTGCCGCACTCATCGCGTTCTTGAAATCGCTGTAGGCCAAGCGCAAACAGGATTTGAAGGATGCCGCTTCACTTCTCCAGCGGCATTTCAAGACGGCTGATTCCGATACGCCAGTTTAACAATCAAGTCTGCCGCAAAGAAAATCAACATCCCCAGCACCAACGACGGGATGCCAAAGGCGAAGAAGGAGAAAATGGAGACTTGCTGACCGTCTTCCGTCTGGTTGACCGGGAACAGATTCTCAACGGCATTTTCAAAGCCACTCCATATCTCATAAACACCGTAAAGAACGATGACAAATCCAGCCGCTCTTACAAAGACACCGAACAATTCAGACGATTTCATTGGGATGATATTATGGAACGATGCTTTGGTTTGAAAAGTCAATTCAACGACATCATTTGCATCAATCCATAAACGGCATGCATCCTGAAGTCTGGTGCAAGCAGTCTGGAGTCGTGCGGCGGCGAATCCAGCGGAAGCTGAAACCGCAGTTCCTGCCGTTCAGGTTTTGGTCAGGCCTGGTATTGTTCGTCGCTGACCTTTTCCATCCAGTCAACGGCCTTGCCGTCGAGCTGTTCCTGAATGGCAATGTGCGTCATGGCCGTGGTGGGCGCGGCACCGTGCCAGTGTTTCTCGCCCGGCGGAAACCAGATGATGTCGCCCGGCCGGATTTCTTCAATCGGACCGCCTAAGCGCTGCACGCGTCCGCAGCCCGCCGTCACGATCAAAGTCTGCCCCATCGGATGCGTGTGCCACGCCGTCCGCGCGCCGGGTTCAAACGTGACGATCGCGCCGCTGACCCGCGCCGGATCATTTCTCTGAAACGGCGAGTCAATGCGCACCGTGCCGGTGAACCAGTCGGCCGGGCCTTTGCCGGAAGATTGTGAACCGCTGCGTTTGATTTCCATGTGATGAACTTTCTCGATTGTTGGTTGCCGGAGTGAACAGCACTTGCACCGCCTCAGGTCAGCGACGCCATGTCGATGACGAAGCGGTATTTCACGTCGCTCTTGAGCATGCGCTCGTAGGCGGTGTTGATCTCGTCCATGCGGATCATTTCAATGTCGCAGTTGATGTTGTGCTTCCCGCAGAAATCCAGCATCTCTTGCGTCTCGGGCAAACCGCCGATGAGCGAGCCGGAGAATGAGCGGCGGCGGAAAATCAGCGGAAAGGCCGCCACTGGCAGCGGTTTCTCGGGTGCGCCGACGAGCGTGAGATTGCCGTCGCGTTTCAGCAAATTAAAATAGGCGTTGATGTCGTGCGTCGCGGCGACGGCGTCGAGAATGAAGTCGAAACTGTTCGCATGCGCGGCCATTTGTTTTTCGTCTTTGGAGATCACGACCTCGTGCGCGCCGAGGCGTTTGCCGTCGGCCACTTTATTTGGCGACGTGGTGAAAAGCACGACGTGCGCGCCAAAAGCTTTTGCGAACTTCACGCCCATGTGGCCGAGACCGCCGAGGCCGACGATGCCGACCTTCTGGCCGGGGCCGACCTTCCAGTGCTTCAGCGGCGAATACGTGGTGATGCCCGCGCACAGCAACGGCGCGGCGGCGGCGAGATTGAGATTAGCCGGCATGCGCAGCACGAAATCTTCCGTCACCACGATGCTCTGTGAATAACCGCCGAGCGTCGGGGCGTTGAGATGCCTGTCCATGCTGCCGTAGGTCATCACCATGTTGTTACAGAATTGTTCCAGCCCGTCGCGGCAGTCGGGACACGTGCGGCACGAATCCACAAGACAGCCCACGCCAACGGTGTCGCCGACCTTGAATTTCTTCACGCCGTTGCCGACGGCCGTCACGCGGCCCACGATTTCGTGGCCCGGCACCGCCGGATACTGCGTGAAGCCCCATTCGTTGCGGGCGAAGTGAAGGTCGGAATGGCAGACGCCGCAGTATTGGATTTGGATCTGCACATCCGTCGGGCCGGGTTCGCGCCGGACAATCCCGTGCGGAGCGAGTGCGGAGGTGGCGGTTTGAGCTGCGTATGCTTTTACATTGTTGGTTTTCATAATCGTTTTGAATCTAGCACAAAGTTGTTCAACGACCAGTGAGTTGTTCCAGCGCTTCCGGATACCGCGCGCCTTCCACTTTGATTTTGGCCGCCGCACTTTCGATGTCGCGCAAGTCTTCCGCCGTCAGTTGCACGTTCGCCGCGCCGAGATTTTCGTCTAGGCGATGCAGCTTCGTCGTGCCGGGGATGGGCACAATCCACGGCTTCTGCGCCAGCAACCACGCCAGCGCGATCTGCGCCGGCGTCGCGTTTTTCTTTTTGGCGATCCGGCCGAGCAGATCAATCAGCGCCTGATTTGCCTGGAGCGCCTCCGGCGTGAAGCGCGGCAGCCGGCTGCGGAAATCCGTGCTGTCGAAGGTCGTTTTCGTGTCCATCGCGCCGGTCAGAAAACCTTTGCCCAGCGGACTGTAAGGCACCAAGCCGATGCCCAATTCCTCACAGGCCTGCAGGATGCCGTTGGTCTCCACCCCGCGTGTCCACAGCGAGTATTCGTTTTGAAGCGCTGTGACCGGCTGAACCTTGTGCGCGCGGCGGAGCGTTTGCGCGTTTGGCTCGGACATCCCGAAATGCTTCACCTTGCCGGCCTGGATCAATTCCTTCACCGCGCCCGCCACGTCTTCAATCGGCACGTCCAGGTCCACGCGATGCTGATAAAACAGATCAATGACGTCCACCTTTAGCCGTTTAAGCGATTCGTCGGCCACCTGCCGGATGCGTTCCGGCCGGCTGTTCAACGGTGCCGCACCGGGCCGCTTGTCGCTGCCGCTCAAGTCGAAACCGAACTTGGTGGCGATGACCACCTTGCCTTTGAACGGCGCGAGCGCTTCGCCCACGAGTTCCTCGTTGGTGAACGGGCCATAGACCTCGGCGGTATCGAAGAACGTGACGCCACGCTCCACAGCGGCATGAAGCAGGGCGGTCATCTCCGTTTTGTCCTTGGGCGGGCCGTAGGAAAAGCTCATACCCATGCAGCCCAGCCCGAGGGCCGAGACTTTTAAATTACTTTTACCGAGAGTGCGTTTTTGCATATTTGAATCCTTTTATTGTCGTTAATCTACGGAAGAAGCTTAACGCACTTGCGCCCGGCTGTCGCCCGCGCGCTTGCTCCACCTGTTGCGGGATTGCTCGAAATTACGCCGGCAGCAAACGCTTCAATTCGGCCAGCGTGTGGATGCGGTGGGTGACGGCAGATGACGGTGAAACTCCCGGACGCAGCGTTTGAATTGTTACCAGCCCAAGGCGGTTGCCCGCCGCAATCTCCGAGTCGGGATTGTCGCCGACCACAACCACCTCATCCGGACGGAAGCCGTGCTCCCGCAGGATTTTTTTGAAGATCGGAAATTTACCAGAGCCTTTGCCCTCATCAATCGCATCAATATGCACGGCGGTGAACAGGTGGGCGATGCCGAGTGCTTTAACTTTGCTTTTCTGTAGGCGGCGGAAGCCGGACGTGACCAGAAAAAGCTCGGCCGGCAACTGCGCCAGTTCGTGAAGATCTCCATAACCTTGCATGGCCTGGTGGACTTCGATTTGTTTGAACGCGGCGAATCCGGCTGCGCGCATGGCCGGTGAAAAACCGTATTGGTCGGCGATATGATCAAAGGGAAAGCGCCAGCAATCCTTGAAAGCGGCTTGAAGCCGGGCTTCAGCCACTGAGCCGTGGTTCGCCGCGCGGATCGCCTGAAATGCCGGTTCAAAGAGGTGACCGCCCACTTCATCAGCGGCGGCCAGACAACTGTCCAAATCAAAAATCAGCGCTCTAATCATCGGCCGCAATATAAGTCATTTCACCCGGAGGCAAAGTTGTTCCAACGGATGGAAATTACCGCCGCTGGAAGTCGCTCGGGGCCAGGCCGGTTTCCCGGCGGAAGAGTTGCGCGAAATGGCTGTGGTTGGCACGGCGAATCATCTTACTTCGCTTTCGAGAACAGCTCCTTGGCAACCATGATGGCGCTCATGGCATTGGGCCAGCCGGAATAAAAGGCCAGATGCGTTATGGTCTCAATCAACTCCGGCTCTTTGACTCCGTTTTCCACGGCTTTGGGCAGATGGAATCGCAACTGGTCGGGACGATTCAACGCGATCAGCGCGGCCACGGTGATGAGGCTGCGGTCGCGTTTCGATAATTCCTTGCGTTCCCAGACGTCGTCAAAAAGCACGCCGTCGGTCAATTCAACGAGCTTCGGCGCGAAATCGCCGATCATATTCTTTGCTGCGGTATTTTTACTCATAAATTTTCCTATCTCCTGTTTGCCGGTTAATTCAGGCAAGCAATCAGTTTCACGCCGTCACTTCGGAGCCAGTTCGCCGAACCAATAAGCCGCCGTGACTCCGCCATCCATGAGAAAATCGCTGCCGGTGATGAACGCGCCGTCCGCACCCATGAGGAGCGCGCCGACGTTTCCAACTTCGTCCGGAGTGCCGGCGCGTCCGGCCGGGCAAAGATCAATCATGCGCCGGTAGCCCGCGCCGCGCGGCCCTTTCAATTCATCATTCGCGAGCGGCGTGATGATAATGCCGGGGCTGATAGTGTTGACCCGCGCCCCGCGTTTTCCCCAGCGGACGGCCTCGGCCATCACGCGCAACGAATTGCCGCGCTTGGAAATTTGGTAAGCGTGAAGTGAGTCCTTCACCTGATCAGGCTGGAGCATCGGCAGCTTTAACAACTCTTCCACCGGCGTCGTTGCCAGCAGCGCGTTCTGTTCGGCTGGGAGCGCCGGCAGACGATGTCCGGATTGGGACGCAATCACGACGCCCGCGCCGCTGTGGGCGATGACGTTGCCAAATTCCTCCAGCACCAGCGCCGTTCCGTAGAGATCAACCTTCAGAATGGTTTCCGGTGAGGCCTGCGAAGGGGGGACGCCGGCGGCATGAATTACACCGGTGATTTCGCCAAAAGATTTGGCGGTCTCCACCAGCGCGTGAACCGAAGCCCGCGATGACACATCCACTTTCGTGGTGCTCACGTCGAAACCAGCATCGCTCAAAGTTTTTGCCGCCGCCTCAGCATTTTCTTGGCGCAGATCCGCGAGCAAGATGTGTTTGCCGGCGCTTACCCGCCGCGCAATCGCCTGGCCGATCGAGCCGGCCCCGATGACGACGATGACATTTGTTGGTGTCTGATTTTTCATGCTTGAATCCATTTTTTGTTAATTTCTGGAAGGAGTTTAACGCACCTGCGCGCAGCTGTCGCCCGTGGTCTTGCCAGAACTGTTGCGGGATTGCTCGAAAGTGCTGGTTGGATAAGGCGGCGAATCAACTGCAAGACGGGAGGTTCACGCAAAGGCGCAACCTATCTCAACGTCCGCAAATAATCTTTGAGTCCGTTGATTTGATCTGCTGACAACTTGCCAACGAAGGCTGTCATCTGGCCTTTTTTGCCGTTGCGAATCCGGTTGATGATTTGCTCGTCCGTCCAATCCAGATTGTGCAGGTCCGGGCCTTCGTCACCATGCGCGTCCGCGCCATGGCAATGCGCGCAATTTTTTAGGAACAATGTGCGTCCGTTGGTTGTGTCAAATTTTTTGGACGCAACCATGTTTGAATTGTTTTGAGCGCACGAGGTCAGTGTCAACGTCGCGAGGGCGAGCACCGGGAAAAATCGTTTCATTCTTTTCTCAAAATCAGACGAGCGTCGAATCCACGATGGCCAGCGAGTTTTTTACTTCGAGATAATTCACATCGGTGATGCCGAGGTGCGCGCGTAATTTCCCCGCCTCAATTTTCATCGGGCCGGGCTTGGGCGCCTTGCCGGGTTCGGGCTGTGGAAACGCCGTGGACATTGCCGTGTGAAACGTCACGCCGCCTTCGACTTTTTTCATCGTCTGATGGATGTGGCCGTTTAGCACCGTGACCGAGCCGAAGCGTTTCAGCAACGCCAGCGCCTGCGCACCGTCGTCCGTGCCCCAGCCCCATTGCGGACAAACTTCCCACAGCGGGATGTGTGCGAAGACGACGATGGGCGTCTCGGCGGAGCGGTTTTTCAGATCGTCGGCGAGCCATGCAAGCTGTTCTTGGCCGAGCGCGCCGAGGCCGTTCTGCTGAATGTCCGTGACGTTGACGAGGCCGATGAAATGAACGCCGTGGTGGTCAAAGCTATACCAGCCGCTGCCTTTGGAATTTTTGCCAAAGCGTTCGAGATACAGCTTGCCGTTGTCGCCGGTGACATCGTGTTCGCCGGGTACAAAAAAGATCTGCTGCGACTTCACGCTTTTCAATAATTGGTCGAGCGTGTCGAATTCATCCGCGCTGGCGAGATGCGTCAAATCGCCGGTGTGCAGGATGAAATCTGGCGGTTCTGGCAGCGCGTTGATGCGCGCGATGGCTTCCTTGAGCGTGGCGGCCACGTCGGTGTTGACGCCTTCCTTGTTGAAGCCGATGTGCGAATCGCTGATCTGCACAAAGCTGAAACTGGCTTTTTTGATCAGGCTGTCGGCGTCCGCCGCGCCCGCACGCGACGGTAACAGCGCCGAGCCGAGCAGTCCGCCGCTGACCGTCCATAACATTCCCGTGCCCGCCCACGCCATGCATTCGAGAAAGCCGCGCCGGTCGAGTCCGTCTTTATTGTGGTCGTGTAAAATAAATTTTTCTTTCGTTTTCATATATTCTTGGATGCGATTTATGTTTTAATTCCGTCCAGTCCAAGACCGCTGGGAAAAAATATTATTCCGCCGGGAATAAAATTCCTTCCCGCACGGTCTGGACCCAAATGGAAGCGATCTGTGAGCGCCAACGAAGCCGACCAATTTGAGCGGATTGTCCTGCCGCACCTCGATGCGGCCTACAATCTCGCGCGCTGGCTCGCGGGCAACGACCATGACGCCGAGGACATCGCGCAGGAGGCGTGCGTGCGCGCGTTCCGCTTCATCGGCGGGCATCGCGGCGGCGACGCCCGCGCGTGGCTGCTGGCCATCGTGCGCAACACGGCGTTCTCGTGGCTGAAAAAAAACCGTCCGCACGCGGTCGTTTCCATTGACGACGATGAACTCGCGCAAATTGAAGATCAAAATGTCCCGGCCAAGGCGACTTTCAGTGCCGATAAAAATGCGTTGCGTGCCGCGCTCGAAGCCCTGCAGCTGGAATTCCGCGAAGCGATTGTGCTGCGCGAACTTGAAGGCTTGTCTTACAAGGAAATCGCCGAGGTTGCCAAAGTGCCGGTCGGCACCGTCATGTCGCGGCTCGCCCGCGCGCGGCGGCAGCTGCAAAAACATTTTGCGCAGAAAGAAGGTGAATCATGAATTGCGCTGAAATCCGACTGCTGCTCCACGCCCACGCCGACGGCGAACTCGACGCGGCGAACAGCCTCGAACTGGAGCGCCACCTGAAAACCTGCTCCGCGTGCGCTGCTGAAAAAAATTCGCTGCAATCGCTCGGCGCGGCTTTACGGAGCGGCGATTTGAATTTCCGCGCGCCGGATTCGTTAAAAAAAGATTTGCTCCAGTTTGTCCAGGATTTGAACGAAGAAAAAAAATCGCGGAAGAATTTTAAGCTGCAATCACTCTGGAAATTTCTCGCGTTCGGTGCGACCGCGTTCGCGTTGCTTGTGATTTTTCTAAGGCCAGCAGGAATTTCCGCGCACGACGCTTTCCTGAACGAAGTTATCGCGAGCCATGTTCGCTCGCTGCAGGCGGAACATCTTACCGATGTCGTTTCGAGCGATCAGCACACCGTCAAGCCGTGGTTCGACGGCAAAATTGATTTCGCGCCGGACGTGAAGGATTTCGCCGCGCAGGGTTTTCCGCTGGTCGGCGGAAGGCTAGATTATCTGGATGGCCGCGCCGTCGCCGCGCTCGTCTATCGCCACAACAAACATTTCATCAATGTCTTTGTCTGGCCGGCGACGGATGCGATGAAACCGGAAACCGAGATGCGGCGCGGCTATGCCATCATCAACTGCGCCACGAACGGATTGCACTACTGCTTAGTTTCTGATTTGAACCCGACTGAATTGGGCGAGCTGGCCAAATTATTGGGGCAATGAGCATCACCGCTGGCGGCGGTAATCGCTCGGGGCCAGGCCGGTTTCGCGGCGGAAGAGTTGCGCGAAATGGCTGGGATTGGCGTAGCCCACGTCCAGCGCGATTTCCATCGCGCTCTTCTTTGTCTCGCGGAGCAGACGTTTTGCTTCATCCATGCGCAAATTGATTTGATGGCGCGACGGCGACACGCCCATCGCCGCCTTGAAGAGCCGATTGAAATAAAATTTGCTCAAGCCGGCCTGCGCCGCCAGCCGGTCGAGATTGAATTCTTCGGAAAGATTTTCCGCCATCCAGTCCGTGATCTGCTTCAGCTTGTAGCCGGGCAGCGACGGGCTGCCGCAGCGCGATGCGCCGTCCGTCCCGGCATAGTTGCGCGCCAGATGGATGGCGATGGCCTGCGCGATGCCCTGTAGAAAAAGGGCGCTCGCGTGCCGCCGCAACAGTTCCTCATGCACGCGCTCCATCAGCGAATTCAACGCGGCGTCATGGAACGCGGACAGGTCGCGCAGCCGGGCGCGCGGCGCGTCGTCGCCGAAAACTTCTTCCAGCGCGCGTTGCAGCAACGGCAGCGCGATGAACACGGCCATGGATTGAAACGGCTCGTCGCCGACCGCCTTCCAGCGGCAATCGTAGGGCGCGCCGCCGGACGTGAGAAAGAAAGAGCCTTTCGTGATGCGATGCGTGATCCACGGATGATTGCCTTCGCGCTCCTGAAATTCGGCTTCGCCGGAAACGCTCCACGCGAGGAACGGTTCGCTGACGGCGGGCAGTGAAACCATTTCCACGCTGCGCGGCGGCGCGATGATCCAAGCCTTGATGTCGTGCCAAGCCTCGCCGCGACAGGCCACGATGCATTTCCCGCCCACGTAGCGTTCGAAGGCTTCGGCAGAGGTTGTTTCGGGTATGGTCATGACACCTTTGTCTGGTTGACGGCTTTCGATACCACAAAGTCCCGGCGGCGACAATACGCTTCGCGGCGAGCCGGCGTGAAACCAAACTCACAATGGAGCCAAAATGAGTTCGCTTCCCCGCAGGGCACGGGTCGTGACGGTCTTGTTCCGTTCGGGCGTCCTGCGCCGCGGCATCCGGGGTTGCGCCAGACGGGGTTTGATCGTCCCGATCATCTCCAGCTCGCCCAGCCTGCGCCCAGCGACTCGGTTTTCACGCCACCGTGTGATGGTCGTCGTTCCACAACCGGATCACCGGATGGGACGGATTATGTTCATAGCCGAGCGCACTCAGGCTGGCCGTGTTCAGGCCGAAATATCTGCCGGCGGCCGTCCCCTCGCCCAGCCAGCGGGCCGCCAGCACCCGCAGAAAATGGCCGCTGGAAAACAGCAGCACATTCCCCGGCACCGCCCGCACCCGCCGCACCACCCGGTCGGCGCGCGTGGCGACCTGCGCCGGCGATTCGCCGCCGGGGCAGCCGTCGCGGAACAACTGCCAGCCGGGACGCTCGTTGAAAATGTCGGCGGTCCGGCGGCCTTCGTATTCGCCGTAATTCCATTCCACCAGGTCGGCATCCACTTCCGCCGCCGCCCGGAAACCGGCCAGTTCGCAGGTGCGGACGGCGCGTTGCAGCGGGCTGGTAAACACCCTGGCGAACGCCAATCCGCGCAATCTATCGCCGAGACTGATTGCATTGCGTTCGCCGCGCGCGGTCAACGGGAGATCCGTCAACCCCGTGTGCTGGCCGGTGAGGCTCCACGCGGTTTCACCGTGGCGGGCGAGATAAACCACCGGAAGATTTTCGCTCATGATTGAATTATTTTTCCGGGTCGGAAAAGAAAGCGCTGGCGGCTGCGCTAAAAACTGAAGCTTCCGTGAATGCTGGGGTCAATGTGGTCGGGCATCATGTGGCCGGCCACCAACGCATCCGACGCGGCATAGACCGGCTTCAGATTGAACGTCAACCTGAATCCGGCGGAAGAGAAAATGGCGAAAGCGGCCTCGCGGTCCTGCACCGTCAGCACGGGGTCGGATTTCAACTCGGGTCTGGCGAGGATTTTTTCGGAAACCGGAGCCGCGAGATCCTTTTGAAAAGCGAGGCTGGAGTAGGCCGTGTCCGTATCCGGATTTTCCCCCCAGGAATTGCCCCACAGATCGGCGTAATTCGCGAAGTTGTTCCCTCGCGTCGCCGGCGGCGCAAGCAGCCGCGGGGCTTCCGATTCCGGCGGGGCGATGTGATTAACAACATGATGGGTGAGGGTCGCCGCCCGGTGCTGTTCCTCAAACAGATACACCCCCGCCGCCAGAATGATCACCATCAACAGCACGAGATACCGCTTCATGAGAACAGCCTGCCCCCCGTTTTATTTGTTTCACTATGGCCGAACAACATGGATTCAAGCTAACCCAATCAGCCGGTTTTGTCAGCAACTCCCGCCGGATTGGTGCAAAATATAATTGGCAACCGCCGCGCCGCGTTTAACTTGATCCGCATGGCAAGGCCACCCTTGATTCTGATTTCGCCGGGCATCGAAAAGCGCGGCTTTGAGTTCGGCGACCTGTCGGTCAGTTTGTCCGTGCGCTACGAAGACGCCGTGCTGGCGGCGGGCGGCCTGCCGCTCCTCGCGCCGGTGACGACCGACCGCGCCCTGCTGGCCGAAGCCGTCCGCCGCACCGACGGCCTGCTGCTCACGGGCGGCGACGACATTGACCCCGGCCTCTACGACAATACCCTGCCCCGCGAAGTCCGCGCGACCGTCGGCCAGACGCCGGACGGCGGCGCGCGCGACGAACGTGAATTGGTTTTGATCCGGGAAATTTTTCGTCAGCGCAAGCCGCTGCTGGCCATCTGCCGCGGCCACCAGTTGTTGAACCTCGCGTTCGGCGGCAGTTTGATCGCGGACATTCGGCAACAGGTTCCCGGCGCGCTGAAACACTGGGGCATGGACCAGGCGTTCCACTTCAAGCACGAGGTGACGGTAAAACCCGGCTCGCGGCTCGCAAAAATTTGCGGCCGGAAAACGGTCGGCGTGAACAGCACGCATCATCAGGCCGTGCTGGAACCCGCCGGGCCGTTCGCGGCCACGGCGTGCAGCCGCGACGGCATCGTGGAGGCGATGGAACTGAAGCCGGAGTTTGCAGCGCAGATGCCGTTTCTCCTGAGCGTGCAGTTTCATCCCGAACGGCTGACGCACAAACACGCCCGCTACCGCGCCATTTTTGAACAGTTTGTCGCCGCCTGCGTCAAAAACAGCGGCAGTAAAAAATAATCTGCACCTTGCCGGCCAGCACGTCAGACAGCGAATACACGACATGACAATTCCAACCATGATCAAAAAACCGAGCGCGTTTCTTCCAGTGTTCCTGTCGCTGGCCGCGCTCGGGGTTGTGGTGGGTCACGTCGCCATTTACGGCGCGGCGCGGGAGGCCGATGAAGGAGCGGCGGCCCATCTCTGGCAACTGCTCATGGCGGCGCAGTTGCCGCTGCTGGCATTTTTTGCCGTCAAATGGCTGCCGCGCAATCCCAGACAGGCCCTGCTGGTGATGGCGCTGCAAGCCGGTGCCGCCGTCGCCGCCCTGGCACCCGTTTTCCTGCTCAACCTTTAGCGGATACGAGCGGTCTTCAGTTTTACAAATTAGCAGCGTTCAAGAATTTAATCGCAACACGGCGGCGTGGAGTTGCTGCGCCAGTTCCTTCCGGTCGGTGCTGTGCTGTTCCACCGGAGCAAACCGCACGGCGGCGCGGACGCTGCGCTTGCTCAACAGGTTCAGCAGATGCGGAAAAAACACCGCGTCGCCCCAATAACAAACCTCCGCGCCCGCATCGCCGTCGGCCAGCGTGTAGCCAACCCAACCGACCGAGAGCGGATGCTTCTGCTGGGTTGCGGGTTCCAGCAGCGACGACTTGAACGGCAAGATGGTTTGGCCGTCCGAACTGGTGCCTTCGGGAAAGACAATCACCAGCGCGCCGTCGGCGAGCGCATTCTGGATTTCATCATTCACTTCACCGACATGCGTCCGGCGCTGGCGGTCAATGAAGACCGTGCCGCCCAACTGCGCCAGCCAGCCCATGACCGGCCACGATTTGACTTCGCGCTTGGCCACAAACACGGCGGGCGTGAGCGCCAGCAGCGCCAGGATGTCCACATAGCTGACGTGGTTGGAAATGAGCAGGCCGCGCGTGGGAATGGTTCCGGCGGATTGAATCTCCAGTTGGAAAATCCGGCCGACATGCCGCGCCGTGCGCTGGAGCCACAAGGCCCGTCTCGCCCGGCGGGAAGATTTCGGACAGAAGATGCAGCGCAATAAAAACACAAGCATTGCCTCCAGCACTTCAAAGCCAAACCACAGAAGCCGGCCGACGACGCGGAACGGGTGCTGGCGCAATCCTTTCATGCGCGAGTTTCAAACGCGACCGGCGCCGCGGTCAACTCATAAATCGCTGGCGCACGCCTGGCGACAGCAATGCCAGATCCAGCAGCGTGAGAAAATCAATGGTCTTGAAGCTCCGGTCCAGCGCCGGCGGTCCGCAGATTTTTGCGCCGACGCTCAGGTAGGCGCGCAGGAGTTTAGGGATTTTGACCGGTTCAGCCGCCAGAGCGTTGAGCGGACATTCGTATTCCGGCAATGGGTGCGTGCGCCAGGCCGGCGGGGCCAGACTTTTCCGGCACAATTCCGTGTAGGCCGAAGCGCCCGCCGCCGGATCCTGCGAGGTGATGGAGCTACAGCCGAGGAGATAGCGCGCGTTGCGCTGCTGCGAATAATCCGCGATGCCTTTCCACAACATGCCCAGCACCACCAGATTCCGGTGCTCCAGATGGACGCAGGCGCGGCCAAGTTCGATGATCTCCGTGCGGAAGGGTTCGTAGGGTTGAAAGTCGAATTCCTGCGCGCTGTAATAACCCAGGTTCGCGGCGGCATTCACGCCGGTTTGCAGCCGATACGTCCCGACGATCTGGCGCGACGGCAGGTGCTCAACGATGAGGTGGTCGCATACGGCGTCAAACGGGTCTTCGTCCAGTCCGCTGGCGAAGGATTGCTCCAGACCTTCATTGAGTTCGAGATTGAACACTTCAAAACGCAACGCCTGCGCCGCGCGGATTTCCGACGCGTGGCACGCCAGCCGCGCACGGTAATGTGCGGGCGCGTTGACGATCAATCGAACCGATTCAAGCATAGCGTTCACGCCGTTAATGTCCCAAACCCATGTGTCAATTCCGTGTCAGCAAGGTGACTTTTAACCGTCATCAACGGCGCGGGCGTTTGGTCCGGCCAGCAGACGATGGCTTCCGTTTTTTGGCCGGCGTGGTTCCGGATTTTTTCCGCAAGCGGACAATTTCGGCCTTTGCTTTCACCAGTTCGGCCCGGATCTTGTCGCAATCCGAGCGGGCTTGGATCGAATCCAGCGCGCGGCGACGGAGTTCGAGCTGGGTCATGATGTGCCGGGCCAGAATGCGCAGCGCCTGCTTCTGGTCCGCCGTCAGTTCGCGCGGCACCTTGTCGATGACGCAAAGCGTTCCGAGCGCATGACCGTTCGGCGTGATCAAGGGCGCACCCGCGTAAAAGCGAATTTTCGGGCTGGCGGTGACCAGCGGATTGTTTTTGAAGCGCGCGTCCTTGGTCGTGTCGGGAATGATGAACAAATCACCCTGCAAAATCGCGTGAGCACAGAGCGAAATGTCGCGCCCGGTTTCCTGGATGCTAACACCGACCTTCGACTTGAACCACTGGCGGTTTTCGTCCACCAAAGTGATCAGCGCAATCGGCGCGCCGCAGACGAGCGCCGCCAAGTCGGTCAACTCGTCGAAGACGGCCTCGGGCACGGTGTCAAGAATGTCGTATTGCCAGAGAACCTTGATGCGTTTGGTTTCATTTTTTGGAAGCGGCGTGTTCATGGGTGCCTTTCGTTAAACCCAGCAATTTCCTTGGAGAATGCGCTGAACCGGGCGGCCTGTCAATACGACCGCCATGACACCGCCATGATAAGAAACTGACCGGTTGATTCGGGAACGAACTTTTGAAGATTTACAACTGCTCAACCAGGAAGGGCCCAAACCATTGATTTCCATCTGTGTCGGACTTGACTTCGGATTGTGTTACAAGCCGGCATGCGGAGGAGCAGCTTTCACCAGTCTTAAATTCCAAAGTCGCCAAATCTATTTCCTGATATTTATTGCTCCGCGCCTCGTAAAGGAAGATTTGCCTGCCGCCGAGCACTGAAACCAGATAATCCACAAGCTGCCGAGTCTGGGGCGATTTTCCGGCTGCTTTCGGACTGACAACCACGAATTCTCCAGGCTGATCAAGGTAATTCCGAACCGTGAAAGCCACGCCGTCAACCGTGATCGCGAAATCAAAACCCCGACAGGTTGTATCATCAGGCGAGTTGCAAAATGGCTTTTGGGAAATATAAATCATAACTCGGTCGGCTGAAAGCCCGCCACCGGACCGGCGATCGGTTCGGCACTGTTCATGCAGACTTTTGAAACAGGTTATACCGACAAAAATGTTCCGATACCTGCCCCTTAGGGAATAAACCGCTCGTATCAAAAAACAGACAGGCGTCTTCCAGCGGCCGGAGGTTTTCGAAGTTATCTAAAAATCACACTGCCTTGCCGAGCTTGAACAATCCAGCCTCCTCAACCAGGCGCGTCAATTCCGCCACCGATTGCACCTGCAAGGTTCGGGTCAGGTTTGTCCGGTGCAGCTTCACGGTGCGCTCGTTGATGCCCAGCGCGTCGGCGATCTGCTTGTTCATCCGGCCACGCACGACGTGTTCCAACACCTCCAACTCGCGCGGCGTCAGGGCGGCGAAACGTTCCCGCAGCTCGCGCAGCCGCTCGCGGTCTCTCCGCTCGCGCGCGCCGCGCACCAGCGCCCGGCGGACGGCGTCCAGCAATTTCTCCTGCGGGCTGAGCTTGGTCAAAAAATCTTCCGCGCCGCGCCGCATGGCCTGCACGGTCGTCGGAATGTCCCCCTGCGCCGAGAGAAAAACCACCGGCAACGGGTTGGCGGACTTCATCAGCGCCGCCTGCAATTCCAAACCGTTCAGTCCGGGCATTTGCAGATCCGCGAGCACGCAGCCGGTCATGCCGGGCGAAAGTTGATCGAGGAATTTTTTTGCGGAGTCGAATGACTGCACGGAACAACCCGCCGCCCGGAGAAATCGCGACACCGACCGCAGGAAGGATTCGTCATCGTCCACAATGAAAACCGTGCCGGATTCGGGTGAGAGCTTCATACATCAGTTGTTGATTGTCGGAAGCGTGAATTTGAAAACCGCGCCGCGCGTGGCGTTGTTTCCGCCCCAGATTTTTCCACCATGCGCCTCAATGATCGTCTGCGAAATGGCCAGTCCCATGCCCATGCCGTTCGCCTTGGTCGTAAAGAACGGTTCAAACAAATGTTCCACCTTATCTGCGGGAATTCCGGCACCGTTGTCGCTCACCGCCACTTCGACATTCCCGTCTTTGGCCGCAATCGCACGCACCGTTAACATCCGTGCATTGCCGGCGGGGCCGGCCATCGCGTCCATTCCGTTCAGAATCAGGTTCAACAAAACCTGTTGCAGATGCACGCGGTCGCCGCGGACAGCGGGCAACCTTGCCGGCAACTGCAATACCAGGCTGACCTGCCGCGCACGCGCATCGGGCTGGGCCAGCGAAATCGTGTCCGCCAGCAACTCGCCGAGCTCCAGCGGTTTCAGTTCGAGACTGCGGCGCTTGAGCAGCAAGCGCATCCGGTCAATCACGTTGCCGGCACGTTGATCGTCCTTGCGGATGTCCGCAATGATGGCGCGGATTTCTGCCAGATCCGGATTCTCCTTCTGAAGGAAAATTTCCGCGGCCTCCGCGTTTCTTAAAATGGCTCCGAGCGGCTGGTTTAATTCATGCGTCAATGCCGCCGCCAGTTGCCCCATCGTTGACACGCGCGTGGCATGGGCCAGTTCCGTCCGCTGGTTCAGGATTTCCGCTTCAGCGTGGCGGCGGCGGGCTCGTTGTGCCAGCAGCCCGCCAATCGTGCCCGCCTGCGCCAGAAAAACTGCGAATGAAATTATAATCAAATCCCGGTGCTCATCCCACAAGCTCTCCGGACGGAAACGCACGACCGCATCGGCCGGCACGCGGCTTTCCTTGATGTGCCAGCGCCGGAGCACCCGCCAGTCCAACATCGTCGTTCCCTTGGTCGCCACTTCGATGGGCAGCTTTGCCGGGTCAGCGCCGCCAAGAACACGCAGCGCCAGCTGGCCGGTTCGCGCGCCCAAATCCTCGGGATCCACCACCACACCCCCCAAAGCCCCGGTGCCGATGGATGAGCCGCCAAGAACATACATCGGCACGCCGGCCGACGGAGCCAGCATTTCTGCCAGCTGGGACATGACGAAATGCTGGCCGGCCACATCGGTTTGAACCGTGCCCAACATGATCACCGTGTCCTTGGACAATGTTTTGATTGCCGCCGGCAATTCCGCCACGGGCCGGTTGGTCCAGTAGTCGAACACGATTCCTTCCAACGACTGGGCGGCCTCTTGAATGCGTCCGAGGGTCGCGCGATCGGCTTCGGCTGTCCCGCCGATGACCACCACGCGGCGCGTGTCCGGTTGCAGCCGCAGGATCAGCCCCAGCGTGCCGCGGAGATTGAACCGCTGCACAATCCCCGTGACGCCGAGCTTGCTGATTGCCGCCGGCACCTCCATTTCATTGACGGCAACAAACACAACCGGCACCTCCGGAAACAGCGCCTCCGGCAGCTCGCCGGCCAGCCGGTAGTCTCTCGAAGAAAACGCCAGGATCAAATCAAGCTTCTGGCCGGCATATTTTTTGCCAAGATAATCCTGAAACAGGCGAAAGTGCGCCTGATCCGAAAAATGGATGGCATCCAGATTTTCCGTCAGAAACTCGATCCGGTTCGTGCCGTGCTTCAGCATTTCATCCCGCACGGCCTGCTCGAGCAGGATGCTTCCCGTCACATCCCTTGTCTGGCTGAACAACATCAAAACCCGCTTGGGCGGGGAATTTTCCGGGGCGGTCGCGCTTTGGGCCAGGCAGTCCGGCCGGCTGAATAGAATCAAGGCCAGAACGGCCAAAAGCATTGAACCGGCGGGCCAGCCGACCGGTCGGAGGAGATGTCTTGTCAAATTCAAATGTCGCACAGCCTGTCGTTCGGAATCGCTGTGCAAAAACTAATCGGGGCACCGGCAAAGGCAAAGGCTAAAATCTGCCCGGGCCTAGTCTTCCATGCGGTTGTAACGCCTGACGATTTTGCGCGGCACCGGGCGCGGCAGTATCCGGTTGAGGAAAACGAACAACTGGTTTTGCATTCCCGGAACTGCCGTGACTTTGCCGTTTCGAAACGCCCGATGGCCATAAACCGCCACGGCTTCCGCCGACATTTTTGACGTCTTCATTGGACGGACTTTTTTACCGCGCGCGACGGTGCCGAAATTGCTCTCCGTCGGACCCGGGCACAAAACGGAAACCGCCAATCCCGTGCCGGCAAGCTCCTCGGCCAGCGCCTCGGTGAACGACAGCACGAACGCCTTGGTCGCGTAATACACCGCCATGCCGGGACCGGGCAGAAATCCGGCGACCGAACCGACGTTGAGAATCCCGCCGCGCTTTCGCTGAATCATGCCGGGAAGAAAAAGTCCAGTGAGTTCCGTCAGCGCAGTGATGTTGACTTGGAGCATTTCGAGTTGTCGCAACAATGGCAATTCTGCAAATGAACCATTCGCGCCAAAGCCGGCGTTGTTGACCAGCACATCCACGGAAATTTTTTTCGCGGATAATTCGGAGAAAATGCGTTTCGGTGTTTCCGGCAGCGAAAGGTCGGCGGTCAGAACCGTCACTTCCACTTTCCAATCCCGGCGCAATTCCGCGGCCAATGATTCAAGCGCATCGGTGTTTCTGGCCACAAGAATAATTCGGGCGCCTTCATTCGCGAATTGTTCGCAAGCGAAGCATCGCGCCAACTCCAGCCCGATTCCCGACGAAGCACCGGTGACCAAAATGGTTTCCGCTGGCATTCTCATGCGCTGCCACTACTGGTTGCCCCAGCCAAAGCGCGACGTGATCGGCCAATAGACAAAGAAGGATTTGCCGATGACATTCTTGGCCGGAAACGTTCCCCAAGTGCGCGAATCGGAACTGTTGCAGGTGTTGTCGCCCATCACCATGTAGGAATCATCGCCGTTGGTGAACACCGTCTGCGCGTCGGGAAACAGCGGCGCAAGATTCGGATACAAATTGAATTCCTGCGCGACCGTGCCGTTGACGTGGCCGGAGAACTGGCTCTCGCGCGGCGGTGTCTTTGGATCGAAGCCATAGACATTTTCAAAATGCGGCGTCGACGCGTCAAGGCGCTGGCCGTTGATGACGAGATGCCGGTCGTCGCCAATGGAAACATGTTCGCCGGGTTTCACGACCATGCGCTTGATGTAAAACTGGTCCTGCGGCATCTGGTTGACACCGAACGCATCTGGATTGTTGATGCCCTTGGTTTCAAAGACGATGATTTCGCCGCGTTCCGGCTTGCGGAAATTGTAAGTGAGCCGGTTCACAAACAGATGATCGCCCGCTTTCACCTCAAGGTTCACCACATCGTCGCCCCGATGGTAAAAATGGCCTCGTTCCAAATGGGCGCGATACGCCATCGCGTCCATGCCCGGCGGGGCTTCGCCGTAATCCGGCGGAAACCACATGACGTGCTCAACGCCGCCGATCCAAAGTGATTGCTTCAGGTTGAATATCAAAAATCGGCGCATCGGGCTGATGGCGGTGATTTCCCCGTCTGCCTGCGCCACGACGTGGACATAAGAAACACCTTCGAACCATTCCTGCACGCGCGCCCAGCCGGTGGGGATTTTGAAATCCGGCTTGTCGCGCAAATTTTCAGACGTGACGCCGAACAGCGTCGGCTGCATCGAGCCGGTGGGGATCTTGAACGGCTGCAAAAAGAACGTGCGGATGGCCATTGCCACCGCGAGCGCTACGAGCAGCACCTCCACGTTTTCGCGGATGCCGGCGTTGGGATACGGCTTGAGCCATTTGTTGGCGGCCTCCTCCACCTTGCCCATTTCCTTTTTCAGCGCCTCGCCCTTCGCGCCGGCGTCCAGCGCGGTCGTCAAATCCTCCAGCGCCCGCTGGACGTTCTCGATGGCCGGCGGCGCGAGAATATCGCGCTGCGCGGCCAGCATGCGGCGGACGTGCTTCCGCATCGCGGCGGCGTTGCGGACTTCCTGCGACAGGAACCAGCGTAAAATCATAAGTTGTTAAATGGCTTCGACACGAATTTCTCGGATTCGCACAAAATTATTCCGCGAGAAAATACCCGCCACGAAGGCGAATGAAAGATAATTTCCCCGCCAGGTCCGTGGCCACAAGCCCGACATGTCCGCAATCAGTCGGCTTTATGGGTGTTTTGTAATTTCGCCAGCACGATTTTCCAGCGCCTTCGTTTCCGCATCGTTGCGCTTGAGCACGAGTATTTTTCCCTGATAGGGCGGCATCCAATGCACGTATTGATACTCCCGATAAATTTCGTAGCCGGCCAATGGTCCGAACGAAAGAATATATTCATCATCCTGCACCCACCAATCGCTTTTATGGCGGGGGCCGTGAAATTTCGGGTCGTAAAAAAGCCAGCCGTTGAATTCGAATCCCCCGTCAATCTGTTCCGGAGTTATGTTTTCCCGCTGCAAATCGGCCAAGGCTTCCCAGCGGATCCGGTTCCACTCCAAATAATCCCTCGTGCCGGCGACGGCGTAACCTGCAAAACCAACCACCAGTAAAATCCCCCAGAAATATCGCAAGCTGATCAGCGGCCGTTCAATGACCGGCAACGTAACCACCACAAATGCCCCGAGCATGACGACTGCTGTTAGCAGGTAACGGTCGAAAAAACCGTTGATCAAAAGTGGTCCCAGGTAGATCAAGGTGCCGGCCAGAAAAAAAATCGCGAGAGTGTTTTTTAATTGGCGGTCAACCGACGGGGCGGAAACATTGCGTGACCTGTATTCGGATGCAAGCCGTGTCACTTCCTTTACCACGATCGTGACCAGCAGCCCGGCTCCAAACAAGCTTAGGACGGTGACTATCACCCAGAAGGCGGCCGGCAGCAGCGGGACATCGGGAAGTTTCAACATCTGGGTATCACACAGCGTGAGCGGGCCGATGCCCCAGGAATCAAGAACATTGAGATGCACCGGCATCAAAGACGGCTTGAGTAAAAAATGCCCAAACGTCAGTGTCAAAAACCCGAACCAAGCCAGCCCAACCCAAAACGCCGACCGCGATTTTTCCGGTTCCGTCTGCCGGTTGAATTTGACGGTCGCGAAAATCGGCAGCAAAAAAAAACCGATATACATCAACATGACCCAGCCATAATGGGCAAAGTTGAGCGGCAGCGTCAGCGGATGCTTCGACTTCCCAACGAGCTGGCTTAATTGGAGATTGTAAGCATCAGCCGTCCGGCCACTCGCCCGCAACCAGTGGTTGAAGGCGATCAGCGTCCCCGCCGTCAGGATTGCCGGCAGCGACGCCCGTATCCATGAATTTTTTTGAAAGCCGTTCTTGAACAAAAACGCCACGCCGAATGCCATCGGGATCGCCAGGCCAAGCTGACGGATCAGGAGCGCGGCAATCGCCAGGGCCGTGGCGATGCACAGGTCCAAATTCTTTTGCATCTGCAAATAACGGACGAAAAACAGGCACGCCAAGATTTCCCAAACCGTAAACGGCACATCGGTCATGAATGTGCTGGAAAGTGAAAAATAGATCGGGTTGAAGCACAGCGTCAGCGCGCAAATCACCGCCAGCCACCGCGGACGATTCAGTTGCCGGATCAGGACATACAGGCCGAGCACGCCGACCAGCGACAGCACCAGCGTGGAAATTCGCACCGCCATGAAGGAAAAACCGTGGGGAAGACAAAACAACGCGCCCCAGAACACATGCATGATCAACGTCATCGCCAGCCAGCCGGTGGGCTGATAGACGCCTTGTTCGACGAGGTGTTTCACCGACCGGCTCGTCGCCCAATCATCGTTCAGCGGGAAATCTCCCCGCGGGTTCACGATGAGAACCGCCAACAACCACAATGCCGTCAGAGCAAAGAAATCAATGGCCGTGCCGCGTGATAAAAGGGCCGGTGATTTGTTTTGCGTCATCTGCGAAATTACCGACTTGGCCCAAAACTTGTCAAAGAAATACGGCCTGAACGAAAAAAACCGGCGACTCTTGCGAATCGCCGGCTTGACGTTATGAATCCTGACCGGAAATTAAATTCCCTTGCCCGTGATATACTTCACGAGGTCAACGACGCGGTTGCTGTAACCCCATTCGTTGTCATACCAGCTCACGATCTTGAAGAAGCGTTTCTCGCCCTTCAGATTGTTCTGCAACGTCGCGAGACTGTCGTAGATGGAACTGCGATCATCGTGGATGAAGTCGGTAGAAACCAGTTCTTCAGCGGTCACGCCGAGGATGCCTTTCAAATAAGTCTTGGAGGCATTTTTCAACGCGGCGTCAATCTCCTCAATGCTCGTGTCCTTCACGGTGCGGACGGTGAGGTCCACGACCGAGACATCCACGGTCGGGACGCGGAACGCCATGCCGGTGAGCTTGCCCTTGGTGCTGGGCAACACTTCGCCGACGGCCTTGGCCGCGCCGGTGGTGGAGGGAATGATGTTGACGGAGGCCGCGCGGCCGCCGCGCCAATCCTTCTTGGACGGGCCGTCCACGGTCTTTTGCGTGGCGGTGGTGGCGTGGATCGTGGTCATCAAACCGGTTTCGATGCCGAAACCGTCCTTGATCAAAACGTGGACGAGCGGCGCAAGGCAGTTCGTGGTGCAGGAGGCGTTGGAAACGATGTTGTGCTTCTTCGCGTCGTATTCGCCTTCGTTGACGCCCATGACGATGGTCTTGACCTCACCTTTGCCGGGGGCGGAGATGATGACTTTCTTGGCACCGGCCGCGAGATGCGCCTTGGCCTTTTCGCTGTCGGTGAAGAGGCCGGTGGATTCGATGACGATGTCCACGCCCATGGCCTTCCACGGCAGGGTCGCGAGGTCTTTCACCGCGCCGACGCACTTGACCTTGTGGCCGTTGACGACGATCACGTCGGGCTCTTCGAGCGCGGGATTGCTCTTCTCCGTTTTGACGTCGTGCTTGAACTTGCCATGCACAGAATCATACTTCATCTGGTAGGCGAAGTAATCGGCGTCGGTGGACACGTCCACGACGGCGACGACGTCAATTGATTTGCCCAGCAAGCCCTGGTCACAGAGCGCCTGGAAGACCATCCGGCCGATGCGGCCGAATCCGTTGATTGCTACTTTTACTGCCATAATTTTATTATTTTCTAATTGGTGGTGGAATGAATTTCCTTAACCCGATGCCGAAATTTTACCGAAGAAAGCCCCACCGTCAACGCAGAACTCTGGAACAGGATTGTCTAAGATGAAACATTTTTTGCACTACTTCGCTCTGGACAAATCAGCCCTCAAACCAAAAACTCCCCCGTTTTCCAAACCCATTCAAAATATGAAGCCACATCTTTTTCCCATCATCCTTACGCTTGGCTGCGCGCTCACAGCCTGTCTCGCTGAAGACATCACCACGCTCGACGGGCAAAAATATCTGGACGTGCGCGACGTGGCCTTGAAACACGACGGCCTGTTTTTCGTCACCGGCGCGGGGGATTCGCTCAGGGGCGTGACGGTGCCCTACACCAATCTGCCGGAGGACATCAAGGAAAAATATCACTGCGACCCGTTTGAAATCGGGATGACTTTCGCGCGGCAGAACCAGGCCGTTTATTTAAACAAGAACCTGGCGTTCTCGCTGGACAACCTGGACGCGGCCAAGAAAAAGGCGCAGGCCGAAAAGAAGATGATCGGGTTCATCATGGAGTGGGACAGCATGCTTGTGCCCGCTCATCCCATGAAACGCGGCAGCCAGAGCGGCCTCGCCCATTTCTATGACGTTTTCAAGGATGGCCTCGTGCTAGTCTTCGTGCGGCATGAGAACGAGCTTGGTAAAGTTCCGCCCGCCGTCAGCCAGGGTTTCAACGGTCCGGAAGAAGGCGGTTTCGCCCCCAACATGGCGGTGACCACGGCGGATTGTTCAGAGTTCGTCTGCGAAATCCCCTTCGGCGGCAAGGATTCCGACGGAGAAATCCGCGAACAGATCTTCCGCCAGAAAATCGCCGTGATGAGGAAATTTGCCAAGGAGCACAATGCGGCCCAATAACATCACATGATCTCAGGAAGGCCGTTGGTTGACGGCGACGACGACGGCGCTTTGACCGGCGGTGGCATTGACGGAGCGCTGCCCGGACTGGCGGCGTTGGTGAAATCCAAAACGGTCAGCTGATTGGTGCTGTTCAGCACGATCTCCGGTTTGTCGTGGTAGTTTGTGATCTTGCCGCGAATCTCGATGGATTTTCCCTTCAGCGCATTCGCGTCGCCAAAATAACTGCTCTTGCCATGGATGATCACAATCGCAAAGGGCGAATCGGGATACGGCTGGTCGAGATTCAAAAAGGTCACGCTGGGCCGGATTGTCACCTGCGCGACCTTGCCGGTCACAATCATCATTTGATCGTAGTGGCTGGTTGCCTCCAGCGCGCCGATTTTCACCAGCGCGGCATCACCGGCATTGGCGGGCGCGTTGGTGTCCGCTGCTGGCAAAGTGATGGCAAATGCCGAGGCCATAATAATTGAGAGAATCGTTTTCATAAAATTTTCGTTGTTCGGTAAATGGAAAGGTCATTCATTCCTCGCCGACAAGAATCGTTCCGCGTCAATCGCCGCCGCGCAGCCCGCGCCCGCCGCCGTGATGGCCTGGCGATAAACGTGGTCCGCGCAATCGCCCGCCACAAACACGCCCGGCACATTCGTCATCGTGCCTTCCTTGGGAACGATGAAGCCGTTGGCGTCCGTCGTGATCTTGCCCTTGAACAATTCCGTGTTCGGTTCGTGGCCGATGGCAATGAAGACGCCCGCGCAATCCAAAACGGATTCCGCGCCGGTCTTGAGATTCTTCAATTTCACGCCGGTCACTTTGTCCTGTTTCACATCGAGAATTTCCGTCACGGCGGAATCCCAAACCGGCTTGATCTTGGCGTGTGCGTGAACGCGGTCCTGCATGATTTTGGACGCGCGCAACGAATCGCGGCGGTGAACCAGATACACCACCGAACCGAAGCGGGTCAGGTAAAGCGCCTCTTCGCACGCGGAATCGCCGCCGCCGACCACGACGAGCGGCTGGTTGCGGAAAAACGGCAGCGCGCCGTCGCACGTCGCGCAATAGGTCACGCCCTTGGTCTCCAGCAAATCCTCGCCGGACACGCCGAGATGCTTGTGGCTCGCGCCGGTGGCGATGATGACGGTTTCCGCTTCGACCTTCTCGCCGTCCACGGTGAGCGCGAACGGTTGTTTGGAAAATTCCACGGACTCGACGACGCCGAAACTGGTCTTGGCGCCGAAACGCTCGGCCTGTTTCTGCATCCGCGTCATCAACTCGTAGCCGTCCACGCCTTCGGGGAAGCCGGGGAAATTCTCGACGATGCTGGTGGTGGTGAGCAGGCCGCCGGGCTGTTTGCCGGTGAGCACGAGCGGGGCGAGCTGCGCGCGCGCCGTGTAAAGCGCCGCCGTCCAGCCCGCCGGGCCTGATCCGATAATGACAACTTTTTCCATAGGGACGCGCAAGATAGTTTGCAAACACGACACTGGCAAGTTTTGGCGGGGCGAAACCAGCCGTGCCGGTGAGCGAAAGCGGCTAAAATTTACCTCGAAGGAAAATCGCCATTAGAACTTTTGTTGGACACAAATTGTGAAAATACGAATCCACATATGCGAACTCGTTATTTAGCCTATCCGACGGTCATCTTTTTTTCTGGCGCTCGTGATATACGCTAATCACCACACGGATAAGTAGCCGAACGATGCCATTAAAATCCCCAACCCCAGCGGGGCGACCTCTTCCGTTCTTTTTCCCGTGATGCGCTCCTGAACGGAGCTGCAATAAAAAAATTCTGCCAAACCACAAATATGCCGCGCCGACGGCGCTCGGTTCCGCGAAAATAGCCCAGCGTTTCAACGCTCGGTTTGATGGTGCAATCGCCAACGAGTCCTATCGGGACGAAAGGAATTTCCTGTCGTAACTGACGGGACTTTTGCGTGCGCGCGATTTTTTCCCAGCCTTGAAAGGCTGTGCTGTTGTCAAGAGTGCAGCGGAATTGCGTTAAAGCATCCAGCCGTTAAATCTTGCCATTTGCGCGCAATTTCTTAAGTTTTGCGCCCGCTTTTGAAAGTGGATTGAAATGGCCAAACGCGATTATTACGAAGTCCTGGAAGTCAGCCGGGAAGCCTCCGCCGAGGAGATCAAAAAATCCTACCGCAAGCTCGCCGTGAAATATCACCCGGACAAAAATCCGGGCGACCACGCGGCGGAGGAGAAATTCAAGGAACTCGGCGAGGCCTACGAGGCCTTGAGCGACCCGGAAAAACGCGCCGCCTACGACCAATACGGCCACGCGGCGTTCGACCCGCGCCACCGCGCCCGCAGCGCCGGCGGCTTTCACGATCCGTTCGACATCTTCCGCGAAGTCTTCGGCGGCGCGGCGGGCGGCAGCATTTTTGAAAACCTCTTTGGCGGCGGCCAACACGATCCGTCGCGGCCGCAGCGCGGCGACGATTTGCGCTACGACCTCGAAATTTCGCTCGAAGAGGCGGCGCTCGGCTGCGAAAAGGAAATCTCCGTCACCAAGCTCGACCGGTGCGACACCTGCCACGGCTCCGGCGCGGAAGCGGGGTCCAAATTGAAAAACTGCGCGACCTGCGGCGGACGCGGACAGGTGCTGATGTCGCGCGGGATTTTCAGCATCGCGCAGACGTGCCCGAACTGCAAGGGCGCGGGCCGCATTCTGGAAAAGCCGTGCAAGACGTGCCACGGAAACGGCAAGCACGAGCGCAGCTCAAAAATTAAATTAAAAATCCCGCCGGGCGTGGATGCCGGTTCGCGGCTGCGTTCGTCCGGCAACGGCGAGGCGGGTTTTCGCGGCGGGCCGAGCGGCGACCTTTACGTCGTCCTGCACGTCAAGGAGCACGAGATTTTCAAACGCGACGGCGACGACTTGATCTGCGAAATGCCGGTCAGTTTTGTCCAGGCCGCGCTCGGCACAGAGATCGAGGTGCCAACGCTCGAAGGCAAGGCCTCGGTGAAAATCCCCGCCGGCACGCAGCCGGGCGCGGTGTTTCGTGTCAAGGGCAAGGGCGTAAAAAATTTGCAGGGCTATGGCCACGGCGATTTGCATGTGCGTGTGCAGGTGGAGGTGCCGACGCGTCTGAACCACGAGCAGAAGACCAAGCTGAGTGAATTCGCCGCCTTGTGCGACGGCAAGGAAGCGCCGCTCGTGCAGGGGTTTTTCGACAAGGCGAAGAAATTTTTCAAATAGACGAAATCTTGGATTTACGATTTACGATTGACGCGACCTATTGCAATTTTGACGCGTAAATCGTGAATTGTAATTCGTAAATTCCAAATGCACCGCTTTTATCTGCCACCCGAACGCTGCGCCGGTTCCACGCTCCGGCTCGACGGGCGTGAGGCGCACCACGCGCTGCACGTCCTGCGCTTGAAACACGGCGAACTCGTCGCTGTGCTGGACGGCATCGGCAGCGAATTCATGTGCATGGTCCAGGATGCCGGTCGCAGCACCGTCACGCTTTCCATCTCGTTGAAAAATTTCGTTCCCGCCCCGCCCTGCTCCGTCACGCTGCTCGTCGGCGTGCCCAAGGGGAAAATCATCGAGGGCATCATCCAGAAAGCCGTCGAGCTGGGCGCGCGGCGGATCGTGCCGGTCTTGTCCGAGCGCGTGGTGACGCAGCTTGATGGCGGGGATGCGGAAAACAAACGCGACAAGTGGCAGACCGTGGCGGTTGAAGCCGTCAAACAATGCGGCGCCGCGTGGCTGCCGAAAGTCGAAGTCCCGGTGACGATCGAACAATTTTTCGCGCGTCAGGAAAAATTTGATCTGTCGCTGGTCGGTTCATTGCAAAAGGAGCGCCGCCATCCCAGCGAGGTGTTGCGCGAGTTTGAAGCGCAGCACGGACGATTGCCGCAAAGCGTCGGCGTCTGGATCGGGCCGGAAGGCGATTTCACGCCGGACGAATTGAAATTGATTCAAGATTCCGGCGCGCAACCCATTTCGCTGGGCCGGCTGGTGCTGCGCGTCGAGACGGCGGCGGTTTACTGTCTTTCGATTTTGAATTACGAGCTTCAGCGCGACTGAACCAAAACGCGGAAGGCGCGGCCCAGATGTTCCGGGTGCGTCAGGGTTTGAAACTGTCGCGTGCGCGCCGGCGTCCATGCGCCAAAGGTTTTGTCCGCCAAAGTTTTTTCCAGAATCTGCGTCAGGAATTTTGTCTGCGAAGAAAACAATTTGGTTTTCAACCCAGCTTCTTCACCGGCTTTCTGAATCGCAGAGAAATTGACATGCGCGGTCAAATCCTGCTCGCCGACGTTGGCGAGCAAATCGTCGCTGACGTGATGCCGGAAATACGCGCGCAACGTGCCGTTTGTCCGGCTGGGCGAAAACTGCTCGTCACCGGTGAAGCCGTAATCAATCGCAACCAGTTTTCCGCGCGCCAAAATTCCAGCGGCTTCGAGCCACCAGCTTTCGGCGGTGGGGCTGGTCTCGATGGTGTAGCCGTCAGGCAGGACGGATTCCAAACCGGAAGGTTGAGGGTTGAAAGTTGAAGGTTGAAGGTTTTCCGGCACGCGCGCCCAGATGAACCGGTCTTTCTCAAACGCGACACCCCACTCGAACCATTTTTTATTTTTGGCGTCCCAGCCGTGGCGATGGACGGGAAAGGCGTCGAGCAACTCATTACCAAATAAAATACCGTGTAGTTTTGAGTTATCAAAATCGCTAAACCAGCGGACGCACGGGGCGAATTGTTTCAATGTCTCACGCTGCCATTCCTGCCGGCGAACAGACGGTTCAAGAATACAGTATTCGAGCCGCTCGAAAAGTGCGGGACGATTCGCTTGCAGCCAGGCCAGGATGTCGGCGGCCAGTTTTCCGTCATGCGCGCCGGCCTCAATCAGGCGGAGTGGCGGGTGGCGGGTGGCGGGTGACGAATGAAGCTCCTCCAGCCAGCCGGCGAACTGGAATGCCAGCAATTGCCCAAACAAAGCACCGGTGCTGACGCTGGTGATGAAGTCGCCGCCGCGCCCGACATTGTCCTTTTGGGTTTCATAATATCCAAATTCAGGACAGTAGAGGGCCAGTTCCATGAAGCGCGCGAAGGGTAAAACGCCCCGGGCGGCGGTTTCGGCGCGGATGATTTGAGACAAAGTGGTCATGGCTTGTGTTTGGCCCGACAATAGCTAGGATTTTTGCACAGGAAGAAACTTATGGCCAAAATTGATGCGTTTTTCAACTTGATGTTCGAGCAAAAGGCGTCCGACTTGCACATGTCGTCCGGCAACCCACCGATGCTGCGCATCAATGGCGAGATGCAGCGCGTGGATTATCCGCCGCTCGAACCCGATTCGCTCAAGCAGATGCTCTACGAAATCGCGCCGGATTACAAAATCAAACAGTTCGAAGAAACGGGCGACGTGGACTTCGGCTACGAAATTCCCAAGATCTCCCGTTTCCGTGTCAATTTTTTCAACGAGAAAAACGGCATCTGCGCCGTGTTTCGGCAGATTCCCAGCCGCGTGCTGTCGTTTGAAGATTTTGAAAAACTCGAATCGCCGCTGCCGCCCGTGCTGAAGAAATTCGCCATGCTGCACCGCGGACTGGTGGTCATCACCGGGCCGACCGGCTCCGGCAAATCCACGACGCTCGCGGCGATGATGGATTACGCAAACCGCAACCGCAAAGAACACATCATCACGGTTGAAGACCCGATCGAGTTTGTCCACGAAAGCAAAAACTGCCTGGTGAACCACCGCGAAGTCGGCGTCCACACGAAATCGTTTGCCGCCGCCTTGCGCGGTGCGTTGCGCGAAGACCCGGACATCATCCTCGTCGGCGAAATGCGCGATTTGGAAACCATCGAACTGGCCATCACCGCCGCCGCGACCGGCCACTTGGTGTTCGGCACGCTGCACACACAGAGCGCGGCCAAGACGGTGGACCGCATCATTGACGTGTTCCCCGCCGACCAGCAGAACAAAATCCGGCAGACACTTTCCGAAGCCCTGAAGGGCATTGTGGCGCAGACCTTGTTCAAGCGCAGCGACAAGAAGGGCCGCGTGGCGGCATTTGAAGTCCTGGTGTTCAACACGGCCATCGCCAACCTCGTGCGCGAAGGCAAGACCCACCAGATTCACGGCATGATCCAGGTCGGCAAGAAGACCGGCAACCAGCCGCTCGACGACCACATCATGGAACACGTCCGCATGAAGCGGATCACGCCCGAAGACGGCTACGACAAGGCATTGGACAAGAAAAAATTCCGCGGGCTGCTGGCGCATCCGCCGGAAGATGATGAACAATAAAGCCCGGCTATTGATTTTATGCGGCGACCTGAACTGGATCAGATTTTGTTGACGACGCTGGCTTCACAGCCGGAAGTTTCCGACGTTTTATTCACGGTGGGCCGTCCGCCGCAGGTGGAAGCCTATGGCGAACTCAAGCCCGTCTTGCTGGATCCTCCGATTGACAAGCTCACGCCCTTCCAGATCGAAACCATCGCACAGAACATCATCGGCGACAATCTGTGGCAGATCGAGGATCTGCTCCGCCACGGTTCCTGCGACGCGTCGTATGCGCTTCAGGACAAGGCGCGTTTTCGCGTCAACATTTTTGCGCAGCGCGGCAATTATTCCATCGTCTGCCGCCAGCTCAACACCGCCATCCCGACGCTGGAGAAATTAAAATTTCCGGAAATTTTCAAAGAGATTCCCAAGGAAAAAACCGGTCTGGTCCTGGTCACCGGAGCCACCGGTTCCGGTAAATCCACATCGCTGGCTGCCGTCCTGGATGAGATCAACGTCTCCAAGCCCGTTCACATCGTGACGCTGGAAGATCCGGTGGAGTATGTGCATCCGCACAAGGTGGCGACGTTCAACCAGCGCGAACTCGGCATTGATTTTGACAGTTACGCCAACGGCCTGCGCGCCGCGTTGCGCCAGGCGCCAAAGGTGATTCTCGTTGGCGAAATGCGCGACCGCGACACAGTGAAAATCGCGTTGAGCGCGGCGGAAACCGGCCATCTGGTCATGAGCACGCTGCACACCGTGAATGCCGGGGAAACCATCAACCGCATTCTGGGCATGTTCGAACCGGAGGAACAGGAGCAGATCCGCATCCGTCTCTCCGACACCTTGCGCTGGATTGTCAGCCAGCGGCTCGCGCCGCAGATTGGCGGCGGGCGCTTCGCGCTGCTGGAAATCATGGGCAGCAACCTGCGCACGCAGGAGACCGTCCGCCTCGGTGAAACCGAGGGCAAAACATTTTACGAAATCATCGAGTCCAGCTATCCCTTCGGCTGGCGCACCTTTGATCATGCTTGTCTTGAAGCCTACGAACAGGGACTGATCACCGAAGAGACCGCCCTGGCCTATTGCACGAAACGCAGCGTGGTGGCGCGCGGCATTGACAACGTCAAAAAATCCCGTGGCGAACTGGCCAACACCGCCGGCTCCCTGCGGATGAAAACCGGTGCGGCGGCGGCACCACCCATGCTTAAAATAAGATAATTATGACTGGCTCATTTGATTTCGTCAGCACCGAGGACAAACCGGCATTGATCGCCTTTTCCACGCCGGAATGGCTTGAGATCGCCAAGACCGCACTTCAGGAACTCGGCTACAAGGTTCACACCGCCGCAACGCACAGCGATTTTCTCGTGCGTTTCGGCCAGGTGCATTATCAGGTGGTCATTGTGGAAGAACTTTTCGCCGCCAATAACATCGAGGAGAATCTCACACTCCAAGCACTGCAAAACATGCCGGTGAACCAGCGACGGCACTCGACCATTTTTTTGCTCGGCGATTCATTCCAGACCCTTTCGCCAGTGGAAGGCTTCAAACACAGTGTCCACGCCGTCATCAGCAGCTCGGAAATGTTCCTGCTCAAACAGCTCGTGGAAAAAACCGTGGCCGAAAATAATCTTTTCCTGAACAGCTTCCGCGAAGTCCAGACCCGCGTTTATACCAGCGGCACCCGGCTGTAATCACCAGCGGTCCCACAATAAAAGTCATTGTCACTCGCGATTTTCAACAGCCGGATTGATATTATTTAGTCCGGCTGCTTTATTTGTGGCCGCAATCGCATTATGTGCCACATGTGGTCAAATAATCCATGACTCGCCTCGACCAAGCCCTGATGGAACGCGGTCTGTGCGATAGCCGCGAAAAGGCCAAACGCGCCATTCTCGCCGGGCAGGTTCGCGTCAATGAACAACCGGCGCGGAAAGCCAGCGACTCAATCAAGCCGGATGATCGGCTCTCCTTGGATGCGCCGGAAAAATTCGTCAGCCGCGGCGGCCACAAGCTCGAACACGCCCTGCTCCATTTCAAATTCGACGTGACCGGTCTTACCGCGCTTGATCTCGGCGCGTCCACCGGCGGCTTCACGGATTGCCTGCTACAGCACGGCGCGCAAAAAGTTTTTGCGGTGGACGTCGGCCAGGGCCAGCTCGCTTGGAAATTGCGTCAGGACAAGCGCGTCGTCGTCATGGAAAAAACCAACGCGCGCCACCTCACCGCCGGACAAATGCCGCCGCCGTTCAGTCCGGCCAACGTGGCCGTGATTGACTGCTCGTTCATTTCGCTGCAAAAAATCCTGCCGACGGCGGTTGCATTATTAAAAACAGACGGCAAAATTATCGCGCTCGTCAAACCGCAGTTCGAGGCGGGCAAAACGGAAGTGGACAAAGGCCGCGGCGTCATTACCGACCCGGTCATCCACGAACGCGTGCTGAAAGAACTGGAAGTGTTTGTTGCCGCGCAAACCAGTTTGACCTGGCGCGGCGTCACGGAATCGCCGCTGCTCGGCCCGGCGGGCAACAAAGAATTTTTGGTGCTGATTGAAAAAACAAGCTGACAAAATCAGACGCATCGGCCTCATCGGCAATTCCGAAAAGGCCGCCTGCGCCGCCACGCTCCGCCAGGCCGCGCGGCTGGTCCAGCGCGCGGGACGCACACCCATCGCCAGCGACGACGCCGCGTCCCTCGCTCGCGAAGTGGATTTGCTCTTGGTTTTCGGCGGCGACGGAACCTTGCTCCATGTCGCCCGGAAAATCGCCGGTTCCCCGACGCCAATTCTCGGCGTCAATATAGGCGGCCTCGGTTTCCTCACCGGCGTGCCGTCGGCGGAACTCGCCCGCGCGTTGAAATGCGTCTGGCATGGCGAATTCAAATTTGAATCGCGCGCCCTCATCGAGGCGGTCGGGGTTTGCAACGGAAGGAAAATCCAAGAAACGGCGCTGAACGACATCGTGGTCGGGCGCGGCGCGGTCTCGCGGCTCATCGCGCTGGACGTGGGCGTGGACGGCGAACTCATCACGCGCTACCGCTGCGACGGGCTGATCATCAGTTCGCCCACCGGCTCCACGGCGTATTCGCTGGCGGCGGGCGGCGCGGTCGTGCTGCCGACGGCGGATGTGTTTGCCATGACACCGATCTGTCCGCACGCGCTTTCCAACCGCTCCATCATTTTGCCATTGTCGTCAAAAATTTCCGTGAAGGCCATCACGCCGCTGCCCGCCACCATTATGAGCGCGGACGGCCAGCTCGTGGCCGAACTCGCCGCCGGCGACGAGGTGATCATCCGCCGCAGCCGCCGCGCCATCCGGCTGATGCATCTGGCCGACAGTTCGTTTTTCGAAGCATTGCGCCACAAATTGCAATGGCGCGGAGCCTATCTCTAAAATGAAAAAGGAAGAATGAAGAATGAAGAAACAATAAATTTGCGTGCGCAGGGTTCCGCCCATTTTTCATTCTTCATTCTTCATTTTTCATTCTAAACATGGTCAGATTAAAAGACATCGCCCAATTCGCCGGCGTCTCCATCATGACGGTTTCCAAGGCGCTGCGTGACGCGCCGGACGTTTCCGCCGCCACGAAATCCCGCATCAAGGCGCTCGCCAACCAGATGGGCTATGTGCCGGATTCCAGCGCGCAGGGCCTGCGCACCAAGACGACGAAGCTTTTCGGCCTGATCATCCCGTCCAGCACCAATCCGATCTACGCGCGCATGGTCGTCGCCGTTGAGGAACGCGCCCACGAACTCGGTTACGACATCCTGTTCGCACACTCGCTCAACAAGCCTGAACGCGAGGAATCCTGCATCCGCCGTTTTCTGTCGCGACGCGTGGATGGACTCTTCATCTCGCCGGTTTATCGTTACGAGGCCGAGGCGCGGATTTACAAGGAAATTCTCGCGAGCCAGACTCCTACGGTGCTGCTCGGCCCGCCCGCCGCCTTTTGCAAATCCTTTCCCAGCGTGGAAATCGAGGAACAGATCGCGAGCTATGCTTGCACGAAACATCTGCTGCAACTCGGCCACAAACGCATCGCGTATCTCACCGGGCCGCCGGCCGCGCCGTGGGCGCACGAACGCTTTGAGGGTTACCGCCGCGCACTGCGCGAAGCCGGGTTTGAGGTGGACGACAAGCTCGTCTTTCAATCCGGCAGCACAATTGAAGACGGCTCGCACGCCGCGCTGCAACTGCTGAACGAAGGCTGCAAGGCCACCGCTGTCCAGGCCGTCAGCGACCTGGTGGCCATCGGCTGCGCGAACGCCCTGCTCTCCCAAGGGCTGAAGATTCCCGAGGACATTTCCGTCGCCGGCTTCGGCAACATTCTGGTCGCGGAACATTTCCGCGTGCCGCTCACCACCATCAGCCAGCCGAAACACCGGCTCGGGGCCGCAGCGGTTGACATCATGATGAGTTTGATTCGCGGCGAAAAAGTCCAATCCCAGCGCCTGCCGGCCGAACTGGTCGAACGCAAAAGCACCGCGCCGCCGAAGGCCGAATCTCCACCAAAATAACCCGAGGTTTCTGAAAAACCGTTCTTGCGGCAGCGGAGAATTCTGCGGCCGTTTTTTATTTCAACTCCACCGCGATCTGCTCGCCCAGCGCCGCCGCTTCGGCAATCGGACGTTTGGCTTCGCCGCGCTTCACCGTTTCGTCGCGGAAGGAAATCGCCTTCAGCGTGATTTTGTCGCCGACAATCTCCGCGTGCGCGCCGACGGGACTTTGGCAGCCGCCGCCCATGCCGCGCAGAAACGCCCGCTCTGCCGTCACTGCGTGGAACGTGTTGAAGTGATTCAGCCGCTCGACAATTTTCCCGATGCGCTCGTCGTCCGCGCGGATTTCGATGCCGATTGCGCCCTGGCCGACGCACGGCAGCATCACGTCCAGATCCAAAACCGTCGCCAGCAAACCGTCCGGCACGGCGTCGCCGCTGATGGTGCCGTCGGCGTTGATGTCGAAATTCAGCCGCTTCATGCCCGCGAGCGCGAGGATGGTCGCGTCCAGTTCGCCGCGTTCGGCGACCTTTTGCATCCGCGTGGCAACATTGCCGCGGATTTCCACGATGTTCAAATCCGGTCTTACATCGAGCAAGGACTGTTTCCGGCGCGTGCTGCTGGTGGCGACGGTCGCGCCCTTCGGAAAATCTTTCAGCTTCAAATGCGGTTTGTAGCCGCGCAATGCCGATTGCCCCGGCGACCAATTGGCTTGCTCCTTAATCCTTGCTTCTTGCTCCTTCAAAAAAGCCGCGTCGCGGTAAATCAACACATCACGCACATCCTCGCGTTTGGGCGTGGCGGCGAGAATCAGGCCGGGCGGCAAATCCGTCGGCAAATCTTTCAGGCTGTGAACGGCGAGGTCGGCGTGGCCTTTGATCAGCGCCACTTCGAGTTCCTTCGTGAACAAACCTTTCGGAAGCGATTCGGCCTGGTCACCTTTCTTGGCCATCGAGGCTTTCTGTAATTTGTCGCCGGTGGTCTTGATGATTTTCAGTTCGAAACGCAGCCGGGGAAACGCGGCGCGGCACATCGCGGCGATCATGTTGGACTGCGCCAGCGCCAGTGCGCTGCCGCGCGTGCAGATGATGATGGGTTTTTCAGCCATAATTTCTTGACCACAGATTTTCACAGATGGACGCGGATGAAAAGAAAACAAAGCCAGCACATCGTGAAAACCTGTGTTTCATCTGTGAAAATCTGTGGCTCAAATCCCATCCAGATAGCTTTGCAACAAAATTGCCGCCGCCATCTTGTCCACCTTTTCCTTGCGTTTGTCCCGGCGGACGTTGCCCTGGATCAAAATCCGGTTGGCCATCTTGGAAGTCAGCCGCTCGTCCCACATCTTGATCGGCACGGTGATGGCGGATTTCAAGACGGCGACGAATGCCTCCACTTTTTGTGCCGCCGGGCCGTAGCTGCCGTCCATGTTGCGCGGCTGGCCGATGAGGACGAGGTCAATCTCCTTCTCGACGAGGATTTTCTTCAGCCGCTCCAGAAACGGCGCGAACGGCTCCGCGGGAATATATTCCAGCGGCTGCGCGATGGTTTTGGTCTCGTCGCTGACGGCGACGCCGATGCGCTTGGTTCCATGATCAAGGGCGAGAATTCGCATTGCGCGACAGTCTGCCGCAAACGCGGGAAAATTCAATGACACGAATTGCACGAATTTTCCCAATCTAAATTACGTTCAATTGTGAAACCCGCTTGCCGTGCGAAAGCGTAATGCTGGAGGCAGCGAAAGAACGTGGCGCACCTCCGCCGCGATATCGCGCCGAAGGCATTGTGACGAACTGTGGAAAACGAAACATCACCAAAAAGTCCAACTGTTTCCATAGCCTTTTGCACCAAAAACTTCTCGGCCATCGTTTTTATCATTTGCATCTATCCGAATTTTTTGAGCAATGAGCCAGTCATCGCCCATTTCTTTTGCTTTGGGAACAGAACTTGCGGGAACAATTTCGTAGCGTTGCAGAATAGCATCATCTATCGGCGAATCGAAATATGGCTGCAATTGAGAAAGATCGGTAGGGAATCGTCCATTGTTCGCCTGAATATATTTTTGCAGTGCGTTCATTGCCATTTTTCCGAACGCGCCTTCAACCTCACCGAACAGTATGTTCAACCCCCAACGATAATCGGCATCCGTATTAAGCTGCGGGCAGCAATTCGCAGCATTTAACCAATCTATTTCCGTGGCAAATTGAAGTTCTGGAATTTTTTCATTTGGTGTATGCTCAAGACGCTGTTTGAGCAGATTCACTTTTGTCAGCCAGGCTTTCGCGGCAGATTCAACTGGATCATTTTCCGCCTCCGTCTTTGCATTTTCCAACCGCGTCACCTCACCGCGCAATTTCAAAAGCTCATTTTCATTTTCATTTGATTTCAATTGCGCGTTTTCCGCGAGCAAACCGGCCAATTGATTCGTCGCGCCATCGCGTTCGCCTTGCAACTGCTGGATTTGCCCAGCGAGTGTTGTTTGCTGTTGTTGGAGCGCTTGGTTTTGCTCGCGCAGTTGCGCGGCTTGGTGCGCCTCAAAGATTCCAGTTCCCACGGCGGCGAGCGCGGCGGTAACTACGGTTTTTTGCAGTGTGGTCATGGCGATGGCTTTGGTTGCGGTGATTACGGTTGAAGTGGAAACGGCGGTTCCAGCGATTGCGGCAGCGGCGGAAATGGTGGCGGCAAGCCCCGCCGGTGCGGCTTGCACGGCGTTGGCGGAAATGACCACGGCCAGTCCGCTCGCGCCAACCGTCACATTGCGTTTGGAGAAAAATTCGCGCAGCCGATCCACGGCGCGGCTCACGCGTTTTTGCGCGGCGTCATCGTTCGTGCCCAAAGCTTCACCGACTTCGCGCAGGCTTTTGTTTTGAAAATAGCGCAGCAGAATCGCGCTGCGGCCGGTTTCGTCGAGCGCGGCCATTGCGTCGTCCAGCAGCGGTTCGATTTGGCTCCAGTCATTGGCGGTCGCATTCATGTTGGTCAGCTCCACGGCAATTTGTTCGCGCAACTGGCGTCGCGATTCCTTGCGGATTACGTCAATCGCTGTCCGGCGCGTGACCGCGTAAAGCCACGCAGTAAGAACGGTGTCAGATTTTAATTTGCCGGCGTCGCGCGCGAGGTCAGCAAAGACAGATTGCGCAATTTCCTCGGCCAGTTGCGGCGAACGCACCTGCCGCAGCGCGGCGGAATAAACGAGGTTCACATGCCGTTGCACCAGCTCGGTGAAGGCGTCCTGCGACTTTCCCCGCGCAAACTGCCCCAGCAAATCCAGATCGCTTGTCATGCTTTTGAAAGTATATCGCCGCCGCCGCGTGAAATCCGACAGCAAAATTTACGATTGACGATATACAATTGACGCGCAACCGGCGATTGATGGCGAAATCGAAAATCGAAAATGTCTCGCACCTTTACTTTCGGTGTTTTATCGCGCAATTTGGAGGCATAATGACGCGCCAATTTTTGAGTCTTTTATTTTTTTCAATCTGGCTGGCCGGCGGCGGTCTGCTCCGGGCGGAAGCCACAAACGCCGCGCTGGCGCAGGCTTCCATTCTGGAAAGCAATGTGGCTTATCTGCGCGTCGGCAACGTTGCAAGAAGTCTGCCGGCAGAAATCCAGTCGTCGCAAGCGGCGCTGGCGGCCACGAACAAGCTTGCCGGCATGGTTTTGGATCTCCGGTTTGCCAACGGTGACGATTCGGCGGCGGCGCTGGCGACGGCGGATTTGTTCGCGGCCAAAAAACTACCGCTGGCAATTCTGGTGAACAGCCAGACGCGCGGCGCGGCGGTAACGCTCGCGATGGACTTGCGGGAAGCACGCGACGGGCTGGTTTTGGGCAGCGCGGTGGCCGACTTGAAACCGGACATTGAAGTGAAAGTCAAAATCGCCGACGAAAAACAATATTTAAACAATCCCTACGCAGCCCTGGCGCTGAGTGAAACCAACGCCGCCGATGACACGAATCATTTTGGCACGTTCATTGATCACACGACCGAGGCGGACCTGGTGCGCGAAAAAATCAAGGACGGCGAGCAGGACGAGGATTCAGAGCCGCCGAAGCCGGCCGAGCCGCAAAAACCTTATATCCACGACCCGGTGCTGGCGCGGGCGGTGGATTTGATCAAGGCGCTCGCGTTCGTCCGCCAGCCGCACGGCTGATTTCGGATTGACGACGGGCCGTTCTCAAATCACCTTGAATCTTTGCGCGGGATGAAAACGATTTTGTTCATTTGCACCGGAAATGTCTGCCGCAGCCCGATGGCTGAGGCGCTGTTCCGCCGCGCGGTGAGCGGCCGCGGCGAGTTCCGCGTGCTTTCGGCAGGCCTCGGCGCGATGGACGGCCAGCCGCCGACGCCGCATTCGGTGCGCGCAATGCGCGAACTGGGCGTGGATATCTCCGCGCAGCGCAGCCGGATGCTTACGACGGAGCTGGTGCGGTCGGCGGATCTGATCCTGGGCATGACGCACAGCCATGTGGACACGGTGGCGCTGCTCTATCCTCCGGCGGCGGAAAAAACTTTTTTGCTGCGAGAATTTGACGAGACGCTGGAGACTTACGAAAAAGACATCAGCGACCCCATCGGCAGTTCCTATCCGGTTTATGTGGAATGCCGCGACCAGATTGAACAGGGCATCGTCACGCTTTTAAAATTTATGGAACAGCACAATTTTTTACCAAAACATCAAACCCTGTCCGCTGCGGCGACCGTCAACTTCGCGCTCGGCGCGGATCATGGCGGCTTTGAATTGAAGGAAACGCTCAAGGCGTTTTTGCGCGAGCGCGGCCTAACCGTCACCGATTTCGGCGCCACGAGCAAAGATCCGGCGGATGATTATCCCGATTTTGCCAGGCCAGTTTCCGAGGCCGTGGCTGCCGGCAAAGCCGAACTGGGATTGCTCGTCTGCACCAGCGGCGTAGGCATGATGATCTCCGCCAACAAGGTTTCCGGCATCCGCGCCGCGCTCATTGACGACGTGGAATCCGCCGCGCTCTGCCGCCAGCACAACGACGCGAACGTCCTTTGTTTGAGCGGCAAAAAAACTTCTGCCGAGCTCGCCAAAAAAATCCTCGCCGCGTTCATCGGCGCCAAGTTTGAAGGCGGACGTCACGAACGCCGCGTTTTGAAAATGGATGCAAAGTTCGCAGCGGCGAACCTGCGCTTGGTCAATGTTGACCCGGAAATTTCCACCGCGATTGACCACGAGCGCACGCGCCAGCAGGAAAACATCGAGCTGATCGCGTCGGAAAATTTCACCTCGCCCGCCGTCATGGAGGCGCAAGGCTCGGTGCTGACGAACAAATACGCCGAAGGCTATCCGAAGAAGCGCTGGTATGGCGGCTGCGAATACATTGATTCCATCGAGCAGCTCGCGATTGACCGTGCGAAAAAACTGTTCGGCGCGGAACACGCCAACGTCCAGCCGCATTCGGGCTCCGGCGCGAACATGGCGGTGTATTTCGCGTTCCTGAAGCCCGGCGACAAGATGCTGACGATGGATTTGAGCCACGGCGGCCACCTGACGCACGGCAACAAGGCGAATTTCTCCGGCAAATTTTTCGAGATCGTCCACTACGGCGTGAACAAGGAAACCGAGCTGATTGACTACGATCAGATCGCCGCGATGGCACGCGAACACAAGCCAAAGATGATCACCATCGGCGCGAGCGCGTATCCTCGCGTGATTGATTTCAAGCGCATGGGCGAAATCGCCCGCGAAGTCGGCGCGTATCTGCTCGCGGACATAGCGCACATCGCCGGCCTCGTCGCGGCGGGCATCCATCCGAGTCCGATGGAACACGCGGATTTCGTGACGACCACCACGCACAAGACCTTGCGCGGTCCGCGCGGCGGCCTGATTTTGACGCGCGAAAAATACGCGAAGGAAATTGATTCGCAGGTTTTCCCCGGCATCCAAGGCGGCCCGCTGGAACACGTCATCGCCGGCAAGGCGGTTTGCTTCCACGAAGCGTTGCAACCGACCTTCAAGGCCTACCAGCAGCAGATCGTGAAAAACGCCGCCGCGCTCGCCGACGGCATGAAGCGCAACGGCTACCGGCTCGTCAGCGGCGGCACGGACAACCACCTCATGCTCGTGGACGTCGGCGCAAAAGGCATCACCGGCAAGGATTCGCAAATCGCGCTGGACGAGGCCGGCATCACAGTCAACAAGAACACGATTCCGAACGAGACGCGCTCGCCGTTCCAGGCCAGCGGCATCCGGCTCGGCTCGCCCGCCTGCACCACGCGCGGCATGAAGGAAGCGGAAATGGCGGCGATCGCCGACATGATTTCCGAAGTGCTAATGGACATTAAAAACGTGGACACGGCGCACAAAGTTCGCGCCCGCGTCCGCGAGCTGACGGCAAAGTTTCCGCTGCCTTATTGAATCGTTAATGGATGATGGAATTCATTGGCAAATTTCCGGTTGGCAAACTTAAGCGCGAAGTAAAGTCGAACCATGAAATCAGACAGGCTGCAAAACATACCGTATATTTCTAGTTAGGCGCATTCCCACATGACACCTCATGTTTTACAAGACCATCTTGAAGCGGTGGTTTCCGCTTGTGTTTTTATCACGCCGTTTTTGCTGGTTAGCACCGTCGTCTGTGCATTGTTACGGAAGAGCCGATGGATTGCACCATTTTGGGTTTTTGCAGTTTGCCCTGTTGCTATTATTTTCTGGATGGTTTTTCAGGTTGTGATTTTGCCCAGTGTTTCCGGACCTGATGGCGGCTTTGTTGGGATGCAGCGTATGTTTTTGCTTTACGGAGCTATGTTTGAGGTTGTGCCAGGGATTTTTCTCCTGTTAGCTTTCCCACGAGCAGCGGCTTGGGGGAAGCACGCCGTCGTGCCATGTTGTGTCACCGCAGTTATTACGTTTGCCGGTTGGATTGCAGCCATTCCGCATATTCCTGTGCCACGATAGTTTTTGATTATGAGCCATGCGCCTAACAGCTAGATAGACTGCAATTATTTCAACAACGCCTCGGCGTGTTTTCTTGCCGCTTCGGATTGGCCGCCCAGCATCCGCGCCAGTTCGGTCACGCGGGATTTTTTGTCGAGCAGCGTAATCTCTGAAATCGTCCGGCCATCGCGGATCTGCTTGGTCACGACGTAATGCGCATCCGCCGGCGCGGCCACCTGCGGCAGATGCGTGATGCACAGCACCTGCCGCTTCGCCGCAATCTGCTTCATCTTTTCGCCCACCGCGTTCGCCGTCTCGCCGCCGACGTTTGCGTCCACTTCGTCAAAAATTAAAACGGGGATCTCGTCTTCCGCCGCCAGCACGGTCTTGAGCGCCAGCATCACGCGCGCCATTTCACCAGATGACGCAATGGCGCGCAGCGGCCGGGCCGGTTCGCCCAGGTTTGGCGCGAATTGAAATTCAATCTCGTCGAAGCCGGTCAAGGTAGGGACGGCGCGCTGCGCCGTCCGGTCATCGCAGCGCGATGACCCTACCATCGAAATCGCCACGTCAAATTTGCTTTGCTTGAAGCCCAAATCCTCAAGCTGTTTGCCGACGGCCTTGGCAAGCTGCGGAATCACTTTCTTGCGCGCGGCGCAAAGTTTTTTGCCGGCGCTTAAAATCTCGGCATCCAATTTTTCCAGCGTCGCGTTGAGTCGGGCTAGTTCCGCGTCGCGGCTTTCGAGCGCCGATAATTTCCGTTTCGCCTCGTCGCCAAACGCGATGACTTCGGCGAGCGTCGCGCCGTATTTGCGCTTGAGCGTGTGCAATAAATTCAACCGCTCCTCCAGTTCCGCCAGCCGCGCCGGGTCAACGTCTACCTTGTCCGCGTAGCGTGAAAGCTCGGTTTGCAAATCGTGCAGCGTTTCCGTGGTCTGCGCGTGCAAAGCGACGAGATTCGCCGCGCCGGAATCCACACGCTGCAATTCCGTCAGCACGCGACCGATGGTGCCGGATTGCGTGAGCAACGAGTTTTCGTTTTCACTCAAAGCTTCGAGCGCGGCCTGGCTCAATTGTAGCAGTTTTGCGGCATTGCTGGCGCGGTTGAATTCCTCTTCGACAGACTTGTCCTCATCCGGCTGCAATAGCGCGGTGGAAATTTCCTGAACCTGGAAACGCAACAAGTCCAGTTGCTGCGCGTAGGTCTTTTCATCCACAATTAGCGCGGACTTTTCATTTTCCAAAACCGCGCGCCGGCGAACCAGTTCGCCAAATGCTTCGCGCTCCTTTTCCAGCCCACCGAACGCGTCGAGAATCAAAAGCTGCTTCGCTGCGTGCAGCAGCGACTGGTGGTCGTGCGGGCCGTGCATGTCCACCAGCCATTCGCCGATGGCGGCGAGCGTGGCCAGCGTGGTCGCCGAGCCGTTGACAAACTGGCGGTTGGTTCCGGCGCTGGTGAAGGTGCGCTTGAGGACGAGTTGATTTTCCTCGCACGGTTCCAGGCCGTTTTCCTCCAGAAAACTTTTCAGCGGCGTGCGGAGTTTTTTCACATCAAACACCGCCTCGACGGAGCAGCTCTCCTCGCCGCTGCGGATGAGCGTGCGGTCGGCGCGTTCGCCGAGGACGAGGTTGAGCGCGCCGATGATGATGGACTTGCCGGCACCGGTTTCGCCGGTGATGGCGTTGCAGCCGGGTTGAAGCTCCAGCGTAAGGTCGCTAACAAGCGCGAGGTTTTTGATGCGGAGCGTGGTCAACATGGCCAAATTTTCCGCCACAGATAAACACAGATGAACACAGATGCAAAAAATAAAATTCTGGACATCAAAATTTGAAGCCATAGCCTCTCATTCATGAGCAAAATGATTCGCTCACCGTTTTTTATCATTGTGTGCGGCTTTCTGTTTCTTGGACTTTTACTTTTTGCCCGCCCTTTATGGTTTCCAATCCAGACACGATACCGGGAATCCAAAATTCGACGAAATCAAAACCCAATGGAGTTGCAGATTTGGGCAGTCGGTCTTCTTAAACAATATCAAACATCCAATGTCGGCGAGATTGGAATTCTCGGAATCACAAATAAACCTCCCGCGAATTTTCCCGTTGCAAATGCAGATGTCGGCTTAATTTCTGAAAAACAATGGGGCGGTGATGGTTATTATGTCCAGTTACTTTGGGCGGCCAGCCCATTTGGCGGCAGATGGGGTTTAAGAATTGGTGAAACTAACTACACCTGCGGTTTAAAAGACAAGTGGACACCCGGTATTTATTTCTTTAGCGGACCTTAGATCTTCCAAATCAATTTCATTCGCCGATTTTTCCGTTTCTGCTAACTTGGCGCTGCATGTCGTTTTCCTTCACATTTCTCGGTTCCGGCACGTCGCAGGGCGTGCCGCTGATCGGCAAGGAATATCCGCCCGAATTCCTGGCGAACCCGAAGAACTGGCGCACTCGGCCCTCGATTTTTGTCGAAACCGAAAAGGTGAAGCTGGTCGTGGACACGACGCCGGAGTTTCGCATTCAGTGCCTCCGCGAAAAAATTAACCGGCTCGACGCAGTGCTGGTCACGCACGCGCACGCCGATCACATTCTGGGCATGGATGATTGCCGGCGGTTCTGCGATCTGCGCGGTGACACGACGCTGCCGATTTACGCGAGCGAGGCGACAATGGCGCATTTGCGGCGGGTGTTCATTTATGCCTTTCATCAAGGCCCGTGGCCGAAAGGCTATTTCAAGCCGGAGGAACACGTCATCACCGGCCCGTTTGAACTCGGCGACCTAAAAATCACGCCGCTGGACTTGCCGCATGGCCGGATGACGACGACCGGTTTTCTATTCGAGCAAGCCGGACGCAAACGGCTCGCGTATTTGAGCGACTGCAAGGAAATCCCCGATGACGCGATGGAAAGGGTTCACGGCGTGGAAATCGCCGTGCTGGACGCGCTGCGCTACCAGCCGCATCCGACGCACATGTGCCTCGACGAAGCGCTCACGGCGGCGCGGCGCATCGGCGCGGGCAGGACTTTTTTCACGCATCTCACCCACGATTACGACCATGATTTGGCGCAGGCCGAATTGCCACCGGGCGTGACACTCGCGTGGGATGGATTGAAAATTCAAAGTGATTCGTAAACTTCTTGTGCGGACACTGTGAGATAATTTCTGTGGACAAGACAGGCGGACGGCAACGAACTAACATCAACGTCATGAAACCAATTTTCCCCATCGGGCTGGCTTGTCTGGCGATGCACCTGGCGGCTCTTCCTTTAGCCGCTCAAGTCGGCACGAATAATGTTTTGTTCATTCCGGAAAACCCACCGGGGCTTCAACCGATCACCAGCCACCACACGCCGGCGTATCGCGCGGCCAAGGATTTTTTGCGCGGCGCCAATCTGGGCGATTATCTCGAAGCGCCGAAGGAATATTTTGGCAAAGGCGTCAAGATTAGCGACGACGACCTCGCGCAGATGAAACGCGAGGGATTCGATCATGTGCGCGTGCCGATTGGCTGGCATCAGTATGCCGGGCCGGCACCGGATTATGCGCTGTCGCCGGAAATTTTTGGCCGCGTGAATTTCATCGTCACCAACGCGCTGAACGACGGGTTGGCCGTGATGATCAACATCCACCATTTCAACGAACTCGACAAGAATCCGACAAACACCACGCCGGAATTTCTTGCCATCTGGAAACAGATTGCGGCGCATTACAAAAATTTTCCGAAGAAGCTGGCTTTTGAACTCGACAACGAGCCACACGAAAACGCGACGACGGCGCTGATGAATCCAATTTATGCCCGCGCCATCGCGGAGATTCGCGAGACGAATCCGAAGCGGACTATTTTCGTCGAGCCGGGCGGTTGGGGCAGCATCGGTGAGTTGAAAAATCTGGTGCTGCCGCCGGACGACAACGTCATCGTTTCCGTGCATTGCTACGAGCCGTTTCATTTCACGCATCAGGGCGCGGGCTGGACCACGGCGGACGTGAAACAGACCGGTATTGTTTTTCCTGGTCCACCCGCGCAGCCGCTGGTGCCTGACTTGAAATTGAATCCGAAGCCGTGGGTGCTGGAGTGGATCAACAAATATAACACGCTGCCGACAACGCAAAATCCCAGCAGCCCGCTGGCGTTCACCGACAGATTGAAATACATCCGCGCGTGGTCGGATTATTACGGCCGGCCGGTTCACCTCGGCGAATTCGGCGCCTACATCAAGGCCGACCCGCAGTCGCGCGCGAATTTTTACGCCGCGTTCCGGCGCGCGGCCGAACAGGAGAAAATTGGCTGGGCGATCTGGGATTGGAATGCCAATTTCCGTTATTGGGACGAGAAGAACAATTGCCCGCTGCCGGGCATGCACCAGGCGTTGTTCGGCAAATAGCATTGAACCGGGCAACCGGCATGTGGTCTAATTCACCGCATGAATAATTTTGGAACGCGGATGATCCTGTGCCTGCTGGCCGCCGCGCCGCTGCTGGCTCGAGCCGGTGGTGATGAAGTGGTGGTGGTTTACAATTCCCGCGTGCCGGAATCCAAAACCGTCGCGGAGCATTACGCGCAAATGCGCCAGGTTCCGGCGAAGCAAATCTACGGCTTCGAGCTGACGACAAATGAAGAAATGTCGCGCGCCGAATTTCAGGACGCGCTCCAGAAACCGCTGGCCAAAAAACTGGAAGCGGACGGCCTCTGGAAACTGGACATGACCTTTTACAAGGGGACGAACAACGAGCCGGACCGCGCCGTGCGCAAGGTGGTCGCGTCAAAAATTCGCTACGCGGTTTTATGCTTCGGCGTGCCGCTGAAAATCAGCGAGGATCCGGCCATTCATGAAGCCATCGCCGAAAAAATCCAGCCAGAATTGCGCCGCAACCAGGCCGCCGTGGATTCAGAGCTGACCTGGCTGCCGCTGTCACAGATGGAATTTCCGCTGACCGGGGCTTTTCCCAACTGGCTTTACAGCGGAACCAATGCCGCAATGTTCAGTCCGACCAATGGTTTTCTGGTGGTGGCGCGGCTCGACGGGCCGACGGCGGAAATCGCGAACGGGCTTGTGGACAAAGCTCTTCAGGCCGAGCGCGACGGCCTGTGGGGACGCGCTTATTTTGACGCGCGCGGACTGGACCCGACCAACAGCTATTATCCCGGCGACGAGTGGATTCTCGGTGCCGCCCAGATCAGCCGCGAACTGGGATTTGAAACGACGGTGGACGACAAGCCGGAAACTTTCCCCGCCAGTTTTCCCATGAGCCAGATCGCCATTTACTGCGGCTGGTATGATTTCGACGTCTCCGGCCCGTTCGCGGAGCCGAAAGTCGAGTTCATGCCCGGCGCCTTCGCCTATCACCTGCATTCTTACAGCGCGTCCACTATCCGCAGCACGACCCGCTGCTGGTGCGGCCCGCTGCTCGCGAAAGGCGCAACCTGCACCATGGGCTGCGTGAACGAACCTTATCTCGGAGCCACGCCCAACGTCGCGATTTTTTTGAAGGCTTTTGGCAACAGTTTCACCTTCGGCGAGGCGGCCTGGGCGGCGCAACCGGTTTTGTCCTGGCAAACCACCGTCATTGGCGACCCGCTTTACCGGCCGTTCGGCAAATCGCCGCAAAAGCTGCACGCGGAGCTTTCCCGCGCGCACAATCCGCTCGACGAATGGTCTTACCTGCGCCTGATTGATCTGGGCCTCGCCCACGGCGCACGCCTGACCGAAATGTCCCAGATCCTCGAAAATCTCGATGCGGCCACCAACAGCGCCGTGCTCACCGAAAAGCTGGCGAACCTTTACGACAAGCAGGGCAAGCCGTCCTCGGCGATTCTGACCTGGCAAAATGCGCTGAAGTTAAATCCGTCGCCGGAACAACGAATCCGCCTCCGGCTCACGCTCGGCGACAAGCTCCAGGCGGAAGGCCGCATCACCGAGGCGGTGGACAATTATCAGAAACTCCTCGCCGAAGCGCCTGATTATCCGGGCCGGGAATTCATCATCAACACGCTGGCCGCGCTCCCGCCAAAATCCGCCGGCACCAACGCTCCCGCGAAATAGCTTTTTCATTTTGCATTTTTAATTTTTAATTCAGCAATGGCCGTCTTTTTCGACACGCACGCGCATCTGGATTATCCCGACTACACGCCGGATTTGCCGGATGTCGTCGCGCGGGCGCAGGCCGCCGGCATCACCAAAATTATTTCCATCGGCACGAGCCTCGCCAGCAGCGAACGCGCCGTCCGGCTCGCCGAAAAATTTCCGGGCGTTTATGCCGCTGTCGGCTGGCATCCGACCGAAGCCTTGGGCGCGCCGGGCGATCTGCGCCCTGCCCTGCGGAAACTGGCCAGCCATTCTAAAGTCGTCGCCATTGGCGAAACCGGTTTGGATTACCATCATTTGCCGAGCGAAAGATCGGAGTTCACCGTCGCCGATGACGCACGCTACAAGGAAAAGCAGGCGGACATTTTCCGGCAACAGTTGGAGGTCGCCGCCGAATTCGGACTGAACTGCGTCATCCACCAGCGCACCGCGTGGGATGACACGATCGCGCAGATGAAACCGTTCATCGGCAAGACGCGCGGCGTGTTCCACTGCTTCGGCGAAACCGTGGA
>Ga0316230_1000157_pt1 | contig 103110 bp, 82 predicted proteins | sample TBH18025metaG_FD_206004 | JGI IMG/M metagenome (GOLD analysis project Ga0316230, IMG submission 206004) | Freshwater microbial communities from Trout Bog Lake, Wisconsin, USA - TBH18025 | ecosystem: Environmental > Aquatic > Freshwater > Lake > Hypolimnion/Profundal zone | place: USA: Wisconsin... | reverse complement strand
ACAAGAGAACTGAAAATCTGCACTAGCAGCTTTTCAAGTGCTTTTGGTGGGTTGTTGACCAGTAACCCAACGGGGAGCTTTCACGAGTTCATGTTCACGCAGACGGTTCCAGGACCCGAAATTCCGCAGTTTGATGGGGACGGCAACTTTATTGGCTCCACTTACGGACCAGACCTTCACCAAGACATCTATATTGATGGCAGCGCGCGCGGGAGTATGGGTGGCGCGGTTTCCCTCGGCCTTTCCGAAGTGATCGGAGTAATGAGTCCGGGAAACACAGAGATTGTGGCCGCGAATTACTACGTAAAAATTCTCAGTGCCAGTTTTGGCGTGTCCCTTAATTGGAGCGCAGAGGCAACCAGCGGATGGGGGAACATCGGTGGAGGGTGGTCTGCCAGTTCCTCGGGCGCGTGGAATTATGACTGTGCTGCCGCTATCGCAGGTAGAAACGCCCTCTGGCCACACGGCTGGGAACAAGTGAGCGACTATGTCATCACGCTCGAACTGAATGGCGCAAGTTGGGAAGTTCGTGTCCCCGTCTATGTGGGTAGCAATCAATTCACCGAAAGCGCTGGGATACTGTCTGTGGACATTGGAACATTTTCTCCTGGCACTATGAGAATTACCCCATCCGCTTACTGGCCATACAAAAACAGCTCCGGCAATCCCGTCTGGGCCACTGACTCCGGAGAGATTATCGCTCCGGTCTCGTGAACGCTTTTCCTCTCTCCCGCCCCACCATCCCCAGCATCCCTTCATCAATTTAACTTCATCCTTCATCCTTTCCGCTCATGTCCTTCTCTCGCTACTATGACCTGAACGCCCGCATCTCCAGCGGCCCGGCGGGACCACTCCTGAAAAGCCTGGCCGGCATTCAGCCCGCAGACACCATCGAATGGGTTGCCCGCGACAGGTTTAAAGTCCGGATCCGCTTCGGGAAGGATGGCGACACCGACGTCGCCGCTCTATCCGCCCTCCAGCTCGATGCCGGGGCGCAGATCATCCTCTCAGGCCGTCCGACCAATAACCTTTCCCTTGCCGCCCCGCTCTTTCTTGCCACCGATTTTACCGAGGTCCATTCGTCGGACGACTGGTATTATGAGGCGCTTCTTAACCTGGACAACGATCCGCTCATCGCCGCCGTCGCGGCCACTGCGCAGGGTTCGCTCAACGTCACCGCCAACCTGAAAGTCCTCAGTGCCGACGACACCGAGATTTTCACGATCCCACAGTTCGCCGTCGTCCTCCTGGCATCCGCATACAACCCGACCGATGGCGTCCCGGCAGAAAATGTCGACCTTAAAGCCTCCCAAGCCCAGGCCGAAGCTGGAACCTCCAACACCAACTGGATGACCCCGCTGTGCACCGCGCAGGCCATCGTATCCCGCATCGGCACAGTGGTCACTGCGGCCGTCACCTCCGGTCAGGCCACCGTGGACTTCGATATCACATCCCTCGGCCTCTCTGCCACACCGGATTTCTGCGTTCCCTTCGGCCTCCAGAAACCGGCCGACGCCGCCGACAACATCGGCATCCTATCCGCCTTTCCAGCGAGTCCCACAACCCTACGCGCCTACCTTACCGCAGCCCCTTCAGTGTCCGGATACCAGGCCACCATTCTTTTCCGATAACCATGAAAGCCACCGAAAGAGCCATCTTCATTTTCGTCGCCCTCCTCGTCGCCGGCAGCCTCATCGCCGCCACGCCGATCAAGAACCTGGTCTTCCAAAGCAACGTTGATGCAGGCGGATACCAGATCACCAACCTCGGCAGCCCGACGAATAGCAGCAATGCCGCCACCCTCGGATACGTCACGAACCAGATCGCGGCAGCCTCGACCAACTATGCTTCCGCAATAGCGAATGCCACGCAAGCCGAAGCAGAAGCCGGAACGGAAGCCGGGCTCCGATCTTTCTCTCCTCTGCGAGTCGCGCAGGCTATTGCCGCCCTTGGTGGTGGCGGAGGAGCGAGCATCTCCACTCCCCACGTCGCCTACGTTCAGACTTCCGGCAACGACTCCACGGCGGCCATTGGCGATCCGTCCAAGCCATATCTCACGGCACAGGCAGCGTACAACGCGCTGTTGCCCACGATCACAGGTGGCGTTACGGGCACGATCTTTTGCGGTGTGGGCGATCATGGCTCGATCACATGCGATGCCACGGCTGGCTGGCCAGCGGGCTTGTATTTGGCCGGGTTTCCGGGGTCTAGCCTGACAGCAATCACGCAGCCGGATGGGACTCCGGGAGACGCCGGAACAGCCGAAGTGTTAGATGCGGATTACTACGTTACAACGCAGGCGACTTCCGGGGGAACCGGAGGGCCGGTTCCGGAAATGCATATCGTTTCGGATGGAATTATTTATGTCGGAACAATCACACGCGGAGCCTCACGCGGCGGAGCTGGCGGGGCCGGTGGTTATGGGAACGCAGGCAATGGCGGCGCGGGAGGAACTGTCGGGGCAGGCACGTTCAAAAACGTGGTTTGCGGAACATTTGGGGGAGATGGTTCTTTCGGCGGGGCTGCGGGGTTTGCCGGTTATGGTGGCGGCAGTGACGGCTCGCCAGGGGCACCAGGGACCGATGGTGGCGTTATTATAGCGTTTTCTCGCATCGGCGGCGCTTACTTCTCAACAGGCACGGCCACGATGTATTGCACGCAATATATTTCTGCCACGGTCTCATCAGGGGCTACGTTCAACAACATCGGCATCGATGGAACCGCAGGCACATCACCTTCCTCCAACACCATCGTCCCATCATTATGAAAACCAGCATCGCCATTGTATTCGCCGCATTGATCTTCTGCTTCACCGCGTCCGGCTCCGGGACGCATCGGTTCATCGTTACAAAATCAGCAACAGGGTTCTCTGCCCAAGGAATCCCGGCTACCCGCTCCGCCTGCGTCTTGGGCACAGACGGGAAGCCGACTAAAGGTACGGATGGAAAGACCGTAATGCACGATGTCCCGCTCCCGATGCCGCAGGTGTTCGGCAATGCCCGGATCTTCGAGGGCGACTCCGCACCGACCGTCACGCAGATGGCCGCGCTATTCGCGCCTGCCGCTCCGTCTCCCATCGACCTCGCGCAGGCCGCGATCACTAAAGCCTACCCCGTGCTCGTCTTGCTTGACGGCCAGAGCAAGATTTTCCAGCACACCGCCACCGGGACGCTCGCCGCAATCCCGAAAACCGTCGCCGCCGCCACATGGGTGCAAACCGTCAAGTCGATGGCCATTGCTGGTCAAACAAATTTTCCGGCCCCGCCCAACACCGTTGCGGATGTCCTGGCGGAATAACATCCCCTCCCTGTCACCATGAGCGACCATCGCATTCAAACAGCATTCAAAAACATGAATGCTATGTTGAGCCATTCGCTGGTGGCCTCGCTGTTCTCCTGGCGAAACCCCGCTCGAAAATCGAAGTTCTTAACGACCTCGACGGAGACCTGGTCACATTTTACCGCTGCGTCCGCTTTCATCCTGATCCTCTGCTCACCGAGCTGGAGTTCGTGCTCAACTCCCGGCAGGAGTTCCATGACTTCGGCCGCCAGCCCGGCCTCACCGACATCCAGCGTGCCGCCAGGTGGTTTTTCAGAAACCGGAACTGCTTTCGTGGCGGAAACCTCGGGACGTTCGGGATCTCTCCCACCAGCTCGGGCACCGGGGCGTCCGGATCCCGCGCTGCCCGGATGGATGCCATCCGCCAACTCAACGTCCGCCTCGACCGTGTCACCATCGAGAACCTCGACTGGGAGCGATGCCTCACCCTCTGGGACCGGCCGGCCACGTTCTTTTTCCTCGATCCTCCCTACACCCATTGCTCCGCGACCCTCTACAGTCCATGGACAATCGCCGATGTCCATCGGCTCCGGGAGCGGCTTTCGTCATTGCGCGGAAAATGGATGGTCACACTCAACGACCATTCCGAGATCCGAGCGATCTTCAACGGCTGCCAGATTATCTCCGTCACCAGGCCCAAGGGCATCGGGGCAAAAGGCGCGGACTACAAGGAGGTCATCATCACTCCCGCTTGACCGGATCCACGATCGCACCCCTGGATCGCAGGATCCTGGCCACAGCCTGGGCGATGATTTCCTTCATGTCAGCCTCAGCGGTGCAATTCAGCATGATCGGGGCAATGTCCACCCTTTTTCCGGAGATTTCCGCGTTCTTGAACTGCATCCTGTCCACAAGCCGCTGGGCCTCCTCCCTGGCTTTCTGCCACTTCAACCGCCATTGGTAGGCGGTCCCTTCTTCGCTGGTAGAGGCTTCATTTCCACCCCGGCAGTATCCACACCCATGCCCTTCGCCGCAAGCCCCCATCGCCGATCCTCCGCGAGCCCATGGCGGCATCCCCGCCAGACCCACGCGAACCCTTTTTCCCATTTCCAAACTTTTCGCGGAATTACCCTTTTCTAGGGCCGGTTACACCCTTCCCAAACTTTTCGCGCGGTTACACCACCAGCCTGGCCCCGGTATTCTGGAGCCTTATCGCCCCTGACCCCTACCAAAACCTCTTTCCGAGCCTGATGAATGCGAGCGTTCCACATACCATGGGCTCGGATATAGCGCCGTCCCTCAGCGATAATGGAACAGCCTTCCAGAACCTCCTGCAACTTTCCCCGCGGAATGTGTGGGGAGGATCCGCCATGAGCACAATCGCGACCGAGGGCTACGGGGCTTCCGCGACCAACATCATCCCGGATTCCGACCGGCTCTACGCCTCGGTGGACGAAACGATTTTTGGCTATCCGGCCCGCGACTCGCAGCCCGGAAACAAGAACGCATTATCGCTGACCAACGACCAGCTCAAAAAGCTGCGCTTCTTCCTGACCACCACCAGCAGATCCCCGGAAACCAATCCCTTCAACCAGCCCAAGGTGGGGATTTGGCCGGTGCCGGAAGTCAACAGCAGTACCCGCCCGGTAGCCACCTTCCGCTCGGCAGCCGACAACCTCATCGCCTTCTGCTCGACGCTCAACAGCTACCCCTACTACTTCACCAGAAACAACTCCCAGAGTGCCACGGCCGATTGGACCACCCGAAACGACCAGATTTTCGACTACCTCGACGGGCTTTTCCAGAATCCGGTTCCAGGGTTTGGGGCTTCGCTCGATTCCCGCTACACTGTGTCTGGCGGCCGCCGGATCCTCACTCTCATTTACGATTACATCCGCAGCACATTCAACCTGCTGGATACCAGTTTCGGCTCGACCGGCACGGCACCAAATCTCTTTTTTAATAATACGTTCATGGGAACAGCGAACAACCCGCAGGCCGAGGGCTACGGGCAGGTCGTTCCCATCCAGATCACGAAAAGCGGGACCAACTTCAAAGGGGTCGGGCGGTTCCCGCTCATCAAGCAAGTCGCCGTCATGTTCATGGTGCGGGCGGCGAATCAGCCGCCGGTGCAATGCTATTTCAATGGCAGGCCGATAGTTTACAGAAAGATTGCCTCCTCCACCTATCAGGTTATCAACGGCACCGATGATGGACACGGCACCTTGGTCGCCAATTTCAAGTTAGATGCCCTCGGCAACGTGATTCCCGATAGCATCGGCAGCATTATTCCCGCATATTACCCGGATGTCTTTCTCGGAAACGCCTACGCCAGCCTGAACCCGCAGCATCCCTGGGTTGCGGGCTCGGTAACCGACGCAAATCTCGGGAAGACTTTTGTCCCGCAGTTCAAAACCACAATTGGAGGTGTCCCTGTCCCAGTCTTGGCAATCGATACTACGGACCCGAGGTTCACTGCCGCCCCGTATAATACTACTAATCCTGATCCGGCGGCATTCTTTCCGGTTTTTGGCACGGGAGTCACAGATCGCATCTCGGGCAGCAGTGTTGCCAGCATCACCGACAACACGGTGCCTTCCGCTTCGGGCTACACCCAGTATCCCACGCTTTACGGGACGGCAACAACCAATGGCTACTGGGGGATCACGGCGGGCACCACGGGCACCATTACGGGTACGATAGCCGGCCCCCCACCCACCCCCTACACCTACACCTATGCCCAAGCGGCTTTTCCTCCGACGCCGAGTGGCCAACTGAACCCTCCTCAGACCCATGCCGGCATGCCGTATCTGACCGTCCAGTCCGCCGACAGCGCGACAGGGCTTGCCGGGGCGTTTGTGGTGGCGAACCCTCGCTACCAGGGAAAGAATATCAACGCCTCTTACGAGTTGCCCGATCCGGCCAACCTGCCCCCTGGCTCGACAGAGATGCAGGCGGCATTTCTCCTGGATCCCGTGAACGTGGCCCCAGGGAACACCCCCATAATCCCAAAATACCAAGTTACCGTCACGGGACTGGGCGCTTTCGAAGCCAATGGGAACTTGCTCGGGTTCCACTCTCCGGTCACCCAAGCCAACCAGCAGATGCTCTACACTGCGACCTCCTATCATAACCTAGGAATGCAAACGATCAGCATCGGAGCGGGAACTTACATGCCCACTCGGACCAGCACCGGCACAAACCAGAATCAGCTAAACTGGATTGGGACGACTCCCGTGATCGTATCCAACCCGTCCTTTTCGTCCACCCCGTCCTTTGCCTTTAGCGGGGGAACGATCTCCATCGCGATGTATGCCCCCCCTATTGCCGGAGGCAACCCCGTGCCGGTCGTGACTTCGGGAGCCAGCGCCAGCACTCTCGTTCAAACTTATAACATCCAGTTCCCCAGCGCCACGTTTCCGACTCCCCTGCTCCCCCAGATGCCTTCGAACCAGGCCGGCGCGCAATTCGCCAATGAGCTGCTCGCGGGAATAACCTCCTCCGCCTCCCAGGTATCGATACCCGGCGTAGGCAACCCCATCTTGCCTTCGATCTCCTATAATGCCAACAACGACCCCGGATTTTGGAGTAATAGCGGGAATGCCTTTCTCCAGAAGGACGCCTCTGGTAATTACCTTGTCCCCTTGAATGTCCCCAGCAGGATCGCCGACCTGGTTCCCAGTTGCCTGTTGACCAGCGACGCGGCCAGTTCGCTTTCCAAAAACCCCAATTTCGGGGTCGGCGCGAGTTTTATCTGCCCAATTACCGGCGACAAGGGCGTGACGATTGTCCCCCAAACAGCCAGCTATGCATCAGACGCGTCTTCGTTCACCACTTCTCCCGCCGTGCCATGGACATCCGGCCATAGCCGGTTCTGTTACGGCGCAGGCAATGACACGTGCACGCTCGCGTGGTTTCTTCCCCAGCGGAACGGATACCCAAACGCAGACGTGCGCGTCAAGCTGAGCTGCGATACGATCCGCGCCGTGGAGTGCCTCTACGGCGATCCCCGCATCTTTGCCAGCCTGCCGGTTGTCGGAACACAGTTTTTCGTGCCCCATCGCTTCTATTCCGATCTCTCCATACGGGCCGCCCACACCTTCCGGGGTGCCATTTTTGGCGGGTATCCCGACGCTTCCAGAAATTCCAGCTCGAATTGGCGGGGGGCCACGGACCACAACCTGAGCGATGCCTCTGTTTCTGATTCCTCTTGGAATTACAATCCCTGGGCTGTTAACGGGACCAGTGCCAGCATGCTCGCCCGCGCTCAGGGGGATAAATTTGCCCAACTTGCCGGATCCGCTGCTGGAGGAGGGCAGAATGGCATGCTACGATCGCAAGCTCCCTATACCACCAGCAGCAGCGAATTCAACGACTCGCTTTATACCTCCACATCAGTCTGGAGCGGAACGACAAAATTCTCCGATGTTTGGGCCAAAGGTGGCGATTTCTCAAACGGCGTGGGCAGCGAGCCGGATGGTCCATATATTAACAAGCCGAACGAGGCGGGCGGCTTGGCACAGATTACGGCGGCTAACGGGTATGTCAGCATCTACCCGGAATGGTGGATATACAACGGCACCGATGTCTTTACTGTGTCGTCCCAGTTCAGCCCGAACCGGTTGATCTGCTCGCCCGTTGCCTTTGGGAGCCTGCCGGCCACGTCCCCCCTCAACACGAGCGGCGCGCCAGACCCCACCGATGCCTGGCACACGCTATTGTTCTGCCCCAACCCCAACGCATCATCGCCCACCGCCTACACAACCCGGATGAGCGGGACCGATGTCACGTCGCCGGGGGCTGTGCCAACCGGGTCGCTCTGCCCAGACCACCTCCTGCTCGATTTTTTTGTAATGCCCGTGGTCGAGCCTTACGCGATCAGCGAGCCATTTTCAACCGCCGGAAAGGTCAACATGAATTACCAGATTGTTCCCTTTGGAACCTACATCACCAGGAACACCGCCCTTCGAGGGGTGTTCCGCGGCACGATGTTGACGGCTGTGAACGACCAGTTCGTGCCATCCAAGACCGGCTACGAGGAGTCATTCTACAAATCCAACATCATGAATATCGGTTATGGTGCCATCACTTTTGCGACGGCAACCGACACATACGGGCAATTTTTGACCGCGTCCGGCAACTGGGGGTTCCGCTACCCGATCCATGCCGGGGAGACGCTCAAGCAGTTTCAGGCGCGCTTCGACAACGGCGACATCTTCCGGTCGCCCTCGGAAATCTGCTCCCTGTTCCTCTATCCCGCCACGCAGCCGACCTCGTCGAACCCGTCCGCCCCGGCCACCCCGCTCAAGTTTGCCGGGAATGACGTGTCGTGGACCAACGCCAACATCCTGAGCTGGTGGTATGACAATCCGGGGGGAACCCGGAAGTCGCTCACCGGGGACAACATGAGGGAGCGGCCATACGACACGCTCTACCCGAGGCTCACGACGAAATCCAACAGCTACACCGTGCACTTCCGCGTGCAGGTGCTCAAGAAAGTCCCGGGCACATCAGTCACCCAGTGGGTCGATGGCAGGGACGTCGTCGCGAGCGAGTTTCGAGGATCCTCGCTGGTCGAGCGCTATATTGACCCCAGCGACCCCGATATGCCCGATTTTGCCACCAAAACAGGTGGGAACTCCACGCGATTCCCAAATCCGAAGGATCGCTTTAACCTCGACAACTATTACAAGTTCCGTGTGGTCTCGACCAAGAAGTTCACGGCCCAATGAGAACGCGCCAGATGATTGCGGGCCCACACGAGCGCGGCTAGCGCAAAGTGGCGCGGGCGTCCCGCCTGCGTTCTGGATCGCTTCGCGGGCGGGACGCCCGCGCCACAACGAAGCAGCCGCCTTAACCCAAAAAACGCTTTTAACCACGGAGGACACAGAGGGAAACCAGCGCGAGAGCGCTTGGTAAAAAGGGGAAGACAAATGTTTGGCCCTGGGAGGGCAACCGGAGCGGAGAAGCCGCCCCTACCGTCGCGTGGGGTGCCAACATTATTCCCGCTCCATCATTTTCTCCGGATGACATCAGGATGGCTGCAATTCGGGAGGCCGGGCTATTTTCCCGGGGCTTCAGCGTCCTTGACCTGGAACTTGATCGTGACCTCCTGGCCTTTTTTCACATGGATGTCTTGTGTGACGCCCTGGTCGTGGGTGACCCTGACATAATTTTTGCCGGACTGAGCGCCGCCGGAGTTCGTGACGACATTCTCCGGCTTGCTGATCCAGCCATCGAGCGAGCCTTGTCCATCCCCCTTTTCGAAGTCCGGGTTTTCGACTTCGGCGCCGGTGACGACGAGGTTGTCGTAGGCCACCCAGATCGGAAGGGTTCCTTGGGTTGTTTCGGGGTTCATCCACGGCCCCAGAAGGCGCAGCGTGACATTCCCGTCTTCCTCCGGAATGAAGCTGAATTCATACGCGGCCCATTCCTCGCCCACCTGTCCGCCAATCGCGACTATGTAGTATTGCCTGTTCTAGCCAAGATTGGAGGGGGCCAGCCCCTGGTCCGATTTGCCCGGGGTCATCGGCACCCGTTCTTTGTTTCCATGTATCTCGACATCCACTCTTCGAACTTGCGCCATGCAGGTTGCGGCGGTTGCGAGGATTGCGATTGCAAGGATTGCTTTCATTTCTTGGTTTATTTCTGTTCTTGGGTTCCCAGGGCGTGGAACGCCGGGCCGGATCCCGAAGCATCCATGCCATAGACGAGGCTGCCGGCGGTTGCGGGTCTCGCGTCGGAGACATTCACGAACCAGGCACCCTTTTTGTTGATCTTGTCGGCCGGGATGATCACTTGGAATTTCTTTTCTCCGTCGGGCTGTGCAGGGATCGGCTCCCAGGCGCTTTTCTGCCAGCTCTCACCGCCAGGGGTGACAAACGCCGTGGCCGTCGCGACCGGCAATGCGGATTGCACGGAGAACGAGATTTTCTTCGCTCCATCGGGGAGGTTTTCGCAGCTTTCGATCATGACTTGCGGGAATGGTTCGCCTTCGCCCTTCAGCCAATAGGCAAAGTAGAGCTGGGAGAGGTTATCCGCTCCGGGGATGCCTTTCAGGCTGTGATTTCCTGGTGCAAACGCCTGGTTGTGGGCGCCCGGTATCGCAGAGAGGGTCGAGTTCACCGCAGGCGGCCAGAAGAAGCGATCGCTGGCGGCCGCGGCGATGAAATACGGGGCCTGGATCCCCGAGGCCCGGCGGCCGGCATCGAAGTGGTGCAGCCAGGCTTCGCGCTGGTCGTCCGGCAGGTCCTTGAGAACCGGGCTCCACTCGCTTCCGCGATCATAAAACCCGCAGCCGAATATTGAATAGGCCGCGCGCACGCGCTTGCCGAGCAGGCCCGTGATCATGGTCGTGGAGTAGCCTCCCATCGAGATGCCAGCCACCCCGATCCTGTCCTTTATCACGCCGGGTTGTGCGGCGAGCAGATCGAAAGCCTGGAGCGCTGCCACCTCGGCATCAAACGTCTCGTCGGCCGTAGGATCCGGCTTCCCTCTCTTGCCCAGCTTGGCAAAGCGGGCGGCCCAGGGACCGACAGAGTTCGGGCAATTCTTCGGGTCGGCAATTCCCGGGAGGTCAGGGCTGACCGCCACATACCCGGCCTTGGCGTAGCGGACCGCCGAGCCCTGATCCGCACTTCCGTAGCCGCCGTGCAACCAGAGCACGCCAGGAAACGGGCCATCGCCGGGAGGCCGCGCGATGATCGCATAGACATCCTGAGTTTCGCCGCCCACCGTCATCGACCGGAAGACGACCTTGTGCACCTGCCCGCCGTCCACCGTCTCAGTTCCCAGATCTCGCACGACTTTTGGCGCGATCCCCCTCAGGTAAGGGGAGAAAATATTGCCGTCCAGCGGCGAGCGTTCGCCCTCCGGGCTCAGCTTCTCGCCCGGCGTCGAGATGTATGCCAGCGCCGCCATGGCAGCAGGGGTGAGCGTTAAACTCGCGTCAGCGCCATCCGGCTTCAGCTCTACCGATTTGATGTCCAAGGTTCCTTTGCGGTTCTGTTGGCGGATGCTCAGATACACCTTATCGGCACCGGCCGGAGGGGTAAGCGGAATGGACTTGCTCACCCAAGACGATGTCTTCTCGAGGGTTTTGCAATCCTCGCCGACCCCCTTGTCCTTGCCATCTCTGAAGGCGAGATAGATCCATGACCCATTGTCCCTGGCCGAGACCTCATCGCTGGACTGGTATTCGATTTTTAGAACGTAAGGGCGCCCGGGCTCCAGCTTGGCAAGGTTGCTCAGAGCCGCGCCCCCCCGGTCCACCTCCAGATGCAGCCTGAGAACAGGTTCTCCCTGCGGGCCCTTGACGACCTCGGCATTGGAAGAGCCCCAGCCTTCCGTATTAACTGGCGCATTGACTGGCGGCAGCGGAGGCGCGCAGACAGCCGTTGCGGTTGCAAGGCCCAGAACTAAACATGATAGGAGTTTCATAGGATTTCGGCTATAGGCATTAGTTTTTCCAAATCAAGCCCGTTGCGGCACGGCGGGCAATTTCTCGCGCTCACCAGCGATAATAGCGGTAAGGGTTGTCGCCGTAGGGGAAGTCGGCGATGTAATCCGGGTGATAGAGCGGAGCGGGTGCCGTTGCGAGCGGGATCTTGGGAAAAATCCTGAGGTCGCTGGCCCTGCCGATCAGGCCGCCGCCGCCGAAGCGGTCAAAAACGCGCACGGCGATGGTGTGCCGGCCGGCATTCACCAAGCGTCCGGGCACGGTGTAAAGGCGGGGAACGGTCCAGAACTTCGGGGTGGATTTATCGGTTGACCCGACCGCGACCCCATCAAAATAGGCATTGTCGAAGTCGTCCACGACGCCCAACGAGAGAGCCAGGTCTTTGCCGGCCCATGCTGCGGGAATATCGATGGTCTTCCGGTAAAGGGCTTCCCCATCGGCTTTGGCCCAAGCCCCGCCATAGGATCTCCATTGCCGGGAGACAGGAAATTCCTGCATGCCCGTCTCGTCGGCATCGGGCGCGACGCGGGCCAGCGCCGCCGCGCTCGGGCCGTTGTCCGCCGGTGCCTCGCTCTCTTCTTTTTGCGGCAGCGGCCCGGTCAGCATCACCTTCCATTTGCCGCTCAAAGAGAGCTCGTCGGGAGGCGCGAGCGGGAGGACCAGCCGGCTGTCGCCGGCGCAGAGCCCGCCCAAGTTCGAAGCGAGCTGGCTGAGCGCCCGCGTCCAGCGCCAGCGGGTGTAGCGGTTGTAGCTCAGGCGATCGGCATCGAGAGCCGCGCTGTCGAGCTGGCAAAAGACGGCCACGCCTTTGCCTCGGCGGACTTCGGCCAGCAAGCCATCCGCGCCGATGGCGTCGGCCCCGCTGGCAACGACCCAAGCCGGGCCGTCGGCACGCCGGCGCAGCTCGCCCGGCCAGATGCCGCGGCAGCTTGGCCACGCAGGCACATCGAGCGAGCCGGGATGATGGTCCACGCGAGAGAGGCGGACTCCCAGCGGAGCATCAGCAGAGGCGCGAGGCAGGACCAGGGCTCGTCCCCCACGTCGCAGGAAAGCGTCCAGGTCGGCGTCGGAAATGACGGCGTCGGGACCGATGACGGCCGTGCCATTTTTGGGCAAAGCGGCGGCGCGTTTCCATGCGATGCCGGAGGCATCCAGGAGCGCGGCACCTGCATCGCCGCCCAGATAGGTGGTGGTGGCGCGAGCTTCGGGCGCGGCGGCCGCGGCGGCAGCGAGGACGGAACGCGCCACGCGTTCGGCAGCCGGATCGGCCGCCGCGTGGTCTTCCAGGTCGAGCGTGCAGACGGTCAGAGCGCCGCCGCCGACGGAGACTTCGGCCAGCGGAGTGTAGGCCCCATCAAATTCGCAAGCCAGGATCGGACGCCACCCGGCACGGTGAGGGATCTCGATTGGCGCGCTGCTGACGACGTGGCGCGCGCCCCAGCGCCAGCCATGATCCGGGACTTTGATATTATCGTTAGGCGCGTCGATCGGGTCCACGAGGCGGCTCCCGCCAGCCCAGTCGCGGAAGGCCCCGGCATCCAAGCCGGCCAAGGCCGGATGATCGGCGATGACCGGGAAGGCGCGCCGCGACAATTGTTCGGCGACCCGCAGGCCGAGGCGGTCGTGCAGCCAGGCAGGATCCTGGGCCATCATGAGCGCGCGGCCGCCGGCATTGAGCTGGGCGGCGAGGATGGCCGGGTCTGCTCCGCCTTTGGCAAAGGCGTTGCGGCCGATGACGACCAGGCATTTTGTCGGCTTGCCGTCCCATGCGGTGGAGGCAACGCCCAATTCGCGCAGCAGGGCGGCGGTATCGCCCACCGGATCCAGCAGGGCGATATTTGGCGCAGGGGGAGCGTCGGACGCCTTCGCGCCGAAAGCCGTGAAGTCAAAGCGATCGGAGTGCTCGGCCCCGCCGATGGTGCAGGTGAGCGTGATCGCTCCGGGGACGCGGTCGCTGGCGAGCGCGGCGGGAACCGGCACATTGAGCGGCACGAAGACCGTGCTCGCCGGAGCGACGACGCCGTGATCCGATCCCTCCGCAACAAGCTTGCCCCCGAGCTCCGCCCGCCACGCCAGCGACCATTTGGCCGGGCTGCGGCCGTCGTTGATGACCGGCACTTGTTTGGCCAGCGTGGTTCCGGCGCGGACGTGGTGCGTCTTGTCCACGAAGTCGGGAGCCCCGGCGATCCAGGCCAGGGTTTCCTGGTTGGCGGCGACGAGGGTTTTGCCCGCCACGGTGAGCGGCATGCCCTCGGGACGCAGGTAGCGGGTGACCCTGCGGGGGGCATCCGCCTTCCAAACGCCACGTTGGCCGGGTTTGAAAGGAGGCAAGGGATCGGGGGCAGGCGCGGCGCTTCCTTCGCTTGTCGTGTCTTTCAGCCAGCCGTAGCCACGGCACCAGGGAATCATGCCGCCAGGGATTCCCCAGGTGCGCCAGGTGCGCCAGGTATTTTTTTCGAAGAGCGCCTCCATCTGGTCGAACCCGTCGTGCATCTTCGAGACCTCGATATTGTGCCAGGTGTTCCAAAGCATCTGCTTGTCAAAAGTGGATGCCAGCGTCGCGCGGTAGGCCGGGCTTTCCAAGCGGTAGGCGTCCGCACCCTGGTAAATGGCACAAAACTCGGTGTAGAGCGGCTCGCTCGCTTCGGTGAGGCCGCAGCCGTTGCGCCCCCGATGGAACGAGGCGCCGAACGGGGTCCCGAACTCCACCATCAACACCGGCATATCGCCGTCCTTCGCCCACTTCGACAGCCATTCTTCCCGCTCCTGCAACGGGGTGATGCAAAGGTAGTTGTTCGCGGTATAGACATCGCCGACCGCGCCTCCGGCATGCATCAGGACCGGGCGTGTGGGATCCACGGCTTTGATTCGGCGCACGGCGTCGAGGCCATCGTCGGCCGTTCTCCGCCAGCCATCGTCATTCGGCCAGCCGCTGGTCCGGCTGCCAATCGCGAACGGATTTTGATCCTGGCCGTGCCCGAAGCGGTTGGCCCCCGTCACCCACATGACGGCCGAAGGGTGGTTGCGCAGCCGCTTGAGCACCGGCGCCATGCGGGCTGCCCAGCCGTCCGCGACGCCTGGTTTTTCCCATGTGCTCACCAGGGGCCCCTGATCGAGAGCGGGCACGACGAGCAGGAAACCACGTCGGTCGGCTTCCTGGCACCAGAGATCGTCGAACTCCCATGTCCCGCGTTCGTCGCGGTTCCACGGCCAGAGTTCGGCGGTGTTATAGCCAACCGAGCTCAGGCCATCGAGCACATCCCCGATGAGAACGCGCACGCCGGCGGCATCGCCCTCGGGAATCAACCCCGGGCGCAGGCGGATTTCCGAGCCATTGAGAAGGAAGCGCTTGCCATCGATGCGGAATTCGCGGAACCCGAAGGTTTCGCGGATGGCGTCATGAATGCCAGCCCCATTGAGCTCGAGTTCCATCGTGTAGAGATGGGGTTGTTTGATGTCCCAAAGCACGGGGTCGTTCCATTTCCAAGAAGCGGTGACGCTGCCGTCGCCGGCTGCCGGCGTGACTTTGGCGGTGAATCGGCGCACCTCGGCCCCGGTGGACTCCTCGCGCACGATCGCCGTGAGAGTGGCTTCGCTAGGGGCGCTCAGCCCGGCATAGTCCGCCACGACCGTCAGCGTGTCGCCTTTTGGCGGCGGCGGAGCAGGATCGGTTGCAGCGGCGGCAGGAGCCTCGACGGTGGTGCGAATGGCGCAGCCGGTGAGATGGGCTCCGGGCGGACGGCTGGACAGCAACACGTCGCCGACAAGCCCGCGTGTTTGCAGGGCAACCTTCTCCTTGGTGACCTGCCCTTCTCCCGTCCCCATGAAGCGGGTGACTTCGTTTTTGTCTGCCACCGCGACGACCTTGACTAACAGATCATACGATTCGCCCGGTTTCACCGCAGCCGTCAGATCGACTTCGCCGCCCGGCCATGAGACCTTGCCGACCTCGCTGCCATTGATGAAGACCGCCGCGTCGGTGCAGACCCGCAGCAAGTCGAGCAGGATCGCCCGGCCTGCCCAGGATGCCGGGATCGCGAGCTTGCGCAGATACCATGCCGCCGGGGTTTCGCCATTAAAGCCCTGCCAGCAAGGCCCGGTGCCACGGACGGGATTCGGCAGAGAGCCGCAAGGGCGCCATGTCCCCGGAACGCGAAGCCATCCCCACCCCGATTTCAACGGCGTGGCCGCCGCCGGTCCGATCGCGGGCATGAACCGCCAGAGCCCGTCGAGGCAGACCACATCGCGTTGAGGGCTCACTTTTTCCAAAGGCTCCACCCCCCACTCGGGGGCCTGGCCTGCCGGCGCGGGGGCATCAATCCCTTGGCCCCGCAGGGCGGCGAGCTCGACGTTTTGATCTCCATTTTTTTCAACCGTCGCTCCAGGCGAGAGCTTCCAGCCAGGCAGCCCGTCCTTCGGGGTGACCCCGTTGAAGGCACCGTTGGTGATCGCCGGCCCGGCTGCGGAGCAGACGGTGGCTAGGCCCAAAACGAAACAGGTCAGGGGTTTCATGAGACAATTTTTTTACCGGATGGAAGTTCCGAAAGCAACTCGTGTTGTTGCAGGATGATTTCAAAGGGTGTGATCAAAGATGTGGTTCTACGGTGGGAGCGTGGCTTGCCCGCTTCCCACTTTTCAGAGAAGTGGCGCGTGCGCTCCCCAGCAGACAAGCGGCAGCCGTCCCCGGACGGGAGGGAAGCGGAAAAACGGGGTTCGCAGGGTGGCTACCAGCCTTTTTCTGCGATCAGAGCGGCGACGGCGGAGGCGAGCAGCTTGTTTCCGGCCGAGCCGAGGTGGATGTTGTCCTCGAAGCTTGTCCGGAACTGCAAGGGCACATAGCCGGGGCCGACCCATGTCTCGTGCGCCCCTTCCGTGGCCTCACGGAAGGCGTGCCAGGTCGATTCGTCGCCGGGTTTTCCGGCGATCCAAAGATGCTCGGGGACCTTCGGGTCGCGGAGCAGGCCAAGCTCGGTGGCCGTGCGTCCGGCGTCCAGAACGGCCATGGTATCAACGTGGTTTGCCGGGTGGGTTTTCCGGACCCACGGCATGTAGGTATCGTAATAGTTGGTCCAGTTGAACGACCCCGGCCCGCGCTCCTTGAAGCTTCCCGAAGGGGGGCAAACCAGGATGTAATGGGGCGTCGTCATCTGGGCGAGCAGCAGGGCCGTGTTAGGGATGGTCACGGCCGTCACGGAGGATCCCGGGATGTCGTTGGCCGAAACCTCCAGGAGCCAAATGGAACCGTCGTATTTCGTCCTCGCCCTCCAGGTCACATCCCAAGGCCCGCCGGCATAGCCGACATCGAAGTCCCACCCGCACTCGATCTCCGGGGATCCCGCCGCATCGCCTCCGATATCCATCGTCCCGGCATCGCCTTGAAGCTCCTTGATCCCGAAGGAGTCCGGCGTGGCCCCGGCCACGAAATAGACCCGGCGCTCGACGATGGCTTTCGGGAGATTGGGGCCCGAGAAATTCCAGCGGGGGGCGGCGTCGAGAACCGACAGGTCCAGCGGGTATCCCGGATCATTGCTGACAAACACGACCCGGTCGCCGTCCTTGAGCCCGTGCCCGGGGCACATGATGGCTTTGGGGTTCCGGGCGTAGTCGGTCGTAAATGCTTTCAGGCTCTTTTTCGCCTGGCCGAGAACGCGCCCGTTTTGGGAAACCTCGATGCTGGCCGGTTCGGAGACCGCCTTGGCATAATAGGCCCATTGGGCGCGGTAATGGTTGTCTTGCGTGCGATCGGCAACCGGCCGGGCCCACCGCATGTGGACGGTCCCGGGTTCGGTCGGCGGTTTGAGCGGCGCGACCAGCTCGGCCCCGCGCGCCCGCGCCACCATGGATGGGCTGGTTGTGCCACCGATCGCCTGGGAGAACGTGTGCCTGCCGGTGATCTGTGCAAGCGGCGAAGGCCAGGCCCCGGGAGTGCTGATGCTGTCGCCGACAACATAGAGGGATTTCGGGTCCGGGGACGGCTGCTGGACTTCTCCCGCAAGGCAGGTGTGCAGGGACAGGACGGATAGGAGCAGGGGGACGAGTTGTTTCATGGGTGGTTGCGGGGCGGCGGTTATTTTTCGACGAGGTGGGCCTCGCTCATCGCGGTGCCGGAATACGGGATCTGCACGTTATTGAACTTGTTGTTGCGGACGAGGACGGCCTCGGGAGAGAGGAACGGGATCGGCTGGTGGTTCGCGCCCGGCTCGGGGTCGAAGTCGAAGAGCTGGCCGATGTGCGAGGGCTGCTCGTAGTTCATTTCCTGGTCAATGCGGATGCCTTTGCGCGAGAGGTTCAGGTCGCAGCCCTCGATGAGCACGTCGGCCACGGCCCCGTGGACGCGGATCGAGCTGTTGTTGTCCACCCGGTGCCGCCGGACAATCTGGAAGCGGCTGATCGGGATGCTTCTGGCCCGCACCTGCGTTTCTCCGGTCACCTGTTTGAGGACCTCGGGCGTGAGGAACACATCCTGATCACGGCCGTCAACGGAGTAGTAGTAGATCTCCCAGCCCCAGATATTGAGGGTGGATTCGCCGCCGATCCAGCGGTCGATCTGCGTGCTGCCGCCGCCCCAGGTGTTGCCGGTGACGACGTGGTTGTCCAGAAACTGGTTATACCAGCTCGGCTCGACGCGAACGAAACCGGAGCTCTTGATTTTTCCGAGCTTGCCGAGGCTGTTGATATTGCTGGCGCGGATGCTGCGGTTGCCCGAGAGGACGCACTCGCAGTTGGGCGGGTAGAGCTGGATGAGGGTGCCGGTGTCGATGGCGGTATTATTGATGAAAAGATGGCGTCCATTGAAACCGCCAATGCTGACGAGGGATGTCTGGTCCGGGGGGAGATCCCACTCGCGGTCGATCGTGATCTTGTCGCCTTCGTAGCCAGTCAGCCAGCGATACTGGCCCGCGCCCGCGCCGTCGATGATGAAGGCGGCAGCCGAGTGCATATCCGGCATCGCGCCCTTGGCCTTGTCGTCCAAGAACGTCTTGCCCGCGATGACAAAGCTGGTGGCCTTGATGTCGCGCACCTTGCCCAGCCAGGCGGTGGCGTGGCCGTCGAGGGTGAACGCCTCGTGGTCTCCACCGTAGATGTGTGTGGTGCGGTTGTTGGCGTAGTAAACGTGCCTGGCAACGGAGGCGCCCATGTGCAGGCAGATGTTGTTGCCGCCCGAGGACATGTCGTTGCCCGTGTTCTCGTTGTTCTCGAAGATCATCTCACACGCGCCGTTGAGCGAGTGCATGTTGTGGGCGCGAACCGTGTTGTTCGCAATCAGGTTGCCCCGTCCGATGCGGATGTCGAACGCGTTGGTCAAATGCAGGATGTCGCAATCGGTGACCTGGTTGTTGCCGCCCCAGAGCACGATGGCCGGACCCACTTTGGCTTCTCCCGGAGGGGTGATCGCGCGCTCGTGGTGCGCCCCGCCGTTGTTGTTGGTCATGTAAAAATAGTTGGCCCGGATGCGGACGTTGCGGATGCGGACGTTGCTCGATCCGGTGATGATCGTGCTGTGGTAGCCCTGGGTGAAGATGCTGAGGTCCTCGACGGCGAAGTCGTTCCGCCCGTCGATGAGCGTGGGCAGCGCGCGCTCCTGGTCCGGCCACCAGAGGGAGACGAGGTCCGGGCTCTCGCCGCGCAGCGTGATGTTTTCCGGAATGAAAAGCGCTGATTTAATCCACGTGCCCGAGCGGAGGATCGCGTCGATCCGGTAACGCCCGCGCGGAAAATAGACGACGCCGCCGCCGATCATCGAGAGCCGCTCGATGGCCTGGACGATAGGCAAGGTGCAGTCTTTCATGCCGGTGATATCTGCCCCCAGATCGGCCACGTTCAGAATCGCTTTCGGCGCGGCCTTGACAGGCAAAACCTCCAGCGCACCCGCGTCGCGCACGCCGTCGCTCCCGCCTTTGCCGTTGGAAACCAGAACGCGGTAGCCGCCTGGTTCCAAGCTGGCGGGCAGCTTCGCCTTGAGGCTGAACCCCGACCGGTCTTCCATCTCCAAAGCGACCGGTTCCGCCGGGCCGCCTTCGGCTTGCAGCGAGACGGACGCCTGGTTTTCAAAGTCGAGGCACTTGCCGAGAACGCGCAGCCAGCCGCCTTGGCGGGCGCGGTCCACCCCCTCGTCGCCCTGCTTCCACCAGACATCCGGGGCGTTGACGTAAACCGTCTTCGAGACCCCCTCCCCTTGCCGGACCCGGCAGGCGTAGATTCCCGGTGCCCACTCGGACGGGATCACCGCCTTCAAGGAAATTTCTGTCGCCTGCAGCGGCGCGACGCGGGTCCATTCCGGCTCGCCGCCGTTCTGGTTCCCGGACACAACGCCTAGCTCGACGACCGCGTCCGGGGCGAAGTTCCCCCCGGCGATCACCAGGGTTTCATCCGGGTTCACCGGGTCGGAGTGCCAAAAAATGGCAGGGCGGGAATCGTTTTTCATTGTGGTGGATTTCGGTCGGGATGTGGATTTTTGCGAATGGAGATTGACAGAAAACTATTCAGCGTTGAACAGAAAGCTCTTTTTGCCGGAAAAATAGAAACGGAACATCTGCCTGCAAAACTCCCTGACAATGCCGGCAACGATCGGAGCGACGCGGCAATCCGCTCTCAAACACCACATGACAAAACAGCTTTTCCAATCCGCGGCGGCATTATTGGCCAGCGTGCCTTTTGGCATGATCCAAGCCGCTCCCGGCGCAGTGGTCGAACCGAAGGATCGAGCCGCGAACCACTCGGAGGAGGCCGTCCGCGTGGCAGCCTTTCAGGGCGACCGCGCGGGGGCGATCAGCTACACCTTCGACGACGGGCTGCGCAACCAGTATCTGTTGGCGGCGCCGATCCTCAACGGACTCGGGCTGCACGCGACCTTCTTCATCGTCCCCAACTGCGTCACGAACACCAAGGCGGAAGCCGAGGCGAAAAAGCCGGGGGATATGGGCGGCGTCAGCTGGGATGAACTCCGGGAGATGGCTGCGAAAGGCCATGAGATGGGCAACCACACGTGGGCGCACTATCTGCCCAAGAACGACGACGTGAAGGCCGAGGAGGAACTCTCCAAGGCCGATCAAAAGATCGAACAGGAGATCGGCGTATTTCCGCTTTCTTTCTGCTATCCTGGCAATGATCGCGACCCGCATCGGCGGGAGCTCGTCCTGCGCCATCATGTGGAGGCCCGCGAATACGAGACCCGGATGGGCAAAGACGCCACTCCCCAATTGCTCAACGCCTGGGCCGACCGTCAAGCCGCCGAGCACAAATGGGGCGTGGCGATGATCCATGGCCTTACGGAAGGCTACGACCCCATCGAGCCCGAGGTATTGCGGGCTCACCTGACCTACGTCAAGCAGCACAACAACGACCTCTGGGTGGAGACTTTCGGCCATGTCGCCCTCTACGTGCGCGAACGCGACGCCGCGCAATTGCGGGTCATCGGAAAAACGGCGCAGAGCGTGACGTTTCTCCTGGATACACCGCTGGCCCGGCCGCCTTTCGATTTTCCCCTCACCACGGTCGTTGCGGCGCCCGAAGCCACCGCCGCAGAGGCAAAAACCCGCGACGGCCGCACGCTCCCGGCAACGGTGTCGCGAGGCGCCTTGCACGTGGAATGCGTGCCGGGACCGGAACCGGTGACGGTGACATGGCAGACCCAAGAGAACCGCGCGCTGAACGCACGCAAATCAACCCACCAACAATGAATAGAATCCTGAAAACAGCGGGGGGTCTTCTGGTGACAACAGCCCTTGCTGTCGCTCAAGATCCGGCGCCCAATCACCTGACCGTTTTCAACAAGGGCCGGTGCGGGCAGAACAGCAGCATTCTTCGCGAGAAATTTGATCTTCCGGATCTGGTGGAGCGCGAGGCGGCGCATCCCCCGCTCGAGGGGCTCAAGGATATCCTGGCCGTCGTGGGGCCGAGGCGGGCGGGGAAGACATTTTACTTTTTCCAGTTGATCCGGGAGCTGGTGGTGTCGGGGGTGAAGCGGGAGGACATCCTTTTTGTGGATTTCGAAGATTACCGGCTGCCGGATCTGGGGCGCGACCCGGTGGATGCGCTGCTGACAGCTCACTATCAGCTCGCGGGCCGGGCGCCCAAGTATCTGTTTTTTGATGAGGTCCAGCAACTGCCCGGGTGGAGCCGGATCATGCGCACGCTGCACAATCGCCGGAGCTTTCGCATCGTCATCAGCGGGAGCAACTCGAAGCTGTTGAGCCGCGAGGCAGCCACGGAGCTGAGGGGGCGGTGCATCGAACTCGCGATGTTCCCATTTTCTTTTCGCGAATTTCTCCGCCTGCGCGGGATCGCGGTCAGCCCGGGCATTCTGCACGGCCCGGCCAGGGGGAAAATCCTCGGTGCGTTCGACGACTACCTGCGTGGCGGGGGGCTCCCGGATGTGGCCTCCGGCACCTCTTTGCTGCGCAAGCGGCAGCTGCTGCAAAGCTACTTTCAGACGACCTATTACCGGGATATCCTGGAAAGATACGATGTTCGCGCCAAGGAGACGCTGGAAAGCCTCATGCGGCATGCGGTGGACCAGGCCGGCGATCTCTTCTCGATCTCAGCGTTCACCGCCACCCTGAAAACCCGGGGGATCGAGGCCAGCAAGAGGACGCTCGCCAATTATCTGGGCTATCTGGAGGACGCGTTTTTTGTGATCCTCTCCGAAAAGTTTGCGCGTTCCCAACGCCAGCGCACGGCTAACCCGGTCAAATGCTACCTCTTCGACACGGGGTTCAAACAACTCGCGGTCAACTTTTCAGAAAACCGGGGAAAGCTCCTCGAAAACCTGGTCGCCATCGAGCTGCGCCGCAGGGGGCACGAGTTCTTTTACTTCCGCAACGGCGGGGAGTGCGACTTCGTCATCGCGGGCGGCGGCCGCCCCCGGACGGCGATCCAGGTCTGCTGGGAATTCCACGAGGGCAACCGCAAGCGCGAATTGGAGGGGATCCGGCAGGCCTCGAAATCCCTGAGGATCAAAGACCGGTTTTTCCTCACCTACAACCACCCGGATCCGGTCGGAGACATCCCTTCCATCCCCGTCTGGCGATGGCTTCTGGAGGAGGGAGAAACCGCGCATTCCTGACCGCCGCGTCGCATCCGCCAAAATTTTTGGCGTCAGCATCGCCCCGAACAAACCGCCGTCTTCTCCATGGTTCCGATGCAAAATCACACCAAAATCATTCTGGCGCTCCTCCTCATGCCGCACCTCCGGGCGGTGGCCGAGGTCACTCCGCCGGACCGGGCTGCAACCGCTGCCGAAATCTCTCTGGTGAGCCCCGCCCCCGGAGCCACGTTTGATATCGGCGCCTGCATCCCCTTGCGGGTGGATATCAAGCCTTCGGCCAACGCGCCAATCTCAACCGTCAGGTATTACGACGGCCCGGCGCTCCTCGCCGAGGTCGGGGCACCCTACCGCTTCGCCTGGACCACCGCCGGGCGAGGTTCGCACACCCTGCGCGCGGTGGCCGACGACGACCATGGCGCGACGCCCTCCAGCAACGTCACCATCGCCATCAAAGACCCGACCAAGCCAGTGGACCTAGCCAACGAGGTCGATCGCTACAACGTCACCTTCACGACCTTGGGCAAGAACTCCCATGACTCGATGCCGCTGGGCAACGGCGATATCTCGCTCAACGCCTGGACCTACGAAAACGGCGACATCGGGCTGCTCATTGGCAAGCTGGACGCCTTCTCGGGCGAGTCGCATGCAGGGGGATTTTTCAGCCTGCGAAAGATCGGCCGGGTGCGCATTGCCCTGGATCCTCCGGTGTTCAAGCAGGCTGCGGACAGCGGCGCGTTCAAGCAGACGCTGGTGCTGGGCGATGCGGCGATCAAGATTGCCGGCCAAGGCAGCGAACTCACCCTCTGGGTGGACAAGAACCACCCGGTTGTCCGCGCCCAGCTGAGCGGAAAAACCAAAGTCACCATGACTGTCAGCGACGACCCGTGGCGGACCACGGAAGTCGCCGGGACGCACTTGGCCGACACCGTCTTCACCGGCCTGCGCAACCAGGTCGCCTGGTGTTACTACGATCCGCGCACTACGACCGGCTACCGCAATACCCACGAGCGTGGGGCGATTCAGATGGGCGCGCCGGGGGCCGACATGCTGCCGCAGCTGACCACGGTGTCGTTCGGCGCGCTCATCGAAGGCGAAGGCCTGGCCTCGGTGGATTCCCGGACCCTGCGTTCCGGCGCAGTGACCGGCTGCCGGGCGGACATTAGCATCCTGCGCTACTCCAAGCTCAACGAGGCGACTCCGGCCAAGTGGCTTGACCTCATCCAGAAGCAGGCGGCGAAAATCCGGGCGCTCCCCGTGGCCACGGCCTGGAACGACCACCGCCAATGGTGGAAAAACTACTGGGACCGGAGCTACATCATCATCACCGAGGGGCCGCAGCACGAGGAGGTCACCAGCCGCTACCTCCACCTGCGATTCATAAACGCCTGCCAGACCGGGCCGATGAAAGAGCTCTGGCGCATCCCCTTCAACGGCGGAATTTTCAACGTGGATTTCCTCGATGTGGACATGGGAAAAGGTGTGGGCGTCAACCCCGTGAAACCGGAGACGATGATGACGGCCGATTTTCGCAAGTGGGGCGCCTCTGATCGGCCGCAAAACGCCCGGCACGTCTATTGGCCGATGCTGCAGACCGGCGATTACGACCAGGCGCGGGCCTGGTTCCTCTGGCCTGCCATCGTGGCCAAGCACTGGCAGAAAACCGTCGAAGACAATACCGCCTTGAAGGGGGCGTTCATGAGCGTCGGTTGCTCGGGCTGGGAAAGCCTCGCTCCCCGGCTTTTCGCCAACCGCGACACCCAGGTTGCCAGCCGGATTTTGCCCGAAGGAATCGGCCAGAAAACCGGGGGGCGCGGTTATTGTTTTGATGTCGCCGACGAGTATCTCCCCTACATGATCGATTACTACGAGCTCACCCAGGACGAGGACTTTTTGGCCAACCAACTGGCCCCTTATGCGGAGGGGCTGTTTAAGTTTTTCGATGGCTATTTCACCCGGGATGACCGCGGCAAGCTGGTGCTCTGGCCGTGCATGACCTCCGAAGCCTACGTGCGCTTCCCGGACACCGGCTACGTGCCCGCAAACCCGATGGGCGGCGTGGCACTGCTGCACTCGCAACTGCCGCGCCTGCTCTCCCTCCAGGGCAAGCCCGGGATCACTGCCGACACCCTCGCGCTATGGCAGCGCGTCTATGATGCCCGCCCGGACATGCCCGCGGCGATCCGGCGCAATGGCAAGCCTGGCCTGGCCCCGCACGAGCCGGACTGGGACCTGGAGCAGAAACAAACCCAAGGTGCCGACCGCTCCTCACTCTACGCGATCTGGCCTTACCGGGCGTTCATGTTCCCGGCGGCAGGCACTTCGCCCCAGGATTACGAGCTGGCCAAAAACACCTTGGCGCTGGACGATAATGGTAGCAGCTCGTGGCACTACGGCGATTACTGCGCGGCGATCCTCGGGGATTCCGAACGGGCGAGGAAAGGAGTTTTTCACCGCATTAATGGAATGGCTGAACACCCGGCCGATAAATTCGAGGGCGATTTCCGTTTCCCCGCCTTCAACTGCACCAGGCGCCCGGACTGGACGCCCGATGTCCAGGGCGGCAACGTCATCCTCTCGACGTTGAACTACATGCTCTGGAACTGGAAAGGCGACCAAATCTTCCTCTGCCCCGCCTGGCCTAAAGACTGGGACTGCAAATTCAAGTTTCACGCCCCGCGCAACACCGTGGTGCAGGGCCATGTGAGCCACGGCGAGGTCACCCTCGACCATGTGGTCCCGGAATCGCGCCGCCGCGACATCGTGGTCTGCAAACCGCAGTGAGTCTTGCCACATGCCCACCCGATGAGCAGCCAGTAGCAGGAAGTTCAAAATCGCCGCAAAACCCGGTGTTTATGCGGCTTCCCGCTTGTTCTGGGCTTGGAACTTTCCGGGCTAGAGCGTCCGCCCTAATGCGGTGCGGTGGACTTTTTCGGCCCTGCCGGCTTCGTCATTTTTCCTTTGTCGGCGGCAGCGGCATTCGCCCGGGCAGCGATCAGGTCACCCGACATTTCCTTGACGGAGCGGGTTTTGATCCTCGCGGCACCTGCCGTGGCCAAAAGGCGGACGCGCGTCCCATGTTTTTTGTGCCGTTTGAGGTTTGATGCTGCCACGGCGGCCGCCTTCCTGTATTGTGGGAGCCAGCGCCGCTGGGCCACGACCATCTCGTCGGTCATCTGCCAGATTTCCTCGGGGTTGCAAACCGCGCCGGCCAGCGGATCGTGCAGCATGGCCTGCTTGAGCAGCAAGAGATCCCCTTTCACGGCGGCCTCGACTCCCATTTCCTGGACGCGCACCGAAGCGGAGCACGTGGCGGCGCATGCCTGCGGCAGATCGCCGACCACCGGCATGCCGATGCCATTGCCGTCCACATATCCCGGTATCTCGACCACGCAGCCATCGGGGAGATTGGTGATATGCCCGTTGTTGATCACGTTGAAGTGCCCGCGATAAGCGCGCCCCGTTTGCAGGGACTCGATGATGTATGAACCGTGCTCTTCGCTGCGGTTGGAGCCGGCGATCACCGGAGCCTCCTCCTTCAGCCAGTTCGGGTAATCGGTCTTGAACCAGTTCCGTCCCTCGGTGCAGACGCGCAGGTAGCCGCCGGTCTCGCCATTGATCCACGACGAGAGGTCGATCCATTTTTTGATCTCCTTCGTGCGCTTGCGATACCACGGCAGGTATTCGCTGAGATGCCCGTTGGATTCCGTGCTGTAGTATCCGAACCGGCGCAGCACGTCGATGCGGACTTTTTCCGTCCGGGAGTATTCCGGGTGAGCGGCGAAAAGCTCCGGCAGGAGGGGGACCATGTCCCGCCCGTGCCATTGGACGCGGGTGAACCACGTCTGGTGGTTGATCCCCGCGGCAATCACGTCCACATCCCTCCGGTGAAGGGTGGCATCGCCGGCCAGAAGGCCATTCTTTTTTGCCCACCGCTCGATGCAACTCGTAATCTGCCAATGAGCCCCTTGAACGCCGTGGCACAGCCCCACCGTTTTCACGCCGCCGTATTTGTTGCAGGCCCACGTGTTCATGGCCATGGGGTTAGAATAGTTCAGGAAAAGCGCCCCCGGTTTCGCGACCTCCCGGATCTGGCGGCAGAATTCCAGCAGCACGGGAATCGTGCGCTGCGCATACATCAGCCCCCCGGCACAAAGCGTGTCTCCCACGCATTGGTCCACCCCGTATTTGAGCGGAATGTCGATGTCCGTCTGAAAGGCCGCGAGCCCACCCTGCCGGATCATGCAGATCACGTAGTCCGCTCCGGCGATCGCCCTGCGCGCATCGGTCGTCGTCTCCACGCGCGCGGGGAGATTGTTCGAACGGATGTCACGAAGGCAGAGGCGCGACACCATGTCGAGATTTCCCGGATGGATGTCCATCAGGGAAAAAACCGCGCCCTGGAGTTCGGAAACAGCCAGAATGTCCTGTATCAACCGGCGGGTGAAGCCGATGGAACCGGCCCCGAGCATGGAAATTTTTATTGGCATGGTGGATTTGTGAACAACGCGGAATTGTATTTTGCCGAGCGATCCGAATGAAATGCTGGATGATGGCAAACGGGATTTGCCGACGCGAACCACCTCTGCAAAGTGTTCCGCGCCCACATGCAGATCTCGCCGGGAACTTACCGGCGCCGGTGATCAGTTCGCCGAAGTCTCGACGTTCACGCGGCGGCCGGAGCGGTCGAACTTCACGTTGCCGTCGGCAAGCGCCCAGATCGTGTAGTCGCGACCGAGCCCGACATTCCGGCCCGGCTGGAATTTCGTCCCGCGCTGGCGGATGATAATGTTGCCGGCAACGACCGACTCGCCGCCGAATTTTTTCACGCCGAGCCGCTTGCTTTGGCTGTCGCGTCCGTTTTTGACACTTCCCTGTCCTTTTTTATGGGCCATGACGAGTTACTTGGTGGAGATGGATTCGATTTTGAGTTTGGTGAGCTGGCGGCGGTGGCCGACCGTGCGGTGGTAGCCTTTGCGGCGCTTGAACTTGAAGGCGATCACCTTGTCGTCCTTGAACTGGTCAACGACCTCGGCCGTGACCGTGGCCCCGGCGACGTGCGGCGCGCCGATTGTCACGGACGAACCGTTGGCAACGAGCAACACCTCCGAGAACTCGGTTTTCTTGCCGGTCTCGACGTCGAGTTTTTCCACTTCAATTTCATCGCCCTCGGCGACGCGGTATTGCTTCCCGCCTGTTTGTATCACTGCGTATGCCATAAAAAATTCCGTTTCGGTTGGAATTGTCCAAAGTGGGGCAACCGCCCGGATTCCGCAAGCCCAAATTTCAGCCTTGCCAAAATATCCGCCGCCGGTAGCTTTTTTGTCTCACCCCAATTGCTCGGGTGGTGAAATGGCAGACACGTACGTTTGAGGGGCGTATGCCGTAAGGCATGGGGGTTCAAGTCCCCCCCCGAGCACTCCTACTTCGCGCCGAGGAAGTCGGCGGTGCGGGCGAGGGTGGCGGATTTTTGCGAGGTGAGTTTTTCGGCGAGCGCGGCCAGTTCCTTGGCATTTTTTTCCGAGCCGTCATCGGCGGGCAGGGCGTTTGCGGGGAGCGGGATATCGAGTCGGATGTAGGCGGCGACGGGGCCGCTTCCGAACCGGTGCAGGGAAGAGGTGACCTGGGCGGTTGTGAATTGCGAGGCTTCGGCGGCGAACCGCATGATTTCCTCGGCATCGCCGGACTTTCTCCAGCCCGAGACGGCATCTTCGGGAACCGTGGGCGACACCCCCGCTCCGAGGCTGATCAACACGCATTGCTTGCCGGGATAGCGGAGCAGGGCTTCGCTCAAGGCCAGGAGGGACGGATTGTTGGCATAGACGCCAGCCCCGACGAGCGTCTCGGTCTGGTCGCGGGCGGCGTTGGTGATCTTCGAGGGCGCGGAGACGGCCGGGTCGCAGGTGGCGGCGGTCACCGCATCGGCCAGGAAAAAATCTCCCGCCTCGGTAATCGCGCGGCCGCTGGCTCCGGAGAATGACGTGCTTTTGCCCATGTCGCTCGCGAAGAGAAACGGCACCTGCTCCCTTGTGGAATACGCGGGAAGGATGATGGTTGTGAGGGCTGAAGCCACCTGCGTGTCGCCGAAAAACTCCTGGAAAACTTTTTGCCGCGTTCGGGTGGAGTATTTTGGAGCGGTCCTGCCTTCGAGCGAAAGGAGGGGGTGAATCAAAGGCGTTTTCAGCGTCTTGGCCCAGAGCCCGGGGAATTCCTTGATCAGTTCGGCGGCGGTAAAGCGCGGGGTGTCGTGGTCGAGCGGCACCGACAGCGCCGCCACGACAAAGGCTCCGGAAGCGGTTCCCACCATCACGTCAAACAGCTCGCAGACCGGACGCCCGCTCCGCTTTTCCAAATACTCGAGGCACTTCAACGCGAGCAGTGCCCGCATTCCCCCGCCGTCAACCGCCAGCACCCTCACGTATTTTCCGGTGTCCCTCGGCCTCGCGCCCGGAAGTTGGGCAGCCTGACGCTGCGGGGACGGAACCGGTTTCTGATGATAGCGCGCATACGCCCACACGAGCGCGGCGGCAATGCCGACAACAGCCAGCGTGCCAAGCGGGAACCTCGAGAATCGGGAGGCCAGAGTGTCCGGGAGACGCATCACGGGCGAGCATTCAGCAATTCGTTGGAAAATTCAATGCTTCTCCCGAAAGAAGCGCTTCAAAAGAACCGGCAATTTTTTCGAGGTCGAAGCGGTCGGCGGCTTCGAGGCTTGCCGCTTTCATTTTGTGGAGGCTGTCGGGATGCGCGGCGAGCCACGCGAGTTTCTCCTGGAAAATTTCCGGCGTCGCGAGGGGAACGGCGAAGCCGTTGGACCCGTTTTCAACGAGATCGCTGAGGCCGCCGATGTCGCTGCCAAGGATCGCCACGCCGCGCTTGAGCGCCTCGATCGCGGCCACAGGATTTCCCTCCGAGGTGGATGGCATGAGGAGCACATCCGACTTGGCGAGCACCTCGCGCATCTCGCTCTCCGCAACCCAGCCCATGAGATTCACGCGGTCCCCGACCCCGGCATCCCGGATCGCCGTCTCGATCTCCCCGCGCTGGCTCCCGTCCCCGATCAGGGAAAGCCGCCACGGAAATTCACATGCGGCGAGAGCGTTGATCATCCACGGGAAATTCTTCTGGGGGTTGAACCGCCCGATGGCAACGAGTCCGAGCGGGCACGACGGGCGGGCGGCCGTCAACCGTTTCCCCTCCATCGAAATCCCGTTGAGGATGACCCGCGGCCTGACGCCGTAGGCCGCGCGCGCAAGATCGGAGGCAAAGCTGCTGCTGGCGGAAAGGCCGGCGGCATTTTCCCAAACCGGACGGATGAACGGATCCAAAAACCGGAAGAGCCCGCCTGTCTGGTCGGGGTTTCCTCCGGGAAGGTCGCCGAGATGCGCCGTCAGCACGTAGGGAACGCCGGTGAAGACCTTGCATGCCAGGGCCAGAGCCCCGGTCGGCACGGCAAAGTGGGCATGCACGATCTCGGGCTTCCACTCCCGGATGTGGCGGAGCGAAGGAAGAAACGATGTCGCCAGAAACCCGGCCATCTCCGGCACCGTGCAAAAATCGGCGCGGCGGCGGAATCCGGGTGTCCGGAAAATTTCCACGCCATCCCGGACTTCCCGGGCCGGGAGATCCGGCATCCGGACCGTTTGGACACGGACCTCGTGACCGCGGCGAACAAGCGCGGAACCCACATTGTGGGCCATCCGGCCACCCCCGCCGCCGACCGGCGGATATTCGTAGCAAAGCGTGAGGATTTTCATTTCAGGAACCGGTCGTAAACCCGCTCGACCTCGCGGCACATGCGCTCGGCGGAGAACCTGCGCGCGATTTTTTCCGAGGCCGCCGCGCCGAGTTCCCCGGCAAGAGAAGGGTTCGAGATCAAGGCGCAGACCCTTTCGCAGAATGCGTGCGCATTGCCGGAGGGGGCGAGAAACCCATCCCGGCCATCCTCGACAACCTCCGCGATCCCATCGAGCGCCGACGCTACGACTGGCACCCGCATCGCCATGGCCTCGAGCAGCGACATCGGCAGCCCCTCGAACAGCGAGGGCATGAGAAGCACGTCCGCCGCCAGATAGACCTGGCGGGCATCGGGAACATAACCGCAAAAACGCAACCGCTCGGCCACGCCGCATTCCAAGGCGAGTTTCCGCAGGAGCCCTTCTTCCGGCCCATCGCCCGCGAGCACGAAAACCGCCTGCGGGTGACGCTTCAAAACCTCGGCGGCAACCCGGATGAAAAGCGAAAAATTCTTCTGCGGATTCAGGCGACCGACCCCGGCAACGACCGGGCCGTTGCCCGGAAGACCCAGCGCTTTTCTCGCTTCAGCTCTGGTCCCGCAGACCGTCGAAAACCTGCGCAGATCGATGGCATTTGGGATGAGGGTGATTTTCCCTTCGGGCACGCGCTCGCGCTCGACGAGAAACCGGCGGCAGGAATCCGAGACGGCGATGATGTGCGAAGCCAACCGGTTCGAGAGCGTGTCAAGCGCGAGGCGGACCCGGTCGTTCGCCCGGTAGTCGTCGTTCGTGTGGTCGTGGTTCAAAACCACAGGCACCCGGCAGAGCCTGCCGAGCGGTTTGGCGATGATGTTCGACGCGACGAGGTGGCAGTGGAGGATGTCGAAGCCCTCGCGCAGCAGGAGCGCCGGAAGGCTCGCGGCATACCACGGGAAAAATTTGTGCGGCGAAAGCGAGTGGAGCGGAATCCCCAGCGCCTCCATCCGGTCCCAGTAAACCCCGCGCCCGTGCATCGTCGCAACCTCGTGGGAAAAGCGCAGCCTGTTCCCGCACGTCGCCAGGTTCAAAACAACCTCCTGGGCTCCCCCGAGATGGAGGCTGTCGATCACGTGCAGAACCTTTTTCATCCTTCCCTCCTCGCTAACCATTCCTGCCAGACGTATTCGCACCAGAGGAACAGGCGCTCGTCCGCCTGCCCGCCGAGGTGTTGGGCCAGCTTCTCGCGAACCATTTCGTTCACCGGTTGCGGCGCGATGCGCCCGGCGCGCAGCCATTTTCCGACCGGCGACCCGAAGCCCTTTTTTTTGCGCCGGACGACCGCCTCCGGCAGCAGGGGCTTCGCCGCCAGCTTGAGGAGATACTTGGTCGTGTTGCCCCGGAGCTTGAACCGGTGCGGAAGCCTCCTCGCGAAGTCGGCCACTTCGATGTCCAGAAACGGGCTCCGGACTTCCAGCGAGTTCATCATGCTGGCCCGGTCGGCCTTCTGAAGAATTCCATCCTGCAAATAAATCTCCGTGTAGAATTGCAGCGTGCGGTCCACCGGATCGTCGTTCTGGCAGGTTTCCCAGGCGCGGATCGCCTCGCCGTAGATGTCCTCGATGTCATACGAGGAACCGGTCAGGCGCGCGAGTTCCGACGGTTCCAGCGCCCCGAGCCATACCGGGTTCCAGAGCCGGGGGTCGTGGCTCAACCCGCGCAGCGTCCGTTTGATTTTGAAATCCAGACTGATGTTGGCATGCGAGACCGGGAGGAGCCCCGCCAGCATTCTCAGGCCTTCGTGGACCGGCCGTGGCACGATGCGGGAATACAGCCCGGCCAGCCGGAGTGCGCGGAAGGGATCATAGCCGGCGAACATCTCGTCCCCGCCGTCGCCGCCAAGGGCCACGGTCACTTTTTCGCGGGCGAATCGCGAGAGGAGCCATGTCGGGAGCAGCGAGCCGTCGCCCTGGGGTTCGTCGAGAAGGTCGAAAATCCGGGGAAGCGAATCTACGGCGGCATCGAGATCCAAGACCTGCTCGTTGTGGGAAGTGCCGAGATGCCCGGCCATGAGCTTCGCCGGCGCGGACTCGTCAAACGATGGCTCGGTGAAGCCGATGGTGAACGTGCTCAGCGACGGCCCTCCAATTTCTCCCGCCGCCAGCGCCACAATGAACGACGAGTCGATTCCTCCGCTCAGAAAGACGCCGAGCGGAACGTCGGCCATCAGGCGGCGGCGGGTCGCCCCGCGAACGATCTCGCGTAGTTCGGCGGCAAGTTCCTCGTCGGTTGCCGATGGCTCGACAGGCTCGATCACATACCGCCAATACCGGGACACCCGGCAGGCAGAACCGTTTTCTTCCACCAAGAGATTGTGTGCCGCCGGCAGTTTCCAGATGCCGTCGATCGCCGACCACGGTGCCGGGATCAGAGCGTGCGCAAAGAATTTCACGCGGGCGAGATCCGAGACGTTGCGGGGTGCCGCCGGATGTTTCAGGAGCGAGGTGAGCTCGGAGGAAAACCCGAACGTTCCCGCCCGCTGGAAATAGTAGAGCGGTTTTTTCCCGAACCGGTCCCGGCTGAGAAACAGGCGTCGCTGGTCGCGGTCCCAGATCGCGAACGCCCACATCCCGTTGAGTTGCCCGGGCAGCTCTTCGCCCCACTCCCGCCACCCGTGGAGAAGCACCTCGGTGTCGGAATGGTCCGTGAGGAAATGGTGGCCCTTCTCCGACAGCCGCGCCCGGAGCTCGGCGTGGTTGTAAATCTCGCCGTTGAAGACCACCACGACCCGCCCGTCGGCCGAGGACATCGGCTGCCCTCCCCCTCCCAAATCCAGGATCGCCAACCGCCTGTGCCCGAGGTGCAGCCCTCGGTCCGGGTCGATAAAAAAACCCTCCGCGTCGGGCCCGCGATGGGCGAGCCGCCCGGTCATCGCCTCCAGATCGCCCCGGTCTCCGGTTCCGAGGAACCCGGCAATCCCGCACATCAGCGACCCTCCGGCGGCTCGTTCAGATTCCGGGTCCCGCGAACGAGGTAGATGGATTTGTTTTGGGATTCATGGAACGTGCGCGTGATCATCTCGGCCAGCAGGCCGAGGAGCACGCAGATCATGCCGGTCATGAACGAAAAGACCGCCATCATCGGCAGCGGGGTCGCCGTGAAATACCAACCGTGCAACCGCATGTAGAAGGTCCACCCCGCAAAAAAGAGCGATGCGGCAAAAAAGACCAGCCCCCAGGAACCGAAAAGATACATCGGCTTGAGCATGTATTTGTCGAGGAACTTCACCGTCACCAAATCCATCAGGACTTTGACGACCCGCTCGAGGCCGTATTTGGATTTCCCCGAAATGCGGGCAAAGTGGTTCACCGGGATCTCCGAGATCCGGGCCCCGTGCCATTTGGCGTAGATCGGCAGAAACCGGTGCATCTCGCCGTAAAGCCGGACGCCTTTGATCACCTCGGAGCGGTAGGCTTTGAGGGAACACCCGAAATCGTGAAGGGCGACCCCCGACACGGCAGAGATCAGTTTGTTGGCCATGATGCTCGGCAAATTCCGCTGGAGCGCGTTGTCCTGCCGGTCCTTGCGCCATCCGGAGCAGACCTCGTAGCCCTCGTCGAGTTTGGCGAGCATGCGGGGGATGTCCTCGGGGTCGTTCTGCCCGTCGCCGTCCATCGGGATGATCGTGTCGCCGCTGGCATAATCGAACCCGGCCATCATGGCGGCGGTCTGCCCGAAGTTGCGGCGGAAATGCACGACCTTCACGCAGGGGTGCGCGGCCGCCAGTTCATCGAGAATTCCGGCGCTACCATCCGCGCTGCCGTCGTTGACGAAGATAATCTCCCACGGCTCCCCGTGCCTGTCCATGACGTTCCTGACTTTCTCGAAGAGCGGCACGAGAGTGTCCTGTTCATTGAAAACCGGCACGGACAAAGAAATCATGATCCGACTGTTTTCCTTTGCCCGCGCCCTGCGGTCAAGGGAATCCGCCGCCGCGCCTTCCCGCGCGCCTGGATTTCCGGCTTGGAGTTCGCCCCGCGGCATGCGATGGAGAAGCGGACCATGAAAATTTACACCCGCACCGGCGACCATGGCGAAACGAGTTTATTTTCCGGCCAGAGGGTCCCGAAGACCCACCCCCGCGTCGCGGCATACGGCACGCTGGACGAAATGAACTCGATCCTGGGAGCTGCGGTCGCCGCCGGCCCGAGCGAGCCGGTGCGGGCCGCTCTGCTCGACCTTCAGAAGCGCACCTTCGATCTCTGCGCGGATCTGGCCACGGTCCTTCAACCCGGCCAACTCCCGCGCGTCTCGGACGAGACTGTCCGGGAAATCGAACTCGATATGGACCGGATCTCGGCCCTGCTTCCGGAAATGAAAACTTTTGTGCTGCCCGGGGGTTCCCCCGCCGCGTGCCAGATCCACATTGCGCGGACGGTTGCCAGGCGGGCAGAGCGGGAGGCTTTGCTGGTTGATGACTCCGCGCGGATCGCCCGGACACCGATGGTCTATCTCAACCGGCTTTCAGATTACCTCTACCTCCTCGCGCGATACGAAAATCATCTCGCCGGGGTGAAGGAGACGGCTTGGATTCCCGAGCGCTAACAAAAAACGGCCGCCGGCAAGCTTGTTGCGGGCGGCCGTTGAAAGAGGAATGCGCCCCGATCAGTTCGGGTCTTGCTGATACGTGCGGCAATAATTGTAGCGGGTGTCAAACCCGAGTTCGGGCGGAAACTCCTGGTAGCCGGAATTGATCCAAGGAATATCGCTGCGGTAGGCGGGATAGTAGGTCCCTTTTTTTGTCGGGAACGGGAAGAGCGCGACCTCGTAAACCCCGTAGCCCAGTCGCGCGAAAAACCGTCCCACCCCGCGAACCAAGCCGTAGCTGAATGCGGCGGAGTTGCCCTCGGCGTAGTTCACCGTCTCGATCTGGTAGGGGATCTCGGTGATGCCGAACGCGATGTTCGCGAGGCCGCGTCCCAACTTGCGTGTCGGACCGTAATCCGACGCGGGAGGAGCTTGGATATCCGCAAACGCCGTGACGGAAAATGCCAACATGAGCAGGAGGGCAGCAACTTTCATAAAATGTTTATTAAGCTGAAAACCCGCCGGGAAGCAAGCGGAAACGTTCATGCGTGATACTCTTGCAGGCTTTTGACCTCGTAGCCCGCCTGCTGGATCGCCCGGATGGCGGCCACGCTCGCGCGCGCCCCGCGCAGGGTCGTCATCGTCGCAACCCGCGCGGCCACGCCGGCGCTGCGGATCACCACCTCGTCCCGCCGCGGCTGCTGCCCGCTCGGGGTGTTGAGGATAAAATGGATCTCGCCGTTCTTGATCAGGTCCAGAACATTCGGGCGGCCTTCCTGGATTTTGAGCAGGGTTTTCACGGGAACCCCGGCGTCGGCCAGGAGCGTGGCCGTGCCGGAGGTCGCATGGATTTTGAAACCCAGGCTCACAAAATCCCGCGCGACTTCGACCGCGGCGGGCTTGTCGCTGTCCTTCACGCTGATGAAGACATTTCCCTTGGTCGGCAACGGCGGCTGGGCGGACATCTGGCTTTTCGCGTAGGCGATGCCGAGGTCGGGATCGATGCCCATGACCTCGCCGGTCGAGCGCATTTCCGGGCCGAGAATAATGTCCACGCCCGGAAATTTGACAAACGGGAAAACCGCCTCCTTGACCGAATAGTATCCGGGGATTTTCTCCTCGGTGAAACCGAGCTCACGAAGCGATTTTCCGGCCATGATCTTCGCGGCCAGCTTCGCGAGCGGAACGCCGATGGCTTTGCTCACGAACGGGACCGTGCGCGAGGCGCGCGGGTTGACCTCGAGAATATAGACGTCCTCGTCCTTGATGGCGAACTGGACGTTCATGAGGCCTCGGACATCGAGCTCCTTCGCCATGGATTTTGTGGCGCTCTTGATGGTCGCGAGCGTCCGGTCCGAGAGCGAAAAGCTGGGGATGACGCAGGCGCTGTCGCCGGAATGGATCCCCGCCTGCTCGATGTGCTCCATCACGCCGCCGATCACGCAGGTTTCGCCGTCGGCGATGCAATCGACATCGACCTCGGTGGCATCCTCGAGGAAGCGGTCCACCAGCACCGGCCGCTCGGGGCTGGCCGCGACCGCGGTGCGGATGTATCGGCGCAGGTCCGCCTCGTCGTGGACGATCTCCATCGCGCGCCCGCCGAGAACGAACGACGGACGCACGAGGACGGGGTAGCCGATGCGGGAGGCGACGGCGACTGCTTCCTCCTCATTGGTGGCCGTTCCGCCCTGCGTCTGGCGGAGGCCGAGTTTGTCGAGCATGGCAGAAAAATGTTTGCGGTCCTCGGCCATTTCGATGCTCCGGGGCTGTGTCCCGATGATGTTGCATCCGTTGGCCGAGAGGCCGGCGGCGAGATTCAGGGGCGTCTGGCCGCCGAACTGGACGATGACCGCATCGGCGTTTTCGCGCTCGTAGATATTGAGCACATCCTCCAGCGTGAGCGGTTCGAAATAGAGTTTGTCGCTGGTGTCGTAGTCGGTCGAGACCGTCTCGGGATTCGAGTTGACCATGATCGTTTCCCAGCCGAGTTCCTTGAGCGCGAAAGCGGCGTGGACGCAGCAGTAGTCGAACTCGATCCCCTGCCCGATCCGGTTCGGGCCGCCGCCGAGGATCAGCACTTTCTTCTTGTCGCTCTTCCGCGTCTCGTCCTCGTCGCCGTAGGTCGAATAATAATAGGGAGTGTAGGCCTCGAACTCCGCCGCGCACGTGTCCACCAGCCGGTAGGTGGGAACGATCCCCGCCGCTTTTCTCCGCTCGCGGACCTCCGCCTCGGAGGTTCCGGTGAGATGCGCGAGCTGGCGGTCGGAGAACCCGAACTTTTTCGCGCGGCGAAAATCCGGGGCGGATTTGCTCTCGCGGATTCGAGTTTCCTCAACAACAATCAGCCGGATGTGTTCCAGGAACCACGGGTCGATTTTGGAGAGCTCGTGGACATCCGCCACGGTCAGCCCGGCCAGAAACGCGTAGCGGATGAAGAAAATCCGGTCGGCACCGGGGATCCGCAGCTTTTGTTTGATGGTGGCGAGGTCGTGGCCGGCGTCCTTGCCGTCGGCGCCAAGCCCGAAGCGTCCGATTTCCAGCGAGCGGAGAGCCTTTTGCAGGGATTCCTTGAACGTCCTGCCGATCGCCATGGCCTCGCCGACGCTCTTCATCTGCGTGGTCAGCGTCGGGTCCGCCTGCGGAAATTTTTCAAACGTGAACCGCGGGACCTTGGTGACGACGTAGTCGATCGACGGCTCGAAGCAAGCCGGCGTCTCGCGGGTGATGTCGTTTTTCAGCTCGTCGAGCGTGTAGCCGACCGCCAGCTTCGCGGCGATTTTGGCGATGGGAAATCCGGTCGCTTTCGACGCGAGCGCCGAGCTGCGCGAGACGCGCGGGTTCATCTCGATGACCACCATGCGGCCGTTTTCGGGGTTCACGGCGAACTGGATGTTCGACCCGCCGGTCTCGACCCCGATCGCCCGGATCACCGCAAAGCTCGCGTCGCGCATCGCCTGGTATTCCTTGTCCGTGAGCGTCTGGATCGGGGCCACGGTGATCGAGTCGCCGGTGTGGATCCCCATCGGGTCCAGGTTTTCGATGGAACAGATCACGACGCAGTTGTCCGCCCGGTCGCGCATGACCTCCATCTCGAACTCCTTCCAACCCAGCAGAGATTCCTCGATCAGCACCTCGCTGACCGGCGAGAGATCGAGGCCGCGCCGCACGATCTCGTCGAGCTCCCCGCGGTTGTAGGCGATGCCGCCACCCGCGCCGCCGAGAGTGAATGCCGGACGGATGATGAGCGGGAATGTTCCGATCTCCTGGGCCACGGCCGCCGCCTCGTCCATCGTGTGGGCCACGCCCGAATGCGCGCAGTCCAGCCCGATCTCGATCATGATATTTTTGAAAATCAGCCGGTCTTCGCCTCGCTGGATGGCCTCCGCGTTCGCGCCGATGAGGCGCGCCCCGTGGCGTTCGAGCGCCCCGTTCCCGACCAGCGCCATCGCCGCGTTCAACGCCGTCTGCCCGCCGAGCGTCGGGAGCACGGCATCCGGCTTCTCGCGCTCCAGAATTTTTTCGATCACCTCGGGGGTGATCGGCTCGACATACGTCCGGTTGGCAAACTCCGGGTCGGTCATGATCGTGGCCGGGTTCGAGTTGACGAGAACGACCTCGTAGCCCTCCTCCGCCAGCGCCTTGCAGGCCTGGACGCCGGAATAGTCGAATTCGCAGCCCTGCCCGATGACGATCGGGCCGGATCCGATGAGGAGGATTTTTTTAATGGAATTGTCCTTGGGCATGATGCGGCGGGCAGACTACGCCAACCCGGTCCCCAAGGGCAACGAAATGCTTGAAAAGATGAAGGCCGATTCAACGGAATCCGCCGGACCGCCCCTTCATCCCAAGCGGGGATCTGCTATTCGCCGACTTCGAGGCCCATCTGGCGGGCGGTTCCGCAGAGGGTGCGGAACGCGGCCTCCTCGTTGCGGGCGTTCATGTCCTTGAACTTGATTTTCACGATGTCCATCACCTGCTTTTTGGTGAGTTTCCCGACTTTCGTCTTGTTCGGCTCCTTCGATCCGGAAGCCAGTCCGGCGGCCTTTTTCAAGAGAACTGCGGCCGGCGGGGATTTGGTGATGAAGGTGAAGGTCTTGTCCTTGTAAACCGTGATGACCACCGGAAGGATGTCGCCCGCCTGCTTCTGCGTCGCCGCATTGAATTCTTTGCAGAAGGCCATGATGTTCACGCCCTGCTGACCGAGGGCCGGGCCGACCGGAGGAGCCGGATTGGCCTGCCCCGCGGGAATCTGCAACTTGATTTGTCCAACAATTTCTTTCGCCATAAGAGAGATCCGCCGGTTGAGCGGAAAAGGGGGCAAGGAAATCACCGCTGCCGGCAGGAAGCAAGAAGAATCTCCGGAAGAATTTCGCGGGGGGGTATGATCAAAAGTGGGTGAGGTTCTTCGGTAGGAGCGTGGGCAAAACAAGTCTTCGGCGAGTCGCCAAAGACGGCACGCGGCCGCGCGCGCTCCCCGGATCAAACTCCGCCGAACCTGCGGCTCCGGGTTTTGAAATCGGCCAGCGCCTCCAGAAAATCGGCTTTGCCAAAATCGGGCCACAGCTTTTTGGTGACGTGGATTTCCGTGTAGCTCAGCTGCCAGAGCAGAAAATTGGAGATCCTCATTTCACCGGAGGTGCGGATGAGGAGGTCCGGGTCGGGGATCCCGTCGGTGTAGAGGCGGGAGGAAAGGAGTTCGGGCGTGACATCCCGGGGGGCCAGCGTGCCGGCTGCGGCATCCCGAACAATCGATTTCACGGCATCGAGGATTTCGGTTCTCCCGCTGTAGCTGAGGGCGAGGATCACTTGGAGCCGGGAGTTGCCGGCGGTCGCCGCGACAACCTCGTCCAGCTTTTTCCGGCACGGCGGAGGCAGGTCGTCCAAGCGGCCGATGGCCCGCAGGCGCACCCCCTCGCGCTGCATTTCTTCTTTCTTTTCGTTGAGGAAGCGCTCGAGGAGGAGCATGAGGCCGTTGACCTCGATGGGCGGGCGTTTCCAGTTCTCGGAGGAGAAGGCGTAGAGAGTCAGGAATTCGACACCTGCTTCCATGCAGGCCTCGACGCACTGCCGGATCGACTTCGATCCCTGCTCGTGCCCCGCCAGGCGCGGCAGCCCCCGTTGCTGGGCCCATCGCCCGTTGCCGTCCATGATCACGGCGACATGACGGGGGATTGCCTTCACGGGAATCAAAGCCGGATGGTCTGCCCGCGGGCAGGTCCGATGCTGACCAGTGTGAGCTTCGCTCCCGTGAGTTCGGCCAGCTTGCCCACATACTCGCGGGCGCGGGGAGGAAGATCGGAAATTTTGCGGGCCTTGTCGGTCGGCTTGTTCCAGCCGGGCATCTCGACATAGACCGGCGTGCAGCGGGCGAGGGCGTCGGGATCGGTCGGCGGATAGCCGATTTTTTTCCCGTCCAGTTTGTAGGCGGTGCAGACCCGCATCGAAGGGATCGCGTCGAGGCCGTCGAGGTTGGTGATGGCGATCTCGTCGATGCCGTTGACCATGGCCGCGTATCGCGTGGCCACGGCGTCGAACCATCCGCACCTCCGCGGACGCCCGGTGGTCGCCCCGAACTCCCTGCCCATGGCATGCAGGGCGTCCGTGATCCCTTTGTCCTCGGTCGGAAACGGCCCCTCGCCCACGCGTGTCGTGTAGGCTTTCATGACGCCGAGAACCCGATCCACACGATGAGGAGGAACCCCGCTACCCGTGCAGGCTCCGCCTGCCGTGGTATTCGAGCTGGTCACATACGGATACGTTCCGTGGTCGATGTCTAAAAATGTCCCTTGGGCACCCTCGAAAAGCAGTTGTTTCCCGGCCTTCAAGGCCTTGTGCAAATAGACGACGGTGTTGGTGACAAACGGGCGGAGCACCTCTGCGGCGGCCAGGTAATCTTTGAGGATCGCTTTGCCGTTCAGGGCCGGAACGCCGAGGCTTTTCAACACGACATTGTTTTCGCGCACCCTGGCCGCCAGTTTTTTTGCGAAGACCTCCGGCCGCACCAGATCGCACATGCGGAGCCCGACGCGGGCGACCTTGTCGCCGTAGGCCGGGCCGATCCCGCGCTTGGTGGTGCCGATTTTCCCCTTGCCTTTGAGCGCTTCCCGCTGGCCGTCCAAAGCCCGGTGATACGGCAGCACCAGATGGGCCGCATCGCTGATCAGAAGGTTTTTCCCGACCGGGACACCCCGCTTGCGAAGGCCCTCGATCTCGCCGACCAGCGAAACCGGGTCAATGACGACGCCGTTGCCGATGACGCAGGTTTTCGACTTCCGGAGGATGCCCGAGGGAATCAGGTGGAGGACATATTTCTCCCCGCCGATGACGATCGTGTGACCGGCGTTGTTCCCGCCCTGGCTGCGGACGACGATGTCCGCCTCATCGGTCAAAAAATCGATGATTTTCCCTTTTCCTTCGTCGCCCCACTGGGCACCAGTTAAAATCGTGTTCGGCATATTTGAGTCGGGCAAAAGGACGAGTCTCCTTCCGCAACTTCCCGCTGACAAGAGAAAATGCCATGCCGCGCGCAAGACCTGTGCCTGGAAAAGTTTTGCGCCGGATGAGGGACAGGGCGGCATGGCAACGGGGGGCTTCCGGACATCGCACGGAATTTGCTGTCGGGATTTTTCGTGCATGCGCCGTGCAATGTGCGAGAGTTGCCACGCGCGGGAATATTTCCCGGCAATTCACGAAACCTCACAAACAGAAGACCAGACACCATGGGCGACAAATCCCCGAAATCCGTCAATAAAAAGGCTGCCCAAAAGCAGTCGAAAACCAACACCTCAAACCAGAAAAAGCAACAGGCTGCCACCGCGAAGCAGGCGGTTTCGGCAAAAAGGAAATAGCGACGGTGTTCGGGGTGCCGGTTTTTTCCGGCGAATTCCGTCCATGCGGCGGATGGGGGTTGCGGGTTCCATTCATTTGAAACCCGGAGGGAGTGGCATGCTGAAACTTCAACAGGATCAGGTCTGGAAAATCGAGTCGGGATACCTGCGGATCGTGCGTTTGGAGCGGCTGTCCGTCGCCTACAAATCCCTGAAAGACCTCGCGAGCCGCGACGGGACCCATCACGAGGCCAGCAAGAAGGAATTCACCCGGCTGATCAAATCCGGCACGCTGCTCGTGCCTGGCGGGGTTGGGGCCGCACAAAAATAATAAAACTCTCGGAAAAATTGGGGCTTCGCTGCGACCAAGGAGAACGGGCGTCCCGCCCCGTTTAGGAGCTGACTCTACAAGCGACGGCGAGTGTCTTTCACAGGCGGGACGCCGTGCCCCCTGTTTTGCTCCGACAGCTTATCGTCTGTATATTTTTCCAGGAGATGGTTTCAGAGCGGATCGGACGGCACCGGTGCCTCCGGGAATCCGGCGACGGGTTCCGGCAGATGTTCCGGCCCCGGGGATGGCCCGGGATTCACCGGCGGTTTTGAAGCCTTGGCGGGCGAGGCCTTGGCCGGCGCGGGTTTTTGTTTGGGTTTGCGGACGGCCTCGAACCCCCGGCGGGCATAATCGATCACGTGCCCCTGGTGGATCAGCCACGAGAGGTCTCCCGCCAGCGCGGCTTCCCGAGCGGCCTCGTCGTCGGGGGTTGCCCTCAGCGAGACGAGCGCTTTCCACTGCTCGGCCCGCGGGGTGAAAGGATGGGACTCAAGGTAATCGAGGATCCCGCCCGGCCCCTCGGCGACCGGTGTGCTCTGCCGGTCGAGATGGCGCGGCCGCGCGACCGAGACGTAGGTGATGTTTTCGTGCGCTTTGAAGATCTGAAGACCTTTTGACGACAATTCCTGCCCGACGACATGGGCGAGCGGAAGCGGGAAGCGACGGAGATCCAGGACGGCATTTTGCGCGAGCTGGCGCACGGCGGTGTCGGAGTGGTGGACAGCCACCGGGCCGGGCACCGTGGCTTGATCCGCCAGGGGCGCGACCAGGGCCGCAGCGTGGTTCGCCCGGAAATGGCGCTCGACCGCGTTCAGGTCGGCGAGCTTTTCCGTCCCCTCCGGGCTCTCCATCGGAAAAAACTCCTCGCGGGTGCTCTGTTCCGCTTTCCATTTTTCCAGAAACTCCGGCTCTTTGACCATACGCACCCGGCTTTTGAACGCCTCGAAGGGCATTTTGGCAAACCGCTCGGCATGCAGTTTGCGGAGGCGCGTCTGGTAGTCGTGATAGTTCGGCGGCCCCAGGATGGTGTCGCTCATGCCGCACACCGCGATGAACGAATAGGCGCCTTTCGGCGGTTCCACCTGGATCTGCTCGCGCCGGTAAAACTTCTCCAGATGCCGGGACAGCACATGGCGGACAGCCTGCGCCTCGCCCATCCAAAGGCTCTTGTCTTCCGCAAGCTGGAACAGCGGTGTCGCCTGTTCCGACGTGCGCCGGAACTGCACCGAATACCGCTCGGGTTTTTCGAGAATCAAAACGGCGAGATCGAACAACGGGTAGGCTTTCCCTCCGGATTTTAACTGCTTGGCGAGCCCGTCGATGCCACGGGGATCGGGGACAATCGTGGCCGACCAACCATCCAGAACCGGAACGGCCGGGGCGGCGGGCTGGCGGTCGTCCCGGCGGTCGTCCCGTCTTCCCTGCCCCCGGCGGTCATCCCGCCGTCCGGGCCCCCTGTCTGGCTTGCGGCCCCTGGGAGGAAAATCCGCGCCGCGCCCGCGATGCTCTCCGCGGCCCTGGGGCCGGTTGTCGTCGGCGCGGTCGCCGTAGCGCTCGATGAGCGGCGCGTTCTGCTTGGCGGCCGTTTCGGGTTTCGCCCACGACGGGAGAAAGCTGTTGGCCAGGTCGATCCCGGAAAAGCCGGGCTCGGAAGGTGCGTCTTCGCTCATGGGAAATTGCTGGGTTCGGACAGGCCGGGGAAAACCCGGGGCCGCCTATTGGGTCTTTTGGGATTTGGCAGGAGCTGCCGGCGCGGGTGTGGCGGCGGGCAGCGGGCGATCCATGGCGATCAACTCCGAAACCGTCACAAATTTGAACCCCTTTTCCTTCAGGGCATCGATCGTTTCGGCCATGGCGTCGATCGTTGTCGGGTGGATGTCGTGGGAAAGCACGATCGATCCAGGCTTGGTGGATTTCAGGATCTCGGCCTTCACGTGGGCGGAGTTCCGGACTTTCCAATCGAGCGGATCCACGTCCCACATGACCACCTTCAAGCCGAACTCCTCGTTCAGCCGCTTGGTGATCGTGGCATTGGTGGCCCCGTAGGGCGGGCGGACCAAAACCGGCTTCCTGCCGGTCGCGTTCTCGATCGCGGCATTCGTCTGGTTGATCTCCGACGCAACCCCGGCGGCCCCGACTTTGGGAAAGGCTTTGTGGTCCCAACTGTGGTTGCCGATTTCGTGGCCCTCGGCGGCCGCGCGCTGGAGCACTGCGGGATTCGCCGCGACGCACTCGCCCAGCACGAAGAACGTGACCTTGATCCCCTTCTCCTTGAGAATATCCAGCAGCCGGGGGGTGAGGGTGGCATGCGGGCCGTCGTCGAACGTCAGCGCGATGTAGGGTCCCTCGACATTGCAGGTGTTGTAGCTCGACCGGACTGCACCGGTCACCGGCCCGGCCGCCGCCGGCGCCTGCATGGCCGGGGTGGAATCGCCCTGCGCCGGCGACGATAGCACCGTTCCCTTCGCTGCAGCATCCTGCGGAACAGCGATGACCTGGGGCTTCTGCGAGGTTTGCGTGTGCGCGAACTGGCAGGCGGCACAAAGAAGTGCGGCAACAGCAGGGACGACAAGCCAAGTGCGGGTTTTCATTCGTCAATACGCGTCATTGACAGCACCTATCGCACAAACCTTTCCAAAATCACACCAAGATTTTTCACGGTCTCCTCGGGCCACAATTCCCGGGATGTCACCAGAGCCGAATCCAGGCTGCGGTGCTCCGGCCAGCCGGGCTCGACAGGCACCAGCGGGATCGCCCGCGCCAGAATGTCTTTCGCCGTTTCCACGTTCGCGTGCAGGTGGGCGGTGATGGCATCCGCCGTGACCGGCTCCTCGTCGGTCTTCCAGCAGTCGTAGTCGGTGATCATCGCCAGCGTGGCCAGCGCGATTTCCGACTCCCTCGCGAGCTTGGCTTCCGGGAGATTCGTCATGCCGATGACCGCGAACCCCATCTGACGGTTGAGCAGCGATTCCGCGCGGGTAGAAAATGCCGGGCCGTCCATGTTCACGTATGTCCCCCCGTCGTGGAACCGCCGGCCGGATTCCGCGCACGCGGAGGCCAGGATTTTTCGCAGGCCCGCGCTGATCGGCTCTGCGAACGACGGGTGCGCCACGATCCCGTTGCCAAAAAACGTGTGGTGCTCGCGGCGGCTCGTCCGGTCGAACAACTGGTCCGGCAGCACGATGTCCCTCGGGCGGTATTGCTCCTGCAGGCTGCCGACCGCCGTCACCGCGATGATCCAGCGCACGCCCAGCGAGCGGAGCGCCCAGATGTTGGCGCGGTGGTTGATCTCGTGCGGGGCGATCCGGTGCCCGCGCCCGTGCCGCGGAAGAAAAAAAACCGACCGCCCGTGAAGCGTCCCTCCGATGATGACATCCGAGGGGGGGCCGAACGGCGTCGGAACAACGATGTCGGCGACCTCGGTGAACCCGCCGATCTGATACAGGCCGCTTCCGCCGATAATTCCAATGGCAGGCACACTCATTTTTTCAAACGCTGCGGGTGCACCTGGAAATCGCTCCCCTCCCCGCCAAGGTCGGTCTTCTCGATCAGGCCCAGAAATTCGCGGAGCGCGGGCGTGCCGGCAGAGGACTTTTTCACGAGCGTTCCCAGCGGCCTCCACATTTCCGGGTCGGAAATCTCCAGGCAGACCAGATGCCCGGCCTCGATCTCGGCCCGCACCGAGGTCCGCGGCACGATCGAAACCGCGCTCTCGATTTCCACCGCCCGCTTCACCGTCTCGATGTTGTCAAACTCGAACGCCACCCTCACCCGGGCCCCCGCCTGCCGGAGCCGCCGGTCAACCTCCCTCCGGGTCGGAAGATCCGGCTCGAACGCGATGAACTTTTCCCCGCCAAGGTCGGACAACGAAATTTTTCTCTTCGATGCCAGCGGGTGGCTGGGCGCACAGATGACGACAAGCCGGTCGCGCCAGAAGACCGCGGCCGTGATCCCCCGCCGCGAGGCCGGGTAGGCGACCAGCCCCACGTCCGCCCGGTTTTCCTGCACCGCGGCATAAACCTGCGCCGACCGCCGGTAGTCCATCCGCACCTCCACCAGCGGAAATTCCCTGCGGAACCGCTTCAGGTAGGGCGGCAGCTCGTGCAGGCCGATGCTGAAAATCGTCGCGATGCGCAGCTCGCCAGAAACCACCTCCTGCAGCTTCTGCATGCGCGCGCCCAGCTCGTCATACGCGCCGACGATCTCGCGGCTCGAGGCCAGGAAGGCCTGCCCCTCGGGCGTCAGATGGAACGCCCGCCGCCCCCGGTCGATCAACCGCACCTGAAACTGCTCCTCGATGGAACGAACTTGCTGGCTCACCGCGCTCTGGGTGATACCATTTCGCTCGGCAGCTTTGGAAAAGCTTTCCGTATCCGCCAAATCGCAGAATACTTTGAATGTTTGAATTTGCATCCGACTCCTCGCGGATAAGTTAAGCTAATATCCGAAAGGAATGCCAGAACAGATTTTCTTATGAACTCTCTCGAAAAAAATTTGGGCGCGATCCGGCTCCGCATCCGGGCTGCCGCGGAGGCGGCGGGCCGGGACCCTTCCGGCATCCGCCTCGTGGCCGTCTCGAAGACCCATCCGCCCGAGGCCATCCGCGAAGCCGCAGAAGCCGGACAGACAATTTTCGGCGAGAGCAAAATCCAGGAGGCCCTGGCGAAAGCGCCGCTGCTGCCGGCTTCGTTGGAGTGGCATTTCATCGGCCATCTCCAGTCGAACAAAATCCGGAAAGCCCTCCCGCTTTTCCGTCTCTTCCACGGCATCGACAACCTCGATCTCGCCGCGCAGATCGACCGCATCTCGGGGGAATGCGGGTGCTTCCCGCGCATCCTCCTCGAGGTGAATGTCTCCGGCGAGGGCACCAAATTCGGGTTCCAACCAGACCGCCTGCGCGGCGAGATCGCGGCCCTGCTGGCCTTGCCCCGCGTCGGGGTTCTCGGCCTCATGACCATGGCGCCTTACTCGGGGGATCCTTTCGCGGCAAAGCCGTATTTCGCCGCGTTGCGCCGCTTGCGCGACGACCTCGAACAGCAGACCGGCACGCCGCTCCCGGAACTCTCCATGGGCATGAGCGGGGATTTTGAAGCCGCCGTCGCGGAGGGTGCCACGCTCGTGCGGATCGGGAGCGCCGTTTTCGGCGAACGCCCGAAAAACAAGCCCGAAAGGTTTTCCTGAATCACTCGCGTCAAATCATGGCTTGCCATCTTCCCGCATTGTATTAGAGTTTCTAATAATTCAACAAAACACGCCCCGACACCACTATGAAGCCAGTTGCCTTTCACAACACCGTCCTGCGCGATGGACACCAGTCCATGGCGGCCACCCGCATGAAAACCAGCCAGATGCTCCCCGCGGCACCGATTCTGGATTCGATGGGGTTCCGGATGCTGGAGACGTGGGGAGGGGCGACGATCGACACGAGCCTGAGGTTCCTCGGCGAACAGCCGTTCGACCGCGTGCGCGAGCTGCGGAAGGTTGCTCCGAACACCCCTCAGGGCATGCTCCTGCGCGGGCAGAACATCGTCCAATACAAATGCTTTCCAGACGACGTCGTGGAGATGTTTGTCAAATGCACCGCCGGCGCGGGCATCGAGGTCTTCCGGATTTTTGACGGGCTCAACGATCCCAGAAACCTCGCGCCGGCCATCGCCGCTGTGAACAAGGCGGGAAAAATCGCGCGCGGCGACATCTGCTACACCACGAGCCCTGCCCACACGGTCGAGGCGTTCCTCAAGTTCGCGGGGGAACTCCAGGAAATGGGCTGCACGGAAATCGGCATCAAGGACATGTCGGGCGTCATCACGCCCCGCGTCGCGGCGGAACTCGTCGCCGGCATCAAAAAGCTCACCGGTCTTCCGGTCACCCTCCACAGCCACGAAACCGCAGGCCTCGCGGCCGCGTCGTATGTCGCGGCAACAGACGCGGGTGCCGTGGCGGTCGAGACCTCGATCACCCCGTTCGCAAACGGCACCTCCCAGCCGGACACGCTCCGCATGCTCGCCCTGCTGGACGGCAACCCGCGCCAGCCGAAATTCGACCGGAAGAAGCTCGCCGAGCTGCGCGATTATTTCACCAAGGTTTACAAGGAAATGGCGGCGTTCACATCCCACGCCAACGAGGTCGTGGACAGCGACACGCTCGTCTACCAGGTCCCCGGCGGCATGCTCTCGAACTTCCGCGTGCAGCTCAAAGACATGAACATGAGCGACCGGATCGCCGAGGTTCTCGCCGAAATCCCGCACGTCCGCGAATGCCTCGGCTGGGCCCCGCTCGTCACCCCGATCTCCCAGATCGTCGGCACCCAGGCGATGCTCAATGTCAAATTCGGCCGCTGGAAAAATTTCTCGCCGGCCGCGATGGACATCGTGCTGGGCAACTACGGCAGGACGCCCGCTCCGGTGGACAAGGAGGTTCTCGCCCTCGCGGAGAAGATTTCCGGCAAGAGCCCGATGACGGCCCGCCCGGCCGATTCGCTCAAGCCGAACGTGGACAACCTCCGCAAGCAGCTCGCCGAAAAAAATCTCCCGACAACAGACGAGGCGGTCGTCCTCTTCGCCATGTTCCCGGTCGAATACGAAAAGCTGATCAAAAACCCCGGCTCGATCATGGACCCGGCAGCGGCCACGAAGCCCGCCGCGCCGGCACCTGCCGCGACCGCTCCAGCCCACCGCCCGACCGGACGCCACCAGCGCCTCCTCGTCACCGTCAACGGCAAAACGACCGAAGCCCTCGTCGAGGAAGTCCACTAAAGAGTTTCCAGCGCTCAGTATTCAGTAACATCCGCATTCATCCCATCATTCCCATGCCTCTCACTCTCGACGAATTTCCCGCAGCCACTTACGAAGAATGGAAAAAAGCCGCGGAGGAATCCCTCAAGGGCGCCCCTTTTGACAAGAAGCTGATCACCCCGACGCCGGAGGGCATCAAGCTCCAGCCGATCTACGGCAAGGCCGACCTCGATGCGCTCGATCTCCCCGAGTCCTGGCCCGGGCTTCCGCCGTTCGTGCGCGGTTCCGCCGCGGCGGGGTTCAAGGGTCGGCCCTGGCTCGTCGCCCAAGAGCTTCCCTACGGGTCCGCGGAAAAATTCAACGCCACGCTCAGGAGCGATCTCATGCGCGGGCAGAACTCGGTCGCGCTGCTGCCCGACGCCGCGACCCGGCACGGGCTCGACCCGGACGAGGCCTCCTGCGGGGAAGTCGGCGAGTGCGGGCTCTCGCTCGCGACCCTCGACGATGCCTCCCGCGCATTTGCCGGAGTGGACTTTCAAGCGGCGCCGGTCCTGGCGTTCGCGGGCGCGAGCGCGCTCCCGCTGGCCGGACTTTTGCAGGCGGCATCGGGCGCCAACGGATTCTCCGGCGCAGTCCTCGCCGACCCGCTCACCGAGTGGGCGCGCGACGGGCAACTCGAGATTTCCCTCGATGACGCCTACGCCGAGATGGCCACGCTCTCTAAATGGGCGGCCGGCAAAGGGATCCGCACGGTCGGCATCCAGGCCAACCTCTGGGCGGACGCCGGTGGCACCGCCGTCGAGGAACTCGCTTTCGGGCTCGCGACCGGATCCGCCTACTTCCGCGCCTTGGCCGCCGCGGGAGTTCCCGAAGACGAAATCGCCCCGCGTTTCGTGATGGCGCTTTCGCTGGGCTCGAACCTTTTCATGCAGATCGCCAAGCTCCGCGCCGCGCGGCTCCTCTGGGACCGGATCGTTGAGGCCTTCGGCGTGAAGCCCTCCCCGCTCTTCATCCACGGCCGCAGCAGCACTTTCAACAAGTCCGTGCTCGACCCGCACACGAACATGCTCCGCGCCACGTCGGAAGGATTTGCCGGGGTTGTGGGAGGAGTGGACAGCATGCATGTCGCCGCGTTCGACGAACCGGCCCGCACGCCGGATGAATTTTCCACCCGCATCGCCCGCAATATCCACGTGATCCTCGCCGAGGAATGCGGGTTCGCCGAGGTCGCCGACGCGGCCGGCGGTTCGTGGTATGTGGAGTCGCTGACGATCGAACTCGCGAAGAAGGCTTGGGAATTGTTCCAGGAAGTCGAGAAGCACGGCGGCATGGCCGTCGCGCTCCGCGAAGGATTCCCGCAGGCGGCCGTCGCCGCGAGCGCAAGGGCCCGCCTCGACGCCGTCTCGAAGCGCCGCGAGGCCGTCCTCGGCGTCAACCTCTTCCCGAATCCGACCGAAATCCCGCTCGCCCGGAATCCGGATGGCGCGGAGAAAAAATTCACCGGGCGCTCGAAGCGGATCGCCGCCGCCCGCAAAGGCGGCGTGACCCTGGCCTCTGCTTCGGTCGATGAAATCGCGAAGGCGTTCCAAGCCGGAGCCACCATCGGCGAGATCAGCAAGGCCCTGCCGCGCAAAGGAGCCGGCGTGCCCGAGATCACCCGCGTGCATGTCCTCCGCGCCGCCAGCGGATACGAACGCCTCCGCGCCGCGACGAAAGAAAATGCCCCGCGGGTCTGGCTCGCGAAATTCGGCCCTCCGAAACAATCGAAAGCCCGAGCCGACTTCTCCTCCGGGTTTTTCGCCGCAGGCGGCTACGATGTCCGCCAGCAAACCGCCGGCGCCAAGTCGGCCGAGGAAGCGCTGGATCAGGCCGCGGCTTCGGAGGCCCCGGTCGTCGTGCTCTGCTCGACGGACGACACCTACCCGGAAATCGTCCCCGCCTTTGTCCCCGCGCTAAAATCCAAAATGCCCGGAGTGAAAGTGATCCTCGCGGGGTATCCGCCGGACCAGATCGAGGCGCACAAGGCCTCGGGCGTGGACGACTTCATCCACATCAAAGTGGACTGCCTCGCATTCCTCACCAATCTCCACAAGGAACTCGGACTCATCAAATGACCGCACAACTCCGGGGAGCACACGCGCCCTCGCGTGTGGAAACCGGCACCCTTGCCGGTTGGTCTTTCAGAACCTCAAATCCTAATTTTCCCAGCCACCATGAAATGCCCTGACTTCACCCAAATCGACTTTAGTCCTGAACCGGCTGCCACCGAGGCCGCCTGGGAGAAAGCCTTCCAATCGGAAACCGGAAAGTCCCCGGCCGACTCCGCATGGACGACAAACGAGACGATCCCGGTCAAGCCGGCCTACGGGCCCGCCGACCTCGCGGCATGCAACCATCTGGGCTTCACCGCCGGCGTGGCCCCGTTCCTCCGCGGACCCTACGCGACGATGTATGTCCAGCGCCCGTGGACGATCCGCCAATACGCCGGGTTCTCGACCGCCGAGGAATCGAACGCCTTCTACAAGCGCAACATCGCCGCCGGGCAGCAGGGGCTCTCGGTCGCATTCGACCTGGCCACCCACCGCGGCTACGATTCCGACCACCCGCGCGTTGTCGGCGACGTCGGCAAAGCGGGCGTCGCGATTGATTCGATCCTCGACATGAAGATCCTCTTCGGCGGCATCCCGCTCGACAAGATCAGCGTCTCGATGACGATGAATGGCGCGGTCCTTCCGGTTCTCGCTTTCTACATCGTCACCGCGCTCGAGCAGGGCGTCACGCTCGACCAGCTCGCGGGCACGATCCAGAACGATGTCCTCAAGGAGTTCATGGTGAGGAACACCTACATCTATCCGCCCGAGCCCTCGATGCGGATCATCGCCGACATCTTCGAGTTCACGTCGCAGAAAATGCCGAAGTGGAACTCGATTTCGATCTCCGGCTACCACATGCAGGAAGCCGGCGCGACCGCCGACCTCGAAATGGCCTACACCCTGGCCGACGGGCTGGAATACCTCCGCACCGGTACAGCCGCCGGCCTCGACATCGACGCCTTCGCGCCACGGCTCTCGTTCTTCTGGGCCCAGGGGAAAAACCTCTTCATGGAAGTCGCCAAGATGCGCGCCGCGCGCGTCCTCTGGGCGAAGATCGTGAAAGGGTTCAACCCGAAAAACCCGAAATCGATGGCCCTGCGCACGCACTCGCAGACGAGCGGGTGGTCGCTCACCGAGCAGGATCCCTTCAACAACATCGCCCGCACATGCATCGAGGCGATGGCCGCCGCGATGGGCCACACCCAGAGCCTCCACACGAACTCGCTGGACGAGGCGATCGCCCTCCCGACCGACTTCTCCGCCCGCATCGCCCGCAACACCCAGCTTTTCCTCCAGAACGAAACCGGCATCTGCTCGGTCGTCGATCCCTGGGGCGGCAGCTACTACGTCGAGGCCCTCACTCACGAACTCCTCGAAAAAGGCTGGGCGCACATCCAGGAGGTCGAAGCCCTCGGAGGCATGTCGAAGGCGATCGAAACCGGACTCCCGAAAATGCGCATCGAGGAAGCCGCCGCACGCCGCCAGGCAAAAATCGACTCGGGCGTCGAGACGATCGTCGGCGTCAACAAATACCGTCTCGAAAAAGAAGACCCGCTCGACATCCTCACCGTGGACAACACGGCGGTCCGGCTCTCGCAGATCGAGCGCCTCAAAAAACTCCGCGCCGAGCGCGACGAGGCTGCCGTCCAGCGCTGCCTCGCCGCCATCACCGCCGCCGCCGCGGACAAGAAAAACGGCAACCTCCTCGCCCTCGCGATCGAGGCCGCCCAGGCCCGCGCCACGCTCGGCGAAATCAGCGACGCCGTGGAAAAGGTTGCAGGACGCTACAAGGCTGTGATTCGCTCGATCAGCGGGGTTTACGCCTCATCCTACGGAAATATGGACGACATCAAAAAAGTTCGCGCGATGGCCGACGACTTCGAAAAACGCGAAGGCCGCCGCCCGCGCATCCTCATCGCCAAAATGGGACAGGACGGGCACGACCGCGGCGCAAAGGTGGTGGCCACCGGCTACGCCGACCTCGGCTTCGACGTCGATATCGGCCCCCTGTTCCAGACCCCGGAAGAAACCGCCAAGCAGGCGGTCGAAAACGACGTCCACATCGTCGCCATGTCCAGCCTCGCCGCCGGACACAAGACCCTTTTGCCAGCCCTCATGGCCGAACTCAAACGCCTCGGACGCGACGACATCCTCGTCGTCGCCGGCGGAGTCATCCCTGCCCAGGACTACGAATTCCTCCGCCAGGCCGGTGCCGTCGCCATCTTCGGCCCAGGCACCAAAATCCCCGAGTCCGCCAAAGAACTCATCGAGATCCTCAACGCCCGCGCCGCATAGAAAGTCTCATCCCATCGCTCATCTGACGAAATCTTTACAAAACGCCCTTTGGCAGTTTACTGGGGCGTGGGTCAAAGCTCGCACATGATTCATCTTCCAACGGGCCGGCCATGCCGGCCCATGGGTTTCAGCCTTTTGGAACTGCTTGCCGTCATCGCGGTGATGGCGGTCATGATGTCGCTCGTCCTTCCTGCGATCTCAGGGTTTTCCAGCACTGCCGGACGCCGTGGTGCCGTGAATATCCTCATGAACACTTTCGAGCAGGCCCGCGTTGCGGCGCTCGAAAGCGGTCGGCCCGTTCATGTGCTCCTCTACCGGCGCAATTTTCCGGAACCGGATGCCGTCATGGTGGTGCGGGATCCGGAGGATGGGTTGCCCACCTCGCCGCTGGAACGTCTCACCAGATGGACAAAACTTCCACGCGGCGTCCTCCTTCACGATCCCGGTTCCGTGAACATCCTCAGCCAGCCGTCGCCCGACATCAACTTTCTCGCCCGGATTTCTCCGCCCCCGCAGCCGGCCTCCGGGGAGACAATCAATCTTGTCACCTTCAACGAAACGGGTGGCGTGGATTTTCCTTCGGGCTCATCTCCCAATGCCCGCAAGCTTTTCCTCAGCGAAGGCTTCCGGGGGACCGGCGGCAACGAGCAGACGATCAGCAGCCGGAAGAAAAGCCAGGGGCTCGGCGGCGGATTTGAAGTCATCTCCATCTCCCGCTTCACCGGGCGCGTTCAACTGGATTTATCCACCACGACCGGAACCTGATGACACCGGCGTTTTCTTTATCGTGATCATCCTGCAAACTTTGCCAGCTTACCAAGCGCTATCGCGCGGGTTTTGCGCCCCGGCGCCAAACGCTCGAGTTTTCCCGTCTTACCAAGCGCTATCGCGCGGGTTTTCATTGGTCGAGGTGGTTCTGGCATTGGGGGTGATCTCGTTCGCGCTGGTCGGGATCATGGGCCTCTTTCCGGTCGCCATGAGGTCCGCACAGGAAAGCCAGCGGGAAACCCGCGCCACGCTCATCGCGCAGCAGATCTTTTCCGATCTTCGCGCGGGCAGCGGCACGAACCGCATGTTCGTGCGCGGGCCCTCGCCCACCAACACTTCATGCATCGTGACAAATTTCAGTTTGGCGACAGACGGCAACACGGCCTTTCTGGCCTACGATCTCGCGGGCAGATGTCTGACTAACACCCTCACTTCCGCCAATCCCGTCGCGGGCACCAATACGATCTTCGTCGCCACCATTGCGGTGGATACCAACACCGGCGTCCCGAACCTCTCCCGCGTCCAAGCAACGGTCGAGTCTCCCGCCGCCGCCCCCTCCGCCAACCGCTCCAAATACACCTTCGTCACCCTGATGAATTATTAGGGGTTTTTGACAGGATGAACAAATCCGCATTTACTCTGCTTGAACTCATGGTCGCGATGGCGGTGATGGCGATTCTTCTGGTGCTGCTGCTCAACATGGTGGACAGCGGAGCCGGGCTCTGGAGGGTCAACGAGAACCGGGTCGATTCCTACCGCGAGGCCAGGACGGCACTCGGCGTCATGTCGCGCGACTTGCAAAATGCCCTGGCGGCCACCAACAATGCCGGCCAGTTTTTGCTGAATGCCACGGCGTTCACCAACCTCGCGCCTGCCGGCAACATCGTCTCGGACACCAACCAGGGAGCCGCGCTTTTCTTCCTCGCGGCTTTGCCGGCAAAAGCCCAGGATTCCGCATCGAACAAAAGCGATGTCTGCCAGGTCGGTTATTTCATGGCCTTTGGGAAAAGTTCGAGCGCTTCGAACTCCCCGGTGAACACGATGAACATCTACCGCTACATCCTGAGCAGCGACCCGGCATTCGAGCGCCTCACGAATTCCTCCCTGCCCCTCTTTCCCTCCGGTCTCTCCACGCTAGACCCCCAGGTGGAACTTCTCGCCCGGAATGTCACCCGCTTCACCGCCCGCGCCTACTCCCTCACAAACAACAGCCTCGCAGCGTTCTCCGCATCGCCCGCAACCCCGCTGCCCGACCTCGTCGAAATCAGCGTTTCCGCGATCAACCAGGAATCCGGGAAGAGGCTCGGCAGCTCCCCCTCCGACTTTTCCGCGTGGACATCGACCAACAGCGCCGCCTATACGGGCGTCGTCGCCCCGGCCGAACAAACCTTCACCACCCGCATCAAACTCTGCCGCCCGCAATGAGTCTTTTTGACAGAAAACCAGCGCGGAAGCGCTTTGTAAAAGGGCAAGGTGGAGAGTTTGGTGCCGGGAGCACAACCGTAGCGGAGCGGAGTCATGGCAGGATGATCAGGAAACACTGGCGCAGGAAAAACGGAAACCCCTGCCACACCGCAAGGCAGCCGCAATTTCCGGCCTCAGATCCCCGCCCTCCGGTTTCCCCACTTCATCCTTCAAACTTCATCCTTCAAACTTCTGCTCAACGGGCGTCCTCTCTCGTCACCACCCTCCTCGTCCTCGTCATCCTCTCCACCATCGTCGTCGCCTTCCTCCAGAGCATGAGCGTGGAGCGCAGCGTGGCCCGCAGCGTGAAGAACCGATTCACTGCGGAGCTTGCCGCGCAAAGCGGACTCAGCGCAGCTCAAACCTGGATCGATTCGGCGATTTCCACGAACAGGAACTTTATTGTCTCGGCCACCACCGTCGCTACAAACTACTGCCCGGTTGTCCTGATCGGCCTTCGGGAGGCCACCGTGGACAGCAACATGTTTCCGATGATTTCCGGGAACATGCCCGATTACCTGTCCAACCGGACTTCTCCCGGAGCCCTGTCGAACTACCTTTTCACCCGCACCAATCTCAACTCTTCCAACACGGTGAATCTCAACGTGGGCGGAAGCTTGATCCAGCCGACCAATTCCACGACCTATTTCAGGGCCCCTTGGGTCAATATCACAAACTCCGATGGAAGCGCGGCGGCCCGCTACGCTTTTATCGTGATGGACGAGCAGGCCCGGTTCAATCCGTTCCTTCACCAGGGAACATCAGGCTCCGCCCGCACCAACTACGGCAGGAGCGCCGCGGAAATCAGGGTCGATTCTCCCGGCGCACCCTTCGTCGGACAGCTCGCGGCATTGACCAATTTTGTCAACGGCCAGACCAATGTGATTACGCCGGCCACGCTGGCACAGTATCTCGGGGCCTCCTGCGCCACGAACAAGCACCTCCTCTCGATCCATCGGGCGGTCGATGAGGACGTGATCCCGGCCGGTTACACCGACACCAATTCCGTGTTCGCCAACTATGCTGACTCCGGCAAACCGAAATATCGCATCAACGACCTCGCCACCAATACTGCCTACGGCGCGACAGCGGAACAGCGGGCGTTGAATATTGCAGGGATCATCTCCTGCAATCTGACAGGATTCGGGAAACGGGACCCCAGCATGGTCCTGTCCGGGGAGGATCCCACCGGACAAAAGTATGCGCGTCGCCTGGCCGCGAGCATTGTCGACTACATCGATACGGACTCGACTCCGACGCTCGTCGACGGCGAACCGGCCGGCAGAGAACTCGCCGCCTATGTCGTGGGCGTGGGTGAGCGGAATACCTGGGTGAGCGAGACGGGCTCAGGACCGTATTCGATTGCCATCCAGTCCGAGTTTTTTGCGCAACTTTGGAACCCTTTTACTTTCGGAGTTTCTGGAACGATCAGTTTTGGCGTTTTCAATCGGCAGACGATCAACCTTGCGGGTGGCAATCCATCCACAGATTTTCAGGATTTTCAGAGTGCCAGCATGCAGGTGGATCTTCGGCCTAATGAATTTAAGGTCATCAAGGTTGGCGCTGTTACCCAGAACATATCTGGCCTGCCGGTCCGCCCCAGCAGTTCGATCTCCAATTACCCCACCTGGGTTGCCACATCCTCCTCTTCCAGTTCGCTGACCGGACATCCCGCCTTCTCCATGACATGGAACGGTGTTGTCCTCGATATGAACAGGCGCTCTCCCATGTTCGGCCCTGCGGCGGCGGGTCTTGTTCGCACTTCCCCGGGAGGCAGTTTTGGTCCTGTCGGAGCCTTGCGGTGGAACTTTAACTTCACCCCCGCCAACTCCCCTAACACCGTCGCCGATCCGCGGGGAAACTGGCTTTCCCAGTCCGATTGGGCCGGATTCATCAATATCGCCAATGCGCTCTGGCAGGGCAGGGAAAGCGACTCGCTAAACCAGGCAGGGGAGAATTTTAACAGCAAGTGGGCGAACCGGGACTATGTCCGCGCCAATCCCGCTAACCTCGGACAGCCAATTGCAAGCGCCGGGGCGGATCCCACATCCGTCCCCTCGCAGTATGCGGCGTCCGATGCCACAAATGCGCCCGCGTATATCGCCAACGCCGCCATGGTTTCCATCGGCGAGTTGGGCAACGTCTTCGATCCCGCCCAGGTGGACGACTCCGGAGCCGCAACCTCGGGGGGGTCTCCCGCAAACTTTACCCGGGCCATGGGCGGACGCAGCCTTCGCGTTGGCCAGCCGGAGTTCTCGTTTGCGTCCACGAACAATTGGGACCAGCCCGGTCGCCGCGCGATCCAGCTTCTCGATTTGTTCAGCGTCAACCCCCTAGGAACGAACTACCCCCAGTATGGCCTGACGAATTCGCCGGTCATGCGAGGCCGGGTGAATGTCAACACGGCACCCGCGGAGTTGCTGCGCGCCGTCTATGAGGGAGTCGCGATCACCAACGACGCGGGAATTTCCAAATCCACAAACATCTCGGGCCAGATCGCAGACGCCATCATTGCCGCCCGTCCTTACAGCCGGATTTCTGATCTGAACAAAGCGCTTGCGGCTTTCGTGCAGGGGACAAACTATTCGCCTGCGATTGCCAATACCAGTGGCAATGCCCTCGCGGTGATGGACCAGGGCCGCGAGGAGCTCTTCTCGCGAACCGTCAATCTTCTCGGCACGCAATCCAGGGCTTTCCGGATCTACGTTGTCGGGCAGTCGTTGGATGCCAATCAACACCAGGTCGGACAGTCCGTCATCGAAGCCTCTCTGGAACTTGCGCCTTCCACAAACTCAACCGGCCTCCGCCAAATCACAACCTATAAACGCCAGGAATGAAAACCCTCCACTGTATCGCACTACTCGCGGCCGCCGCGCTTGCCCAGAACATCGGGAAGCCTGCTGAACCCGCCGCAGCGAAGGGCAATGCATTTCTGCAGATTCTGAACGGAGTGGCTCCGCGCCCCGTTTCCTTCTCGTGGGAAGGCGGGCCGGTCTATGAGAAAATCGGCCCCGGCACCCGAATTTCGGCCATGCCCGTCAGGGCGGGCGACATCAACCTGAAGGTCAGGGATGAGCAGACCGGGGCTGAAAAGGTCTTCAGGTTGCGCATCGAACCGAAGACTAGCAACACGCTTTTCCTGATTGGGGATTTTGCACCCGTGCCGCCCCCCGCCGGAGCCGGCCCTAAGCTGGCCCCGGATTTCAACCTGACTGCTTCCATTCTCAAGAATGAGAAGCCCGAGGGCTCAAAAGTTGCCGTCAAGGTAATAAACGGCCTTGCAGACAAGACTCTGGACATCTCGCACGCCAAATCCGTGCTCTCGGTGCGGCCCGGGGAAGTCGGGGTTGCCATGAATCTTCCGGCGGACCTTAAGCTCAGGGCATCCGATAGCCGAGAGTCGGTGATGCTCTACCTCGCCCAGTCTTCCAATCCTGCGAACCTAGCGGTCGTCTTTTTCGAAAAGGACGGGCATCTGGCTTTCCGGGCCACGACCGAGGAATTCCAGTAACCCATCGCCCCGGAGCACTATCCTTCCTGTCATCCTGTCAAAAATCTCTCGCGGCATCCCATGAAACACCCCGCCAAAAACTCGCACATGAAACAATTCCTCACAATCATCGGCCTCGCGGCCGCCACGCTCGCGGGAGCAAATGCGGCGGATTTATACTGGAACGGGGCAAGCGTCTCTGCAAGCCCGGCTAACGGAGGAACTGGCACGTGGAGCACTGCCAGCGCATGGCGATCGGGAATTGCCACGGGGTCACAAGCCACCTGGGCCGCTGCGACAGGAATCACTGACAATGCGATCTTGGCTGGCACGGCGGGGACAGTGACGCTCGGCAGTTCCGGGAGCACCAATTTCACCGGCGCGAATATCAACGTCAATGCGACTGGCTATACGATTACCTCCTCAAGCGGCAGCCGCAACTTGGTTTTCACCGGTACCCTCACGCTGGCGAATAGCGTTGCATTGACCCTTGACCAGAACAACACAAACGCCACTTGGGGTTTTGGCACGGTTAGTTTTGGCACAGGATCGTCCATTCAGCTCCAAGGCACAGCAACGGCAAATAATGCCAATCGTGTCAATCTCTCAAGCGGAGGCACGATATCGGGCGGGAGCATCACGCTGGCAGGTACGTCATCTGGCCCCACGGGTTTCGTGTCCACCACAACTGGCGTAACGCTGAACACCAACATCAGCAACAATAGCTCAACCTCGGCGACCATGCTTGGTGCCAACATCAGCAACTCGCTGTTGACATATGGCGGGATTTTGAGCGGGACCGCGAACCTTCAAATCTCGACCGGAGGGTCTGGAGGAGCGGGCACAGTTGTCCTAAACAGCAACAATAACTATTCTGGAGGAACTTACCTCAACTTTTCTGCCAGCGGCGTTCTGCGCATTGGGGTTAGCGATGCGCTGCCAACAGGAACTACGGTATTCTTTGCTCAAAGCGCCGGAGGTGGCACAGCAGACGTCGGAGGCACCCTTGATCTGAATGGGTTTAATCAAACCGTCGCCGCATTGGATGGCGCTGGACGCGGGGTGGTAAACACGTCAACGGCGAGTATCCTAACCATTGGCAAGACGTCCGGGTCGAACACTTTCAGCGGGGTCATCGGCATTCCCTCAAGCCTGACCAACATCAGTGGTGCGAACAATAATATCTCACTGGTGAAAAATGGAAACAGCACACAAACTTTGTCAGCGGTGGCACCTACACGAACGGCTCCACGGTCACCATCTTCAATGTGGACAGTTACAGCGGAGGCTTCGGGACAGTGAATTTTTCCGGGTTGGGAGCCGGCCAATCCGCAACATTCAACGCTACGAATGGCCTCGTGACAGTCGTCCCCGAGCCCAAGACATGGGTGATGCTCGGGATCGGCACCTCCTTCATGCTCTGGAACCTGCGGCGCAAGCGCAACTTGGTGGGCTGAACGGAGCTCACAAGAGCCTAAAGCTTCGCCGTCTTCTTGCCCCCGGTTTTCCCCTCGGCCCATACGAGCCTGTAGTATATTCCGTTTCGAGTGTAGAAGCCAGGGATTCTGCGATTGCGCGAATCTCTTGAAGGGATAAACTCCCCTCCGTGTTCGCTTTTCTTTTCAATGCCTTGCATGCCATGACTCTTGCACGAACTCTTGAACAACCGGAGGAATATTAGATCATGTGTAATGTAAGAAATTGTATATCAGCACATGCCGGCGTGGCGAAATGGCAGACGCAAGGGACTTAAAATCCCTTGGGGCGAAAGTCCCGTGCGGGTTCGAGTCCCGCCGCCGGCAATCATAAGTTGATGTATTCAATGATAATACATGATAGTCAAGGCGGATATCCATGGCCCGTCTGTAAAAAATTGAAACCGTAGAAAATTGGCCCCATTTTGGCCCCGTCATTTCGACCCCGCCAGGACAACCAAAAAAAGTTAAAAAGTTCCCTTGCGGATTTTTTGAGCTGTGGAAAGTTGACCGCGTTCTGGGGGGAACAGCAGGCGGGACGCGCGCTCCACATCGGGAGGCGAATCCCGGTCAGGCGGGTCCGCCTACGGCGCTGGCGCGACGATGGAACGGACGGAGCCGTCCGCGAATTTCGTCACGAGCGCGTCGCCCTCGGAGAGCGACGCGGCGCTGCGGACCAGCTTTCCGTCGGCGCCAAGCGTGAGCGTGTAGCCGCGCGCCAGTGCGGCCGGCGGGCTGAGCGCGGCCAGGACCGCGGCATTTTTGTCTAGCCGCGAGCGGACGCCCTGCAGGCGGTCATCGCAAAATTGCTTCATCGTGGCGCGGGAATTTGCAAGTTGGTGCAGCGCCTCGGAAATCCGCTTTCCCGGACTCCGGGCGCACAGGACACCGGCCGCCCTTTCTAGGATCAGGCGGCGATCGTGAATCCGACCGGTCCCCCGCCGCACCAGATCGTCCGAGAGGCGGTCGAGGTTCTGCTGGTATTCCCGGATCGACCGCACGGGCTCAGAAAACAGGGCGGTGCGGCGGAAGTTCCCGAGGCGCTGCCGGATCGTCTCCAGCCTCGTTTCCACGGACCGGCGCAACCGGGCGGACACCTGCGCGAGATGCTCCAGCAGTTCGGCGGAGTCGGCTGAGAGGATTTCCGCTGCGGCGCTGGGTGTCGGGGCGCGGACGTCGGCGGCGAAATCCGCGATCGTGAAATCGATTTCATGCCCAACAGCGCTGACCACCGGCACCGGGCAGGCAGCGATCGCCCGCGCGACGGCCTCCTCATTGAACTCCCAGAGATCCTCCAAGCTGCCGCCTCCGCGCGTGACGACGATCACATCGAGCGGTTCGATTCCCAGACCGGCCGAGTCGCCGAGTTCCCGGACCGCCGCAGCAATTTCGGCCGCCGCGCCCTTGCCCTGAACCCTCACCGGGCAGATCACGACGGCAATCCCTCGCTGGCGGCGGTGGAGGACATGGAGAAAATCCCGGATTGCGGCCCCTGCCGGGGAAGTCACCACGCCGATCCGCCGGGGAAATTTCGGCAGCGGCCGCTTGCGCCCCGCGTCGAACAACCCCTCCTCCGCGAGCCGCCGCTTGAGCTCCTCGAATTTCGCCTGCAGCGCCCCGATTCCTCGCTCGCGCACTTTCCTGACAATGATCTGGTAGTTTCCACGCGCCTCGTAAACCGTGATCTGGCCGAAGATCTGGACCTGGACTCCGTCGGAGAAATTGATCCCGCGCAGCTGGGCCGCCTGTCCGGCGAAAAGCACGCAGGCCAGTTGGGAGGAGGCGTCCTTCAGGGTGAAGTAAACATGCCCGGATGCCTGCCTGCGGAGATTGGAAACCTCGCCTTCGACCCAGACTTCGCCCAGCCCTCCCTCGAGTATTTCCCGGATCCTGCGGGTCAATCCCCCAACAGAGAAGACCAGCGGGGCTTCCTCCGGCCCCGGGGGCTTCGCAGGACCACCGCGCAGATCAAAGTCCAACTGCATGGCAAAACTCTGCCTGAAACTCCGGGAAATAAAAGAAGTTCACGCCAGGGTCAAAACTAGTTCGCAACCCAGAACTTGATGAAAACGGGAATGATGAGGATGGCGACGATGTTCACCACCTTGATCATCGGGTTGACGGCCGGTCCGGCGGTGTCCTTGTAGGGGTCGCCGACGGTGTCGCCGGTCACGCTGGCCGCGTGCGCCGGAGAGCCTTTCCCCCCATGGTTGCCGAGCTCGATGAATTTTTTCGCGTTGTCCCAGGCCCCGCCGCTCGATGTCATGGCGATGCCGATGAAGAGGCCGGTGACAATCGTGCCGACCAGGACCCCGCCCAGAACTTTCGGGCCGAAGAACGGGCACCACGCGACGGCGATGACAACCAGCACGGGAAGGATCGCCGGGGCGATCATCTCGCGCAGGGCGGCCTTGGTCACGATGTCCACGCACGTGCCGTAGTCGGGAACGTCTTTCCCCTCGAGGATCCCCGGCTTGGCGGCGAGTTGCCGGCGGACTTCCTTGACGACCGCCCCGGCCGCTTTGCCCACGGCGTCCATGCTAAATGCCGAGAAAATGAAAGGCAGTCCGCCGCCGATGAAGAGGCCGATGATGACGTTCGGATCTTGGAGATCGAACGCGAGGTTGAAGTGCTTGCCGAGACGCTCGTAGGCGACCTTGAGTTCCTCGACATAGCTCCCGAAGAGCACGAGGGCCGCGAGCCCCGCCGAGGCGATCGCATAGCCTTTGGTGACCGCTTTCATCGTGTTCCCGATGGCGTCGAGGTCGTCGGTCGTCTCGCGGACTTTTTTGTCGAGGCCGGACATCACCGCGATCCCGCCGGCGTTGTCGGTGATCGGGCCGAAAGCATCCAGCGCGATGATGATTCCCGACATCGACAACATCGACATCACCGCAACCGCGATGCCGTAGAGCCCGGCGAAATGGTAGGAAAGCAGGATGGCGATGCCGATGAAGGCCACCGGGAGGGCGGTCGCGTGCAAACCCGTCGCCAATCCGGAAATGATATTCGTCGCGTGCCCGGTTTCCGAAGCCCGCGCGATCAGCCGCACCGGCCGGTGGTCGGTGGACGTGTAGTAGTTGGTGATGAGGAGAACGACATACGTCATCACCAGACCGATCAATGACGCGAAGAAAATGCTGTCCGCCGAGCAGTGACCTTTTCCACCGATGACCACGCCATCCGGGAAGAGCGTGTGGGCGAGCGGCCAGAAAACCGCCGCCGACAGCAGCGCGCTCACCATGACGCCGCCCTGCAAAGCCCGCGTGGGCGCGGCTTTCACCGCGTTGACAAAAAGAATCCCGATCACCGCGCTGATCACCGAGACTCCGCCCAGAAGAAAAGGATAAACCAGCGCGCTCTCGGCGGATGCGCCCGTCGTGGTCAGGGAACCGACGAGGACCGCGCCGATCAGCGAGACGGCATACGTTTCGAAGACGTCCGCGGCCATGCCCGCGCAATCGCCGACATTGTCGCCCACGTTGTCGGCGATCGTGGCCGGATTCCGGGGGTCGTCCTCGTCGAGATTGCTTTCAATCTTTCCGACCAGATCCGCGCCCACGTCCGCGGCTTTGGTGTAGATGCCGCCGCCGAGGCGCGCAAAAACCGAGACGAGCGAGCTGCCGAGCGCAGTCCCGATCAGCGCATCCAGGGCCGCGCGAACGGCATCTGCGGGATTCGGGGTGAGAAACTTCACGCCCGAGAACATCAGCCCGACCGAGAGAAGCGCCAGGCCGACAACGAGCAGCCCGGTGATCGCGCCGCCATTGAACGCCACCCGCAGCGCCGCGTGCGGAGAGCGGGTCGCCGCCTGGGTCGTGCGGACATTCGCCCGCACCGCAACGTTCATTCCGATGTAACCCGCCGCCAGCGAGCAGACCGCACCCACGAGAAACCCGATGCCGGAATCGAGTCCCCGCCCAGCCCAGACAAGGGCGAAAATCAAAACCGCGATTCCGCCCACGCTGACGATCTGCCGGTTCAGGTAAGCCCTGGCACCCTGCTGGATCGCGGCGGCAATTTCGCGCATCCGATCGTTGCCGGACGGAGAAACCAGAACCCAGCGGATCAGGTAAGCGGCATAGAGCAGCCCGAGCAGGGCGCAGACAAGAGAAATGGAGAGCCCGTCGGAAACCAGGGAGATTGCACACATAGGACTTGCTTCGGGGAAAGGGAGCGAAACCTACAGCTTCGTTTGTCGCAAGCAAGAAAAATCTACCCGAGCTTCACCGGTTTTCCGGGCTCCGGCACGATCACCTCTGTCTTGGTGAGTTCCTTGAACAGCGCCAGTTGGAACCAGTCGATCGCCGGCCGGTCGCCGTGGACAAGGAGGACCTTCGAGGGCTTCAGGAGCAGCGCGTAGTTCCGGAGGGTTTCGCGGCTGGCGTGCGCGCTGAACTGGAACTCCTCGATATGGCACCGCAGCGGGATCGGCGAGGAATCCGGATCCAAGCTGACCGGCGCGTCCTGCGCGGCCCTGCGGATGCGGCCGGCGGGGGATTCGGGATCGGAGTAACCGACAAAAAAGAGGCTCTGGTTCGTGTCGCCGAGGACCTTCCTGCAAAAAATGTTCGAGAGCGTGTGCTCGGTCATCATGCCGCTCGACAGCGCGAAGATGCATTTTTTTCGCGGGGCGACGGTGTTGACCTCATTTCCCGAGAGGACGTAGGGCGCCATTTCCTGGAGGAGCTGGAGCTCGGGGTGGCTCCGGATCGAGGTGTCGGCGAGGGCGTCGTAAATACCCGTGATTTTCGTGCTCAGCCCGCCGATGTAGATCGGGACATGCGCCAGGAGCCCGCGGATCCGCATGTTCCAGAGCATGGCCAGAAGCTCCTGGGTTTTTCCGAGGGCGAACACCGGGATCGTGACGCTCCCGCCGCTTTCGAACGCCCGGCGGATCCCGCGCACGAGCCGGTCCTCCTCGTTCGCGCGGGAGAATCCGGGCGGGACGGGCGAGTCCCCCCGCGTGGTTTCCATGATGAGCACGTCAACGCCCTCCTCGGGGAAGGAGGCCCCTTGCATCAACGTCTGGTTTTCAAAGTTGACATCTCCCGTGTAGAAAATCGTGCGGCCTTTGTAGCGGAACAAAATCCCCACCGATCCCAAGATGTGGCCGGCATCGAAAAATTCGAATGTCACCTCCGCGTCGTCATCCGAGGCTTCCCCGAGCAGGTTGCAGCGCCTCCCGACGGGCCTCGTATGCCAGGCCTGCGCGCAAAAATCCACGCCGCGATGCGTGAACAGCGGATACTCGGTGATCCCGTCATCCTCGCGCTGGCGCGTCATCACATTGACCGAGTTGTGCAGCATGACGTCCGCGATGCGGGCGGTCTGCTCGGTCATGAAGACGCGGGCCTGCGGTTCGCGGCGGGTGAGGACCGGCAGGCCGCCGACGTGGTCCTGGTGCGCGTGGGTGACAAAGATCACGTCCACTTTGCCCTCGGGCACGCGGGAGAAGTCGGGTATGGCGGCGAGCCCTTCCAGCTTCGGGTGCAGCCCCGCGTCGAGAATGATATTCTTCCCCCCGACGCACATCCAATACGAGTTGGACCCGATCTCCGTGCGCCGCGTCAAGTTCACCAGTTCCATTCGCGCCCAAACTGTCGGACGCCGCCGGTTAGCTCAATGAAAATTCCACCGGCGCGCAAGAATATGAAGGAACGCAGCCGATCACCCGCGCGGGTCGAAGGCGTCGCGCATGGCGTCGCCGAGGAAGTTCAGGGCGAGCAGGGTGACCGACATGGCTGAGGCCGGGAAGACGAGCAGCCACCAGAAGCTCTTCAGCGGGTTGATCGCCCCGGCTCCGTCGGCGAGCAGCGAGCCCCAGCTCGCCTGCGGCGCCTGGATTCCGAGTCCGAGAAAGCTCAGGAACGATTCGTCGATGATCACGGCGGGGATCGTGAGCGTGAGGTAAATCAGGATGACTCCGCTCAGGTTGGGCAGAAGATGCCGCAGGAGGATGTTGGCATGCGACTGGCCGAGCACCTGCGCCGCCGTGATGAACTGGCGCGACTTCAGAGAGAGCACCTGCCCGCGGACGATCCGCGCCATCGTCAACCATTCGATCACCCCCAGCGTCAGGATCAGGATGGCGATCCGCGAGGACCCGACGAGCCACTCCCATCCGAGCCCGGACGCGAAGCCCTGCAACTGCGCGTTGAACGCGTTGATCGCGATCAGGATGAAAATCAGGCGCGGCACCGAGTAGAGGACATCGACGAGCCGCATCATGGCGGCGTCGGCCGCACCACCCGCGTATCCGGCCACAAGCCCCCAGGCGGTGCCGATGAAAAGGCTGACCAATGCCCCGCAGGCTCCGACCAGCAAGGAAATCCGGCCGCCGGTCAGCACGCGGAAGAGCTGGTCGCGGCCGTTGAGATCGGTTCCGAACGGGTGTTCCCAGGATGGCGGCGCATACTGGTTCGGCCCCGGCTCGCCGAGCGAGGCCGGAAGAAACCATGGCCCCGCAACGCAGGACAGCACGGCGAAAATCAGGATCGCCGCGGAGACCCAGGCCGCGGGGTTGCGCACCAGCCGGCGGACGGCGCGCGGGTCAGCCACGGATCCTCCGATCCAGCAGGCCGTAGGTCAGATCGACCGCCAAGTTGAAAAACACCAGGAGCACGCAATATACGATCACCATCCCGCCGAGCAAAAAGCCGTCGCGGTTGAGGATCGAATTCACGAAAAATCCGCCCGCCCCCGGGATATGGAAAATTGTTTCCACGATGATCGAGCCGGTGAGCAGGTGGGCAGCGAGCGGCCCGAGGTAGGACACGACCGGCAGCACCGCGATCCGCAAGGCGTGACGGTAAACCACGGCGGACTCGCGGAGCCCCTTGGCGCGGGCCGTGCGCACGAAATCCTGCTGGAGCGTCTCGACCATGCTGCCGCGCATCAGCCGCGCGATCGCGGCCAGCGCGGGCGCGGCGAGAGTGACCGCCGGAAGGATCAACTCCTGCCAGCTCCCCCACCCGCCGACCGGCAGCCACCGCAAATCGAGCCCGAATACCAGGATCAGAAGCGGCCCGACGATATAGGCCGGCAGCGAGATCGCGGCGAGCGCCAGGAACATCGCGCCATAATCCCGCCACGTGTGCTGGTGCATCGCGGCCAGAGTCCCGAGCCAGATCCCGCCCACCGTCGCGAGCAGGAACGCGACTCCCCCGAGGCAGAGCGTCACCGGCAGCGTCTGCGCGAGGATCTCGTTGACCGAGCGGTTGCGGTATTTCGTCGAGAGCCGCAGGTCGCCCCGGACCAAGTCCGACAGATACCCCGAGTATTGCTCCCAGAGCGTGCCGTCGAGTTTGTATTTCGCGAGCAGCTGCCGCTCGATGGCCGGCGGGATTTTTCTCTCGCCATCGAACGGCCCGCCGGGCGAAATCCGGATCAGGACAAACGTGATCGAGACCACGCAGAACAGCACCAGCACCAGCGCCCCCAACCGCCTCAGCAGCGCCAAGCCCATGGCCTTTGAAAATTTCCAGTCACACTCATCCAATATCCGGGCTAACGGGCGAAGGGGTTGACGACAGAGACCCCACCGTAAAATTGGCCCGCATTCAGGTCCTCGGAAAAGATTTTATGACAGTCGCGGCTTTCGGCGGCTGCCACGATGGATGCATCCCAGAAACTGATTCCATAAAGGCCCCGGAGTTCGACCGCCCGCCTGACGAGAACCGGTGTTTGGGAGACAACCTGAAGGCGTTCCAGAAGCGCGAGCTGACGCAAGACGACGTCCTGACGCTGAGCCAATTTCCCGAGCGCCACGTTTGCATATTCCTGCAGAACCTGAGTGGAAATCACGCCCGTTCCAGAACGGATCGCATCTCCAACAACGCTCAAAGCGACCTGCTGCTTCAGCGGATCCCGCGCGTCATTCGCATAGATGACGACATTGGAATCGATAAACGTCAGGATCAATCGGACCTCCGGTGCGCGGTTTCACGATCAAATCGAAATCCCTCGGGTGAACGTCCCGGATGGTCGGCGGCGTTCCGTGTGAACTCGTCCGCCGCTTCATCCCGGTCTTTCACCGAGACCAGGTTTTTTAAAAAATCACGCACCAACTGGTTGAGCGAACTCCCGTGTTTCAGCGCATAATCGCGTGTTCGCTCAATGGTTTCTTTATCTGCCGAAAGAGTGAAATTCATGCTTTTCGAAAACTGTTGTTTCTATCAAAAGGCTACACGTATGCGCGATACGTGTCAATATGTATTCAGACGGTTTCCAGTTGCCCGCAAGGAATATTGATGTATATCCCGCTCGCATGACGATCCCACTGGAAGACAATTTCGCGGATATCATCGGAAAAGCGCAGCGCGGGCTGAATTTCACGGATGCGGATCTCGCTACTCTCGCCGGAATTTCGGAGCCGTCCCTCGCCGCGGCCAAAGACGGGAAATTCGATCCGTCCGTCATCCGCTCGCTCGCTCCGCTGCTTGGATTGAACGCCGAAGCCCTGGTCGCGCTCGGCGCAGGAACCTACAAGCCTGCCGCCATCGCTCTTCGCGGCCTCGAGTGTTTCAACACGCCTTTCGGGGACATGACGGTGAACAGCTATCTCGTCTGGGATGAAGCGACGAAAGAGGCGGCCGCCTTCGACACCGGGGCGGATGCCACGCCGATGCTCGACTTTCTCCGCGAGCGCGGGCTGGCCTTGAAATCCCTCTTCCTCACCCACACCCACGGCGACCACATTCTGGAACTCGACCGCCTCGTGGAAAAAACCCGGGCCGCCGCTTTTGTCGGCAACCGTGAGCCGGCGCTCCAAGGCACGGAGGCGTTCGCGGCGGGAAAACAATTTCGCCTGGGCGGCCTGTCGATCGGGACCCGCCTGACATGGGGACACTCGCAGGGAGGCATCACGTATGTAGTCTCCGGTCTGGAAAAACCCCTCGCCCTTGTCGGAGACGCGGTCTTCGCCGGGTCGATCGGAGGCAGCGCCGTCTCCTACGCCGATGCCTTGCGCACGAACCGCAAGGAAATCATGGCCCTGCCGGACGAAACCATCCTGGCCTGCGGGCACGGCCCGCTCACCACCGTGGGCGAACAGAAAAAATCGAACCCCTTTCTCGCACTTTTCGATCACGCGGCCATGTAGGGCAGGGTCGCGGCGCGGGCGCGCACCTCGTCGAGTCCTTCGAGCAGGTCGGCGATGGCGTCCCAGCGTCCGGTCACCAGCGCTTCTTTCGCGTGGTCGGGCAGGGTGGCCGCAAAATCCATGTCGGCGATGCTCACCTTGCCTTCGAGGAGGTCGATGGTGAGAAGCGCGGCGGGATCGGACTCGATGACACCGGCCAAAGCGCGGAGGTCGTCCGGTTTCATGACGGCGCACGGCATCCCGAGCGTGGTCGAGTTCCCGAAGAAAATCTCGGCGAAGCTCTCGGCGAGGACCGCCCGGAACCCGAACCGGTAGAGCGCCTGCGGGGCGTGCTCGCGCGAGCTACCGCACCCGAAATTCGAACCCGACAGCAGGATCGAGGCACCGGTGAAACGCGCGTCGTCGAGCGGGTGCGTGCCGCCCTCGCCCTTGGCCGCCGCCCGCGCGTCGGCGAACGCGAACTCCCCGAGCCCGTCAAACGTCACGCATTTCATGAAACGCGCGGGGATGATCCGGTCGGTGTCGATGTCGTCGCCGGGAATGAAAACTCCGCGCCCGGCGACCTGGGTGATTTTTTCTAAAGCCATAGTTGGAAAAATGTGGGATTGGGAATTATTTGACGTTGAAGATTTCGCGGGCGTCGGAGATTTCGCCGGTGACGGCAGCGGCGGCGACCATGAGCGGGCTCATGAGGACGGTGCGTCCGGTCGGGCTGCCTTGGCGGCCTTTGAAGTTCCGGTTGCTCGAGCTCGCGCAGAGCTGGTCGCCGACCAGTTTGTCCGGGTTCATGCCGAGGCACATCGAGCACCCGGCCCCGCGCCATTCGAATCCGGCTTCACGGAAGATCGCGGCAAGGCCCATGCTCTCGGCGAGCGCGGCGACGACCTGCGAGCCGGGAACGACGATCGCCTTCACGCCGGCGCGCACCTTGTGGCCGCGAACATGGCGGGCCACCTCCGTGAGGTCGCTCAGGCGCCCGTTCGTGCAGCTTCCGAGAAAGGCCACATCGACCTTGGTTCCCTTGATCGGGTGGCCGGCCTTGAGATGCATGTGCGCCAGCGCCTCCTCCGCCGTGGAGCGGTCTTTCTCGGGGACCTCGTCGAGGCGCGGGACCTTTTCGTCGATGAAGATCGCCTGCCCGGGGTTGATCCCCCATGTCACGGTCGGGGCGATCTCGGAAGCCTTGTAGGAAACCACGTCGTCGTAGGATGCCCCCGGATCGGATGCGACCGCGTTCCAGCGAGCGACGGCGGGGGCCCACTGGTCGCCCTTCGGGGCGTAAGTGCGGCCCTTGAGATAGGCGAACGTCGTTTCATCCGGGTTCACGTAGCCCACGCGGGCCCCGCCCTCGATGGACATGTTGCAAACCGTCATCCTCTCTTCCTGGGTGAAGGCGTCGAACGTCGATCCCCCGTATTCGTAGGCGTAGCCGATGCCCCCGTTGACCCCGAGCCTGCGGATGATGTGCAGGATCACATCCTTGGAATAGACTCCGGGAGACAGCTTCCCCTCGACATTGATCCGGCGGACTTTCGGCTTGCGGATCGCCATCGTCTGGGTCGCGAGCACGTCGCGCACCTGGCTCGTGCCGATGCCGAAGGCGATCGCGCCGAAGGCCCCGTGCGTCGAGGTGTGCGAGTCGCCGCACGCGACCGTCGTGCCGGGCTGGGTGATCCCCTGCTCGGGGCCGACGATGTGGACGATCCCCTGCTGGCCGCTCGACATGTCGAAAAATTGGATCCCGGACTCGCGGCAGTTTTTGCGCAGCGCCTTGATCATCGCGTCGGCGAGGCTGTCGCTGAACGGCTCCTCGCGTTCGTCCGTGGGAACGATGTGGTCCACGGTCGCGAACGTGCGCGAAGGGAAAAGCACCTTCAGCCCCAAGTCGCGCAGCATGCCGAACGCCTGCGGGCTTGTCACCTCGTGGATCAGGTGCGTGCCGATCAGGAGCTGGGTGGATCTGTTCGGGAGCGTCCGCACGGTGTGCGCCTCCCAGACTTTGTCGAGTAAGGTCATATCTAGACCGCCCAATCTAGCGAAGACGGGCACCGTGGCAAGAAAAGCGATGCCGCTTGTCAAATTCGCGGAAAATTGCCAGACTGCGGCTTCTTTCCATGGCAATCGACCACCCAGAAAATTGGTTCCTGAAAAAGCACGATTCCGCGGAAGTCTTCGGCCCGGTCCGCTTCGAGCAAATCCGTTCGTGGGCGAAGGCCGCGCAGATCAATCCCCAGGACGTGGTTTCCACGGACCGGGAAGTCTGGACCAAAGCCCCGATGATCCCGGATTTCGCCATGGATTGGCTGATCGAGGTCTCGGACAGCCTGCTTTACGGTCCGACCACCGCTGAGGCCCTGATGGAATTCAGCCGTCTCGGGGAGATCACCCGCGAATCCCAGATCCTGAATTGCCGGACCGGCGAGATCATGTCGCTCGCCAAAGCACCGTTTTTCCGCGAAGAGACGACGCAGCCGGCGGTCGAGGATTTTCCCCAGCCCCAAAAGGGCGGGATCAGGATCAACCTGCAAAAGCGCATCCGCGACCTGGAATCAAGCCTGATGGAAAAAAGCCGCCAGCTCACCGCCGCGAAGGAAACGATCGCCAAGCTGGAGTCAAAAATCCGGGACGTGGAACGACGGCTCACCGACGCCCGCAACGGGCGCAAGTGACGCGCGGCCCGGCCAGCGTTTTTCACCGCGGGCCCGGCAGGCATGGAAGAGACATGCCGCCACCGGCCGGGGAGGTTGACGCGAGTGCTATCATCATCGAAACGTCATGAATCTCAGAGCCAACCCCGTGACACTCGCAGCGATCCGCGCCGACAAGGCAACAGCCTTCGTGAAGCTGGCCTGCCGGTTTTCCCTTTGTGGACTACTGGCCGCGTGCAGCCCGTCGCCGGACACCACGCCCAAACCCCAGCCGACCCAACAGCCCCCGCGCACCACTCCGGCCAGCGTGGTTTCGATCCCCGAGGAGTTCACGTCTCCCGTGCCCCCCCCCCGGCCCAAGCCACCCGTCCTGCCCCGAGTGGTTTTTGCGACTTCCGATTTCCAAGTCACCACGGAGCATGGCATCCAGGGCATCCGCGCCGGCGAGGCGCTGAACTTCATCCGCGAGGAAGAGGGAGATTACGTCGTCCAGTATCGCGCGATTCAGTTCAAGAAGAACAAGTCCTACTTCGCGGCGACGTATGTGGAGCCCGCCCGCCAGGAACCGAGCCCGTCAGTCGGCGAGCAGGCCCCGGTGGCGACGCGGGTTTCCCCGGAACCCCCGCTTCCCGGCGAACCGCCGTTGAGCGGCACCGTTCCCGCGAACGACCCGGCATTGGTCGCCGGGCAAAAAAAGGTCGGCAACCTGACCGACTCGATCCGCGCGTTGAACGAGCAGATCCGTTCCGCCCAGGGCGACCTGGACAGGAAATCCGCCCAGTCATCCGGCGGGGATGCCGCGTCTGCCCAAGACATCAAGAAATCCCAGCGCACGATCCAGAGGCTGAAGGAAAAACGCGATGAGCTGAGCGGGCAATTGACGGAGATGGGAAAACCCTGAGCCGGCAGCCCGGCTACCCGGCCAGCATCTCTTCCACCCACGCGGGCACAACTTTGCCCGCGGGCCCGCGACGGTACTCGTCGAAAACCCGGCTGATCCCGGTCTCGTCCGGGTTGATTTCCAGCGTCAGGATCCCGTGCGCGGCGGCGATCGCGGCAAAACCCGCCGCCGGATAAACATTCCCCGACGTCCCGATCGCCACGAAGAGCCCGGCGGAAACAATCGCGGCGTCAATGGCCTCCATCTCCAGCGGCATTTCCCCGAACCAGACGATGTGGGGCCGCATGGCTCCCGATTTCCGGCAGTGACCGCAGAGGCTGGATTCGCCCATGTCCCCGCTCCAATCCGCGACAGTCCCGCAGCGTTCGCAGCGAGCCTTGAGCAATTCCCCGTGCATGTGAATGACGTCCCCGCTCCCCGCCCGTTCGTGGAGGTCGTCCACGTTCTGGGTCACGAGAGTCACCGATCGCTGGCGCTGCAGCCGGGCGATCGCCAGGTGGGCCGGGTTCGGTGCGACCGAGGAAAGCCGCCTGCGCCGCTCGTTGTAAAACGCGTGGACCAATTCGGGATCGCGCTTGAACCCCTCCGGAGTCGCCACGTCCTCGACCCGGTGCCCTTCCCAAAGCCCGTCTCCGCCACGAAATGTCGGCACCCCGGACTCCGCCGAGATTCCCGCACCGGTCAGAATGAAAATGCGCTTGTCTTTCAATGGGTGAGCCGGGTGATCATCGCGTAGATGATGAGGCCCAGGAGGACGAGGCCGATGCCGAAGAACGCGAAGCCGATCGGGCGGGCGATGGGCTTCCAGCGCTCCCATTCATCGCGGACGCGATGCCTGTCAAGCCGGCCTGTGGCGACCAGGCGGTCATACCAGCGCTTGCGCTCGTGGATCATCTCGGTCTTCGAGATGCGGCCGGAGAAGATGACGTTGTCCATCGGGAACTTCTCGAGGCGGAAGTGCGTGTTGAAAAAATGCACGGTGAAGATGAATCCGGCGGCCAGCAGCGCTTCGTCGGAATGGATGATCAAGGCGATGTTGATCACCCAGCCGGGCATGAAGGCGGTGAAAAACTGCGGGAACCACATGACCAAGCCGGACAGGCCGATCGCAAAAATCCCCCAGAACACAGCGAAGTAGTCGAATTTTTCCCAATACGTCCAGCGGTCGAATTGCGGTTTCGGCCCCCTGCCGAAAAACCACTTCTGGTGGGCGACGAAGTCCCGCCAGTCCTGCATCGACGGCACCATCGAGTCCGCGCCGAAGACCGCCGCCCAGAACCGCCCGAGCTGCCACCGGCCGGTTTCTGGGCTGCGGAGCGCCCCGCGGTTGAGCCATGCCGACTTGGCGAGCGCGATCAAGTGCAGGGCGAAGTAGAGGAACGTGACCAGCGCGCCGAACCGGTGGAGCGAGCGGGCGGTCTGCGCGCCGCCGAGGATGTCGAACATGGTTTTCGCCCAGTCGGTGTAATAGAACTTGAGCGGCATCCCGGTGACGACGAGGAGGAGGAAACTCGTGACCACCAGGAAATGGAGGAACCGGTCGAACGGCGTGAACCGGGTGAACCACTCGTCGTCGCGCTGGATCTCGATTTTCGTCTCGCGGTAGGTTTTCGAGTCATGGCGGTAGATCCACACCGAGCGGGCGAGCCACAGCAAGGTGTGTCCGCCGAAGAACGCGAACACGCCGAGCAGAAGCCCGGTCATCAGCACGAACGTCAGGTGCAGGAGCGGGTATTTTTTGCCATCGAGCGGGTTCGCATGCGGGACGTATTCGGTGAAGCCGACGGTCGCCCCGGGATGGCATTTCGCGCAGGTAGCCCGGATGTTTTGCTTGGAGAGATGGGAGTCCGGATTAGAGACCGGCAGGATGTCATGGTCGCCGTGGCAGTCGTAGCAGGCGGCCACATCGCTGGCGACGTTTGGCTGGCCCAGCGACATCGCCTTGCCGTGGTAGGTGTCGCGGTAATGCTTGAGGCTTTCCTGGTGGCATTTGCCGCAGCGGTTGTCGCTCACCTGTTTGAAATGCGCGCTGCTCGGAACCTCGATTTCGTGGGCGGTGTGGCAGTCGGTGCAGACCGGGCCGCGCGAGTCGCCCTTCTGCAGCAACTGGCCGTGGATGCTCTTGTTGTATTTCTCCTCGATGCCGAAGTGGCACTTCCCGCAAGTGGCGGCGACGTTCGCCTTGTTGATCGGCGAGCTGCGGTCCACGCCACGCTTGATGTCGTGGACGCCGTGGCAGTCGTTGCAGGACGGTGCCACGATAAGCCCCATATTCTGGACGCCGTGCCCGTGGATGCTGTCGCGGTATTGCGCGGCGACGTTCGGGAAGCGCATCCGGTATTCGTCGGTGATGCCTTTGTTGTCGTGGCATTTCGCGCACGTGAGCGCCAGGTTCAGCTTGAACGTCGGCGAGTTCGGGTTCTTCGGGGAAAGCATGTCGTGCGTCCCGTGGCAGCTCGTGCACGAAGCGGCCCCCGAGGATCCCATCGCCCGGCTGAGCCCGTGAATGCTACCGGCGTAAATCTTCGCCTCCTCCTTGTGGCAGGATGCGCATTCCACCGGCTTCGCCGCCTTGGCGTCGTCCGGGTGTTCCGCCGTGAGATCCGCGTGGCAATCCGCGCAGTTGACCTTCGCGTGGACCGATGACTGCCGGATCTTCTCGTCCACGAACACCGACTCCTTTTTCCCGTCGGGCAGGTCCTTTGTCAGATCCTTGTCCTCGTGGCACTCGAGGCACTTGTCGTTCGGGATCAGCTCCCGGGCGGGTTCGGCATTTGCCGTGACCGCGAAGACAGCCCAGGCGAAAAGGAAAAAAACGGGGACCAACCGGATTGTGATGCCGAGCGGAATGCGCATGGGAGAACCTGCACTCAAGCCCCTCGGAAGCGCAGTGGCGAGCGTTTTTTCCAACGGTTACCTTCCTGTTCGCTCATACACCTACGGGCCATTGTTTAGGTTCCACCAAACAATATTTTGGTCGGGTTCAAGAGTCGGCGGATTATTGGCAGAAAGCCAACCTTGCTTGACGGTAAAAATAAACACAGAGCCGTCATCTGCTTCTATCCTCATTAGAAGGCCGGATACGCATGCATTATCACGTCGAACTTGTGATTGGTTGAATGCGATTCGGATGTCACCACACATGGCCCAGACAAAGTCGCTGATGATTTAATGATCAGCTTGTCCCAGCCCTTCGCATCTTCCAAAGCGCTGGTCGAAGCAACGGCTCCATCTGGATTTGCCGCGCGCAAAAAGTTGGGGACAGCTATCCACTCTGAGCATTCATTTGTTGTCCAACAAAAAATACCAGTGCAATAATGAATGTTCTCATATTGAACTCGGGACCAGGCTTCTTATTCGTTCACCCCTCCCGCTCCTCCGCCGCCCGTGGGTGGGCGGATTCGTAGGCGCGCTTCAGGCGCTCGGTGGTGACGTGGGTGTAGATCTGGGTGGTCGAGAGGCTGGCGTGGCCGAGGAGGGTCTGGACGCTGCGGAGGTCGGCGCCGTTGTCGAGGAGGTGGGTGGCGAAGCTGTGGCGGAGCTTGTGCGGAGAAAGGTTGGCGGGGAGCCCGGCCTGGACCAGGCGGCAGCGGATCATGTGCCAGATCGTCCTTGTGGAAAGGCGCGAGCGGGATTTGTTGATGAAGAGCGGGCCGCTGTGGACGCGGGCTGCCTGGCGGTATTTGGAGATCGCTTCGAGCGCGGGGCCGCCGACCGGGCAGACCCGTTCCTTCGCCCCCTTGCCGGTGACGCGGGCGGTCTCGCTGATGACATCGACATCGGAAACGTCGAGGCCCCCCAGCTCCGAGAGCCTCATGCCCGTCGAATAGAATAGCTCGATGATCGCGGTGTCGCGCGCGGCCATCCACGCGGGAGCCTGTTTGGATTTTTCCTGCGCGGCGGGCGTTTCGATCAGCGATTCGACCTGCTTGGTGGTCATGAACCGCGGGAGCTGCTTTTCCGCTTTCGGCAGCAGGACTTCGCGCAGGACATTTTTTTCGACGAAATTCCGCCGGAGGAGGAACGCGTGGAACGCCCGCAGGGCCGAGAGCCGCAGCCGCACGCTCGCCCGGGCCATGTCTTTTTTCATCATGTCCAGCATCCACGCGCGGTAGTCGGTCGCGGACGCGGTTTTCCACGAGCCGGCAGGACGGAATCTCCGGAACGCCTCGATGGCGGTCCGGTAGGTGGTCACCGTCCGGGGCGAGGCATTTTGCTCGGCCTCGAGAAACGTGTAAAACGCCTCCGACAACCGGTCTGACGGAAGCTTGGTTTTGTTGGTTTTCTTTTTCAGACAGTCGCGCCCATCGGAACGCCCAGTGCGGGCTGGGCGGTGTGCCCGACATCCCCGGTGCGGGCCGTGGCTCTTTCGAACCGCAGCGTGGCCGAGCAGGTCTCGACCACGTCGGGAGAAGTCGCGGTGATCGGGATCTCGTAATTCCCGTCGGGGAAGACGAAGTGATACCGGAACGAACCGTCCGAAGCCAAGGCGACCGGCTTGCCGTCGATGGTGACTTTCGCCTGCGGGTGAGTGCCGCCGTAGAAGATGACCTCGGCGTTGACATGCAGGAAAAATTCCCGTTGCGCGAACCCGAACGAGCCGATGTTTTCCGATCCGCCCCAACTGCTGGTTTCCACATGGCTCCAGCTCGACTGGGCCGCCTGCGACCAGCTCGAGAGCGCGGCAGCGGACCAGCTTGACAACGCTGCCCCCGACCACGAGGAAGTCGCCGCCTGCAACCAACTGGAAAGGGCCGCCGCGTTCCACGAGGTCTCGGCCCCGGAGGATTTCGCCGCCGCCAGCCAGCTCGACAACACGGCCGCGCCCCATGAAGACTGCGCGGCGCTGCTCCAACTGGTTTCGCCGGGTGCGGCGGAGGACTGGACCGCCGCGGCCCAACTGGTGAGTGCCGCCGTGGCCCAACTCGAAAGGGCTGCCGACGACCAGGATGAAGGCCCGGCCAATGACGAAAACGCGCTGAAAAGACTGCTCCCGGACGGAGCGGACGGAATCCCGGCCAGAAACTCGCTGGCTCCCCCGGAACTCAGCCGCTCCTGCAGGTGTTTCTGGATGCGGGAACTCAATTCCTCGGAGTTCATCGCCGAATTCGAGAGCTCATCCATGAGGGGCTTCCCGAGCAGAGCCTCGAGGACCACCCTTTCATCGGGGCTGATCACCGGTCCTCCATTTTTTCCAAAAGCCAGCAGCTTGCCGTCCCGCTGGAGCCTGCCGAGAGCCTGAAGGAGGGTTTCGCCTCCGTGGACCGTGGATTGGATGTTCTCCATGAGCTTCTGAAAGCTCAGATGAAGCGGGATGGTCGCGTAATCAAAATCCTCCGACTCGGAGACCTTGTCCTTGGGGGTTTTTACCGTGATGGACCGAGCAAGCGCATTCCACTGGCTGCCCCGGTAATACCCGATCTCGACCGCGTATTCCGCACCGGCCTTGTTGACCGGGATATACCAGTTCCGGGTTTCGAACGGGACCTCGATCTCGCTCTCGATCAGATCCCCGTCCCCGCTGACACGCAGGAATGTTTTTCCGCCCGGATGGAGGGAAATATCAATATCCCAGTAGGTGAACAGCCAGTGGGGTTCTTGGGCGACCAGAAAAATCGAATCCGTCCCATACGAGCGCGGAAGCTCGCCGAGGTCGTCCATCGGCGGCAGGGCTTCCTCGATTGTCTTCGCGATCTTGGCGGTTCCTCCGGAAGAGGACCCGCGCTTTTTCGACACTTTCGAAACGCCTTTGGCGGCAGTGACTTTTTTCATAATGCAAACCAGTTGAACCGAACCTGCATTCACGACAAAACATACAGGGAAATTTGACGCAATCCTTTTCTCCCCGGCCCAGGGTTGGCGGGCATTCTCCGGCGGGCCTCATGCCACTTGAAAAGCGGCGATGGCAGCGTAGATTGCATCCGATGAAAGTCCTGGTTGTCAGCGCCGCCATTCTGGCCGTCCTGTGCGGGAGCGCCCCCGCGCAGCAAACACCGCCGCCCGCGCCGCAGGGGGCCCTGCGGCAGATGAACGATTCGTTTGCCGGCGTCTTCGAGAAAGTCGCCCCGGCGGTCGTCGTCATCGAATCCAAGAGCTGCGCCGTGCCGGCCGCCATCCCCGGTCTCCCTCAGGGCCTGGAATTTTTCCTCCAAAACCCCGACGGCAGCCCGGCCCGCGAGCAGCCGAATGTCGGCTCCGGGATTTTGTTCCGACCCGACGGGCACATCCTCACGAATTTCCACGTCGTCGAAAACAGCACGGACATCTCGGTCAAATTGAAGGACGGGAGAAAGTTTCGCGCGGCCGTGGTCGGGGCGGACGAGCGGAGCGACGTGGCGGTGCTGAAAATCGAGGGCGACCATTTTCCGGTGGCGGGCCTGGGCGACAGCGACGCGGTGCGGGTCGGGGAATTCGCATTCGCGATCGGCGCCCCGATGGAGCTCCCCTACACGTTCACGGTCGGCGTGGTCAGCGCCAAGGGCCGCAATCTGAAAATCGGAGGCGGCTACGAATTCATCCAGACCGACGCCTCGATCAACCCCGGGAACAGCGGGGGCCCGCTCTGCGACATCGAGGGGCGCGTCATCGGAATCAACTCCCTCATCAGCGGCTCAAACCGCGGCCTCGGGTTCTCGATCCCGATCAACACGGTAAAGGATATCGCCGCGCAAATCATGACAAAGGGCCATGTCGTGCGGCCATGGCTCGGGATCAATATCGCCGGCGTCGAAGAATTCGCCTACCTCCAAAGACGTTTCCCGAGCATTCCCAAGGGGGTTGTCGTCCGCGGGATCGAAGAGGGCGCCCCGGTGGAAACCAGCGATCTGAAGGCCGGGGATATCATCCTGAAAGTCGATGGGACGGAGGTCGCCCTGGCCGGCGAGCTCCAGCATGAAATCCTCGCGAAGAAAATCGGACAGAAAGTTCGCCTCGAGGTCTGGAGATCCGGGCGCACGGTCCCCGTGGATGTCATCACCGGCGAGCAGCCGGACCGCCTTGTCAGGGCCTCGACAAAACCCCACCGGATTCAAAAAAAACTGGATGACACGGTTGCGCAGCCTTCCTCGCCCGGGTTTTCCTTCCGCGACGCCAACGCCGAAACCCTCAAGGAATTCGGCATCAAGCGAACCGCGCGCGGAGGCGTGATTGTGATAGAGGTCGAGCAGGGGAGCCCGGCTTCTGTGGCGGGTTTGGAGCCCGGCGACCTGATCACCGAGGCGGGCGGGCACCCGGTTCTCGCCCGGAAAGATCTCGAAGAGGTTTTGAAATCCGCCGACCCCGATCGCGGGGTTCTGCTCCTGCTCGAACGCTCGGGCAACAGGACGTTCGCCATCCTGAAACCCTGATCCGCCGACCAGGGAGTATTTCGTGGCATGGGCATCCTGCCCATGTCTAGCTGGATTTTTCGCATGGGCAGGATGCCCATGCCACATGAGTTTCAGGCACCGCGGCGTTTTTCCACCCTGGCCTTCACCGCTTCAAAAACGATCGGAAGAACCGACACCACGATGATGCCGAGGATCACGAGCTTCATGTTTTTCTGGACGACAGGAAGGCCTCCGAAAAGATATCCTCCCCCGACGAAGAGCCCGACCCAGAGGACGGCACCGAGGACATTGTAGGCGATGAATTTCCGGTAGGTCATGCTGCCGACACCGGCGACAAACGGGGCGAACGTCCTCACGATCGGCATGAACTGCGCGAGCGTGATCGCCCGCCCGCCGTATTTTTCATAAAACGCGTGGGCCTTCATCAGGTAGTCCTTGCGGAAAAACCAGCCGGATTCGAAATGAAAAACCTTCGGCCCGATCCACGAGCCGATGGCGTAGTTCGTGCTGTTGCCGAGGATCGCGGCGAGAAACAGCAGCGGCCCGATGATTTCCACCTTCATCATTCCCTGCGCGGCGAGCGCCCCCACGGCGAAGAGCAGCGAATCCCCCGGGAGAAACGGGGTCACGACCAGCCCGGTTTCGCAGAACACGATCACGAAGAGCAGCCCGTAAACCCAAACCCCGTAGTGCTCGATGAAAACTCGGAGGTGGTTCTCGGCGTGCAGGAAAAAGTCGATGAAGGCAGACATGGCGGGTGTTCTTATGCGCGGCGGAGCGGCCGCTGGCAACCGGAATTTGCGCGCGCGTCCTGCCGCCGATAGCGACCAAGGCAGATTCTCTGGTTGAACCCGGCGGATTCTCAGGTATCGCTAGCTTCCACTCATGCCAGAAGTCCCCGATTCCATCGACCTCGCGCTAGACAGTTGCCTCCAGCATGCCTCTGCCGGCGGAATCCTGCTGCGGGAAATGCTGGACCGCCTGGGCCGTTCGAGTTTCTGCTTCGCGGCTTTGTTGCTGGCCGTTCCTTTTGTCCAGCCGTTCTCGCTGGGACCGTTCACCATGATGTCGGCGGCCGCCATCATGATCATCGGCTGGCAGATGGGAACCGGACAGGCAAAGCCCGTGCTCCCGGATGCCTCGGCGCGGCTCATGATCCACGGGAAAGGCTGGGTCGGCGTCCTCCGGTTCTGCAAGCGACTGCTGGCATTCTGCCGCAAATTCACCCGCGTCCGGATGTCCTCATGGGTTTCGGGGGCCAAAGGCGAGCGCTTTGTCGGCTGGCTGATCTTCGCGGGAGGTGCCCTCATCGCCGTCCCCGCCGCGAACCTCCCCTTCAACGACACCCTGCCCGCCCTCATGGTCGTTTTCGCCTGCATCGGCTGGCTCGAACGCGACGGCCTCATGGTGGTCGTCTCCCTCGCCTGGGGCGCCGTCACGGTCCTCTATTTCACCGCCCTGATCGTCGCGCTGTATTTTTTCGGGTCGCAGGTCTGGGCCTGGATCGGGCACTTCTCGATTTTCCGTTAGAACCTGTGAAATAAATAGGGAAAAGCCGCGCGCTGCGGAGGAATACGCCTCCCCGGTGAACGGAAAATCCATTTACCGGGGGCAAGCGGGAAGCCCCTTGTTGCGATACAGGCCGGGCGAAAGGTTCGTCAGCCTGCGAAAGACGGCTGAAAAATAGTATTCGTCCTTGAACCCGCACGTCGCGGCGATCTGCTTCAAAGGCAAAGGGGAATTCGCGAGAAGGATTTTCGCGCGCGCGACTTTGATCTCGTTCAGGTGACGGACCATCGAACGCCCGCGCGCTTTGCTGAAAAGGTGCCGCAGGTGGTCGTGGCTCACCCCCACATGCCCCGCCACATCGCGGAGGGAGCGGATGTCGGCGAAGTGCTCGCTCATGAACCGCTCCGCCTGCATGACGTGCCGTTCGGATGGCGGCAGGGCATCCTCCCGCGAGGCTTTCGTGACGATGTCCACGAGCGCCAGCAATACGGCGGTGGCGCGGAGGTCGAAGACCCGCTGCTCCAGCCCGCCGGGTTGGGCCCGGCTGCGGCACAGGTTCTGGATTTCGGCGATCAGCCACGGTTGCCCGATGCGCGGCACGAAAAAACCGCCCTCCAGTTTGCGGCACACTCTGCCTGACAGCGCGACCTGCACGCAAAGATCCTCGCCATCGGAAGCCATGCTCTGGTCGTGAATTTCCTGCGGGGCATAAATCACGGCGCTCCCCTCCTGAAACGGGATGCTCCGCCCGGCCACGCGGGTTTCGCCTCGCCCCGTGGCGTGATACACGATCTCCACCGCCGGGTGCGAATGCATGCCGCAATTGTATCCCCGTCGCACGGAGTGAATCAGCCCCGAGACAAAAACCGGAGGTTTCTGCCCGGCGGACTGATCGAGCGCCGTTTTCCAAATCGCCGTTTTTAACATCGGATCAATAATTTTGTTCAGGTTTCCAGAGCTCACGCAAACAAAACAGCCGTTTTTCACAAAATATCGCCGTTTATTCGAATTGCCCAAATCCGCCGCTCTTGCCAAGGTTCGGCCTCATGTCTGCTTCCCAACAAACCACATCGGGCCGGCGTCTTTCCTTTCCCGGAAAACAAAAAGTCCAAATTGAACCGTTCGAGTTGCCGCCGCTTCAGGCGGGTGAGGTTTTGATCAAGACCGCGCTTTCCCTCATGAGCACGGGCACAGAAAGCATCGTCTTCAACCGCCTCTTCGACCCCGGAACCCACTGGGACACTTGGGTGCAATATCCGTTTTTCCCCGGCTACTGCGCGGTGGGGACCGTGGTGGAATCGCGCGGCAGCGACCTCAAACCCGGCGACCGCGTGACCGCGCGTTCGCCCCACCAATCCCGCTGGGTCTGTCCGGAAGCGGGTTGCACCAAGATTCCCAACAGCGTTCCTTTTGAAAACGCGCATTGGTTCGCGCTCGCCAAGATCGCATTTCACGGCGCACGGGCCGCAGGCTACCGGCTCGGAGATTCCGTGCTGGTCATCGGCGCGGGCCCCATCGGGCAGATGTCGGTCCGCTGGGCCAACGCCGCAGGTGCCGCCTCGATCATTGCGGTGGATTCCGCGGCAGAGCGCCTGAGCATGGCTGCGGCTGGCGGAGCCACCGCCACGATTTCGGCTCCCATCGCGGAAGCGAAGGAGGCCATCCTGGCCGCGAACAAAGGCAAATTGCCCCGCCTGGTGATCGATTCCACCGGCAACGAAAAAGTCTTCTCCGCCGCGCTGGGCCTCGCCGACAAATTCGGGAAGGTCGTGCTCCTGGGCGACACGGGGGCACCGTCCAAACAGCGATTGACGTCGGACGTGATCATGCGAGGCATCACGATCGTCGGGGCCCACGACGGCCATGAGACCGCGGAGTGGACCACCGCCACCATCTCCGAGCTCTTTCTTTCCCTCGCCGCCTCGGGCCGGTTCTCTCTGGAAGGATTGAACACGCATTTCTTCAAACCCGCGGACTGCGCGCAAGCCTACGAAACGGTCAATCGAGAACGGGCCCGGACCATGGGCGTCGTTTTCGATTGGAGGGAGGAAGCGTGAGCCGCCTGCGTCAGGGGTTCTCCTGGTGGTGCTTCCAGAACCGGGGCATCGAGACCGAGGCGCTGCTCGCGGGCGCCAGGAAGATCGGGTATGAATTCGTCGATCTCGTTGACGAGCCGCTTTGGCCGAGGGTCCAGGCACACGGGCTGGGACTCGGGGCGGTGTCGGGGCACGGTTCCATCGAGGACGGCCTCAACCGGATTGAAAACCGGGAGAGGATCGAACAGGAACTCCGCACCAACATCCGGAAAGCCGTGCAGTGGAAAATCCCGGCGCTCATCTGTTTCTCCGGCAACCGTTCCGCTAGGGACGGGGAATTGGAGACATGCGCGGAGACGCTCGCCCACGTTGCGCCCGAAGCGGAGAGCGCGGGCGTCATGCTTGTCGTGGAGCTGCTCAACAGCAAAGTCGATCACAAGGATTACCAGTGCGACACCACCGCATGGGGCGTTCGCCTTTGCCAGCTCGTCAACTCGCCCGCTGTCAAACTGCTCTACGACATCTACCACATGCAGATCATGGAGGGGGACCTGATCCGGACGATCCAACAGAATCATGAATGGTTCGGCCACTACCACACCGCCGGCAACCCCGGTCGAGGACAGCCCGACGAAAGCCAGGAAATCTACTACCCCGCCGTTTACCGCGCGATCGCCGCAACGGGAGCCGACCGGATCGTCTCGCACGAATTCCTTCCCGCCGGCGACCCGCTGGCCGCCCTAGAAAAGGCCTTCCGCGACTGCGCCGAAGCAACAGGGCAGACAGCGTGATCGGGTCTTTCGCGGGATGAGGCTGACATCAATCACAACGTCAGATCAGCTCAAGCCCGTGCGGGATAAACGGCTCGAAATCCGCGCGGTTGCTTGTGGCGAATTTCGCGCCGGCAGCGATGGCAGTTCCCGCGATCATGGCGTCCACACGGAGCTTTCGTTTTCGCCCCGTCTCGTTGAATAGCAGGGCGGCTGCCTTGGCTTGCTTCTCGTCGAAGGGCACAATTTCCGACAAAAATGCGCGGATCGCGTTTTCCTGGTCCCCGGTCAAAGGCCCGCAATGGAATTCGTACCATGCCGGCATGGCGGTGATCATTGGCTCAGCCGCCTGATACCACGCCGTCATCCGGACGGCCTCGGCTGAACCCAGCTCAATGCCTTTGATCAAGTAGTTCGTATCGAGGCAGATCATTGGCCGCGCCAGTGTTTTCGATCTTCCCGAATCTCAGCGATCCATTTATCGGCACGCCGGGAATCGATGCCTCCACCGTTTTCATGAAGGCGGCGCAACATCGCGACCGGGTCCGGTTTCTGCAGAGCCGTTTCTTGATCGGCACGCTGGACTGAGCGGCGGACGACTTCCGCCTGCGAGACATTCCAGCGGGACGCCAAATTCTTCAGGCGATGAACCGTGCTCTCGTCGAGTGCGAACGAGGTGCGATGAGTCATTGTCGGCATACACTAACTGAATACCATAACTCGTGAATTTGTCAATCATTCCCCGAAAATCACCCCGCGACGAAGCTTCGCAGACGTTTGGGGAGATCAAGCGGTGAAGCCTCGACGAGGGCGTCATCGCCACCCGCCTTGAACCGCAGTCTCCACAAGGTGACCTGGTATCCCCTCTGAGATTCCTCCCCGCCGTTTAATTTCCGTAGCTCTTGGTAAACTTTTTCTTGGACTCCGAATCGGGAGCGGGCTCGGAAGGGTGTTCCGGGGCGGATGCAGCCGGAGCGGGCTCGGGCGGCGATGCGGGAGCCTCGGGGCTCGCGGATGCTGCGGGTGCGGCAGGGGCGGTTGTTCCCGAGGCCTGGACGAATGTCAATTGCAGGTCGCTCAGGACGCGCGTGAGGATTTCGGATTCTTCGCTCGTGAGGTTGCCGCGGGTCTTTTCGTGGATCATCTCGAGCTGGTCGATAAACATGCGGGCGATCTCGAGGTTGACCTCGGGCTTCCCGGTCTGCGGGTTGGGAATCCGTCCGAGGAACATGGCGGCCTGCTGGGCCTGCATCATGACGAATTCGATGAACCTCTGGGTCATTTCCCCGAGGGCGGTGGTTTTTTGGACTTCTGCCATATATTTATTTCTGGTCGGTGGGTTTGTCGGGCGGTGTAACGGTGGCCTCGACGGATGAGGACGAGGGGAAATACTTTGCGGCAACACGCCGGATGTCGTCGAGAGAGATTTTTTCGAGCTCGTCCTTCCGGCGGGTGAAGTCGTCGTAGCCGGTGCCCATCAGCTCGTCCGTTGCGCACGTCGCGGCGAGCGCCTCGTTGCTCTGGTTCCGGATCGCCTCGGCCCCGATGAGCTTTTTCTTGGCGCGCTGGAGTTCGTCCTCCGTGAGGCCGTCCTTGGCGAGAAGCGAGATTTCGTCGCGGAGTTCCTTCGTGACGGGCTCGACCTTTTTCGGGTCGGTGCCGAGGTAGAAGATAAACGCGCCGGGGGCGAGGCCGTAGAACTGGGCGGCCCCGACAAAGTAGGCCAGGCCCATTTTTTCGCGGATGCGGTTGAAGAACCGCGAGCCGAGGTCGTTGGAGGCCTCGTTGATCAACTCGATCGCCGCGCGGTCGGGATCGTTCACCGCGACGCTCTGGAAGCCGACCATCACGATCCCCTGTTGCTTGTCGAGGTGAGCGCCCACCGGTGCCGCCTGGGTGACGGGAGCAGGAACGGGAGGATTTTCAAACGCGAGCCGCCCGGGCGGCATCGCCGTAAAATATTTTTCGACGAGCGCCTTCACCTCGCCAGCTTTGACATCGCCGAAGACGCTGATGACCCCGTTGTTCGCCGTCACAAAGTCTTTCTGGAAGGCCCGGAGCTGGCCGGATGCCAAGGAGGAAACGGATTCCGCAGCACCGGCGTTGCGGAGCGCGTAGGGGTGCGAGCCGAACAGGTGTTCGCGAACAAGGTTCCTGCCAACGGCCGTCGGCTGCTCGTCTTCCGCCTTGATCCCGGCGAGCATGGCCTGCTTTTCGAGGTTCACTTCGCGCTCGGGGAAGACCGGGTTGATCAGGACATCGGCGAGGATTTCCAGGCCTTTGGCGACATCCGGCTGCATGACGTCCACCGAGACGCCGAAGCTGTTGTTCCCGCTGTCGGAAGAAATGCTGCCGCCGGTGTTCTCGATCTGCTCGGCGATCTGTTCGGCGTTGCGGGACTTGGTGCCCTTGAGAAGCGCCTTTGTGAAGAGCTTGGTGAGGCCGTTGGTTTCCTTGGTCTCCGCGAGCAGCCCCCCGCGGAACACCGCGTTGATCGAGACGAGCGGAAGCCGGGGATCCTCGCGGACCAGCAGGCGCAGGCCGTTCGGGAGCGTGAATTTCTGGACCTGCCCGGAGCCGGGCTCCGCGGTGGCCTTGTCAGTTTTCGCGAGCGTTCCCGGAGGGTTGATCGAGGTCGAGTTCAGGCGGTCGGGCTTGAGATATTCGTTGGCGACCCGCCGCACGTCGGCGGCGGTCACCTTCCCGATTGCGTCGAGGTATTCCTTGCTGAAATTCAAGTTGCGGGCGAGCAGCCAGTTCGAGCCGAGGTCGGAGGCGATCCCGCGCGAAGTCGTGAGCGAGCTGAGCTGGCTGGAGAGGAGAGAACGTCTGGCACGGTCGAGTTCCGCTTCGGTCACCCCTTTGGTTTTGATCCCGTCGAGGATCTGCAAAGATTCCTTCTCGACGGCTTCGCGCTTGTCCGGATCGGTCACGGCCTGGATGACGAAGACCCCCTCGTTCTGCATCGACTCCATCCCGGCCGACACGCTGTGGGCGAGCTGTTTCCGTTCGCGGATGTCGGTATTCAGGAGCGAGCTGCGTCCGGACCCGAGAATTTCCCCGAGCAAATCGAGAGCGGGCGTGTCGGGATTCGTGAGGCCCGGGACCCTCCACGCGAGCGAGAGGCGGGTGAGCTCGGTCGGGAATTCCTCGTGCGCATCGCGGCGTCCGAGTTGCGGAGGCTCGGTGGCGACATAGACCGGTTCCAGCGCACGCCGCGGCTGGGTTTCAAACAATTTTCCCAGCTCGTCGTGGATCTTGTCGGCACAGACATCGCCGGTGACGACGAACGTCAGGTTGTTCGGCACATACCGCGCCTTGTAGTAACGCAGGACATCGTCGCGCGTGAGCTTGTTGTAAACATCGAGGTATCCGATCACCGGGTGGCGCAGCGGGCTTTCCGTGAAAACCGTCTTGAGCATGAGCTGGGAACTCTGGCGGCCCGGATCATCGAACCCCATGGCAAACTCGCGCCGGATCACCTCCTGCTCCTTGGTGTATTCCTTTTCGGGCAGCGTGGCGTTCATCGTCGCATCCGCGAGGATGGCCACCGCCGCCGAAGCCCCGTCTGCAGGGACGTCGATCCAAAAAACCGTCCGGTCGAATGAAGTGTAGGCGTTGATGTATCCGCCGAGGTTCTGGACCTCGCGCGCAATGGCGCCGGGCGGACGCGACTCCGTCCCCTTGAAAAGCATGTGCTCGAGGATGTGCGAGAGCCCCGCGCCCATCAATTCCCCCTCGTGGACGCTGCCGGTTCCGCACCAAGCCTGGACGCTCGCCACGGGCGCGCTGCGGTTCTCGTCAACGATCAGGGTCAGGCCGTTCTCGTAGGTGAACACCCGGGCTTTCGATTCAGGAAGCGTAGGGGCCTTGGCACAAAATCCCTGGGCGGACATGGCGGCGAGGGTCGCGAGCATGAGAAAAAGTTTCATTCCCCACTTCGGACCTCATCCGGCCCCGGGGCGTTCAAAGGGTTTTGCCCCGACTGGAAGGGAACCACGAAGGCGCTGCGAAAATCGAAGCCCCCGGCGAAGCTCTCCAGCGTGTCCTCGTCGGTCTTTCCGAACTTTTCCGCCTGCACAAGATTGAAAACCATGTGGCCGATGTCCTCGGAGCACCGCACCCCCCAATACTCGAGAACCGTCATCGTCATCGGACCGAATTCGCCAAGCGCATGGACCCGGAACCCCTCGAGAAGCTCCGCCGCCGCGACATGCCCACCCGCTTCTTTCGTCGCCTTCTTCCGGCGCTTGAGCGCGGCCTCGAGCGAATCGCGCAGAAAAACATACGCCTCGGGGTGGTATCGTTTGTCGTCGCGTGAAATCGCTTCGACTGCTTCTTGGAATCCGGTGGTCTGCATGAATCGTAAAATCAGGGAACTTGCGCCGGACGGGAGTCAAACGCCGCGGAATCCCGCCATTGCCGGACTCCGAAGCCAAGCAAAAAAATAAAAACGAATCCGGCGACGAGCACCTGTTCGCGGCGCGTCAGTTCAAACATCCCTCGACGATAGCGCGATTCCCGGAGCGTGCAAGGGCATGGTTTGTGCAAAAAGCCGATCCAAGGGCACCGCGTTCCATCATCAGTCTGGAAGAATCACCGCCGGAGATTTTTTGCCTGACAGACGATAGACCAGAAAATCGCTGTCGGTCGTCCAGATCCGCGACCCGGGCAAAAGAAGGGCGACCAGAACACCCGTGTCAACGATGACCGGCCGCACCATACTTGGAAAAACCCCCGTCGGTGGCCGTGCTTAATTTGCGCGGCAAATCCTTCGCCACCCCAAACAAGTCCGCGATCGCCGCCCCGGTGGGCGCCCCGCCCAACCTCGACAAACGTTTCCGGACAACGTGCCCCTTGGTATGGCCGGTCCTTCGCGCTTCCCCCGCTATCTCGGAGTAAAGATCGTCCGGAAGATAAACATTCAGGGTCTTGGATGCGTATATGGCAATACTCGATACGGATATGCCATGTGTCAACAATGCTTCGTGGCTTGATGAATGCGCTTGGAGAGGCTCGCATCCCGCAACCGGGTCAGAAACCGCCGGGCAAGCGGATAAAATTCGATGGAGTAGGTCACGAAACGTCACTCGAAAACCTGCCTGACATTTCCTGTTTCATGTTGGTTTCCATCTGCTCTCTCGCAGGACAGCGGTCATGTAACGCCCGCTGTTTGTTATCGCCCTCGCTTTGTTTTCATTTTCCAAGCGGCGCTCCTGGGATTGCCCTTCAGTGTCTTGGCGGGCGCACGGCCGACGGGCAGGACCACGGCAGGAATTTTCTTCTCAAGAGAAACAATCCCGCCAACAGGACCGGCCACGGCGGCGCCAGGGCCAGCATCGCCAACGTGAACGGAACCGGCAGCATCAGCACGAAGGCCTTGTGCTTCGGATGCCGCAGATACGCAATGGCGGTTCCCATGATGGACACCACCGCAATCAAAAGCGCGTCCCACACGCCAAACGACATGAAGGAGAAAGAATTCACCGCTCAGGTGATTGGGGCCTTCGGACACGTCCCAACCATCGAGGAGGATGACCCGGCATGGAGAAGTTAATTGCCAGCCCTTGCTCCCTCGAGCAGGCGGCGGGCATTGTTATGGAAGACATCCTCCAGATCGTCGTGCGAAAGGCCCACACGCTCAGCGGCACGGCGAAAGGCATCCAGTTCTTCATAGAGGAAGAAGGTGAGTTTCTCCGCCTCGGCTCCCTCAACTTCAGTCATATTCTTGTCGCCCGAAACATCGCCATACAATCCCTTGGGCACGACATTGACGTAGCATCCCTCCCGGGTGATGCGGCGCATGCGCATCCGCAGGATCGGGAAATCGGTTCCAAAAAGGACACGCTTGGGACCCACGCATCGGAGCAGTTGTTCGAAGATCCAGTCGTTGGTGTTGGCGCAGAAGTCGAAGGTCATCCGTTTCGTTTGCGCCAGAATTTCAAAGGCATTGCCCGCGTCTTCGGCACAGTAAGCCCGGCCCACGTGGGCGACAATCAGCTTGAGATTCGGGTAATCCCGCTCGACCTGGAGTAATTGAGCCAGATTCAAGGGATCCTTCAGTCGTCCGTCACGGGGGATGTGCAGCATGACCATCCAGCCGTGCCGGTCATAAACCTCAAACTGGTGGGGGGGGAAGAAATCAAAAATGCGGATTTCCTGGGTCGGGATATAGGATGGCACCAGGGAGAGATAGCTCTTGCCCCCGAGGAAGCCGCCGGCCAGGACGCGACTTTCCAGTTCAGCAGCGCTCCAGGCGGGGTCGGTAAACAGCAGGGCGGGAAACTTGGTCTGGCGTGAGCATTCCGCCACATAAGAGTTTTGAGCGTCCAGGTTTCCATCTTGGGGAAGCGTCGCGAAGATCAGGGGCGTCACGCGCTTCCCCGGGAGTAGAAGCTGGTAGGTTGCCATGAGGTCTTCGATCGGGTTGTCCCGGGCGACCAGCGCCGTCCAGGTCACGGTGCGCGACTCCCCGCCGGGGCGTTTTTTTGGTGGAAAATCACCTGCCCGCCAAACGTGGGTGTGAATGTCAATGATCTCGTCCGGCAGGAAATCGCGGATTCGACGGGCGTATATTTCCCGATCCACATCCTTGACTTCAAACAACGTTTTTACAGTGGGAGTCTTGTTCATGATAAAATGCCTTTGGCTGCCAACCGGGCGGCGCCCACGGCGCCGGAATGACCGGAGGAGGGCGCCACGCGGATCGGTTTGCCGGTGATCTGTTTGAATAATTCGGCAATGGCTCCGTTGGCCGAAGGCCCGCCCACGAGGACCACGCGTTCCGCGGCAATCCCCTGACGGGAAAACTCGTCCATTTTTTCGCGCATGGATTGCACCAGCTCGCGGATCAGCGTCACGGCCGCGCTCCGGGTTGCCGCCCCATTCATGGCCTGGCGAAGATCGTGTTCAATCAAGACATGGCGTGTCGCCTCGTTGGGCGCCTCCGGATAGGAAAGACGGAGAGCCCCATTCAATTTCTCTCCCGCTTTGGCGAGCGAAAACATCGCTCCCCACGAGCCTTCCTCGCTGGAGAGAAAGGGATCCACAAGCATGTTTTGTTGGATCGCCAGAGCGCGATCCCTCACGGGATAAAAGCCGACCCACGAGGTGCCGAGGGAGAGGAGAAGATCCCCCGGTTGAGTGACCCCCGCCCCGCGGGCGGCGCTGGGGTGGTCAAAGGCGCCAAGAACCACGGCGCAGCCTTCCGGCAAACCGGTCTCAATGGCAGCCTGGCTGGAAATCCGTCCAATCCGACTTCCAGAGGGCCGGATTTCCGGTAATTGCCCTGCATCCAGCCCCAGCCAGTCAAGATAGGGTGGGTGCCACTTCTGCTGTTGCTGGTCTTGAAGGTAGAAGGTGGTGGCCGTGGAGGGATCCATGGCCCAGGCGCCGCAGAGCCGAGAATACTGATAGGTGAGGTTCATACCCACGCGATGGGCCTGGCGATACGCATCCGCCTGATGGGTTTTGAGCCAGGCGAGATGGGCCAGGGGGAACCCGCGGAACCAAGGCCAACCCGAGATGTGGTAAATGTCGGCTGCCGTCATGCCTGGCGGATCCATGGAGGGATCCTCGCCGCTGCGGGTGTCCATCCAATGGAGGGTGGGCAGGAGGGGACGTCCGTCCCGCCCCAACAGCAGGGTGTCGCCGGTGGCCCCCGAAAGGGCAACCGCACTGATGCGTCCGGCATGATCCGATCTGCTCAAGGTCCGCAGGGCTTCGCAAAGAATTTCGTAACAACGGTCCGATGAAAAGACCACCTCGCCGGGGCCGGGGCGTTGAAGCTCTGTGGGCCGGGTGAGGGGGGCAAGGATCGTGCCGTCCTCCGACAGGAGGGCGCCTTTGATGGCGCTCGTTCCGAGGTCAATGCCTATCGTGCTGGCTTCACGCATGTCCGTTACGAAATGGTCTTGGAATGGAACCCCATCCACCGGCTGAAGCTGGCGAGGGATGACATGGACGCGCCATACACGAGGGCCGCATGGTGCGTCCCGCCAGCACGGCTGTATTCGGCGAGAAAATCGTTTAGCGGAAGGGAGGGTTTCATCCAGCCTCGAATGGTGGTCTTGAACTTTGGGTTTTTCCCGCCCGAAACCATGGTGACCGGCACCGCGATGAGGTTGTAGCCATCGCGGGCAGGAGCCAGATTGACAAAAACGGCCCTGCCGGACTTGAAGCAGGCGCCCAAGGAAACAGGCGGTTCCGCATCGGAGAAGACCCAGGGTTTTCGCACGTAAAGGGCGGGTTTTTGCCCGGCCAGTGACGGATTCATTTCGCCCATGTGACTCAAGAAAATACGGCCGCCTTTCCAGTCAGGACAGAACATCTCGGTGAAGGAGGTCTCGGGATAGACGCTCATCAGGCTGCCCACCAGTGCGGATGTCAGGACATCTCCCTCGCCGGCGTAGCCGGTGCCCTGGGACATGACTTTGCACAGGCCCAGGAACGGCATCATGGACAAGCCGCTTTCCTTGGTGACTGACTGGAAATTCAGGGTGAGGGCTGAAAGTTTTTCCCGTTGGATCAAACGATGGATGGCCAGGCCGATGCGGGTCGCCTGGCGGTGAGCCTTGGGGTCGAGACCTTGGCAGTCAAACGTCTTGCGGTCACTTGAGATCTCGGCGTCCACCGAAGGGTCGCGCGCTTCGGGAAGCAAGCGTCCCACGGCCGCGGGGGTGAATCGAATCGTCGTCACCCCCAGATCCTGTTTGAGCCTGGCGGAAGGCACGCTGAAATCGCCCATGCCGATGAACGGTTTCCCGATAAGCCCCACGCGCGCGTTTCGCAAGGCGGCGGCCATCCGGGCGGCACGCACCTGATTCACGATCCGTTGCAGCACATCGGATTTTTCCCAATGACCGACCTCCATGGCAAATGCCTTTCCATGGCGGTTCAAGAGATTGCACATGTCCTGAACACCATGGATCCCATGATTGTTCATGATCAGGTCCGGTGTGGTGTCAGGGCCAAAGGCAAAATCGGGCGTGGTGTCGAGCACCACGATGGGGAGACGGGTGTTGGCGAGGACGGCCGCGGATTCCAGTGACGGGGAATAGGCCAGATGGAGCGTGATCAGGGCATCGAGACCTTTTCCTTCCAAAACCTTGACCGCCGCCTTGAATTCGGATTCCAGACGACAGACCGGGGTGGTCTCGATCGCCACACCCAACTGACCCAGGCGGTTGCCGAGCTTTTTGACAAAGGCTTCGAGCGGCTTTCGCCACGCGGGATCGATGTCATCATAAAGTTTGATGTAAAGCGGTAACAGGCCTGCTTTGAGCGGTGACATGGCTTCTGCGTTGGGTTAGAGTCCGAATTCCTTGAGTGCGGCTTCGGGCTTCACCCCGTTGTTGATGACGGCTTTCAAGGCTTCGATCAGGCGGACGGGATCCTTCGCCATGAAGATATTGCGCCCGAAGATGATCCCCCGCGCGCCGGCGTTGACGGAATCCGCGGCCTTCTTCAACACCTCCAGGTCGTTGTGGAGCTTGTCCGCGCCGATGGTGAAAACCGGCACCGGCGTGTTCTCGATGACTTCCGAGAATTTTGGCCCGGTATAGAAGGTCTTGATCAGGTCGGCGCCCATCTCGGCCATGATGCGGGAAATCCGTTTGACCTTGGCGTGGACTTCGGCGGGTGTCTTCTCCTTGTGTTCCACGACGTAGCACTCGCCGATCAGGGGAATGCCGAGGCGCTCCTTCTGGCGCACCACTTCGGTGAAAATTTCGACATTGCGGGTTTCCCGGGCACGGTCGTCCTTTTCCTCGAGGAAAAGCGAGCAGATGACGGCCCCCGCGCCCGCGCGCACGGCCTCTTCCACGGTCGTGGCGATGGTGGTGAACCCTTCGCGGTATTCGAGGGGGTAGTAGAAAGAAGCCGACCAGTTGATGCGCACCACCGGCATCGGAGCGGGGGCGGTCGCAAAGAGCGGCCAGTTCCGCTCCAGCATGAAACGCGGCAAAAGGAGGGCATCGGTCGTGCGACAGTTCTGGATGGCGGTTTCAACCTTTTCCAGACCGGGCTGATCGCCATATTCCACCACATGGTCCACGGCCGAAATGACGAGATTCTTTTTGTCTTTAAAGAGCTGGGCGAGCCTGAGTTCGATGCCGGGATGTCTTGTGTTCATTGGTTTTGCTTTCGAGGATTGTAACTGTTTTATTCTTTACTGAGGATGGTCTCCCACTGCTTAGCGACTTTCCGGTAGACCGACGCGGGAATGACGGGCTCCTCGGGGTGGGTGCAAGGAGCCAAATCCTTGCCGGCTACATGACGTGGCGTCCTGAATGGAGAAGCCTGATGGCATAGGGGCATGTTCGCTGGCATAATTGGCCAGCACCACGGCATCCATGTCGTGATTCATGAACTTGTCAAAGTCATGATAGAAAGAAATTTTTGTTCCTGTCTGCTTGTTGATCTTTTTTACGCGCTTTTCAAACGGGGCATAATAATCGCAAATGGCGGCCAGTTCAGCATCCGGGTTGTTGAGCAGACCGTTGATCATGGTCATTCCCCTGCCTGCGCCGAACACTCCTATTTTGATTTTTTTCGTTTGGCAGTCATGGTTCATGTTTCTTGTTTACTCATTGTCTTCATTTTGCAAATTTTCTCATAGTCCATGTCGTCGCGGATGATTTCCTCGGCGCCGGTGGTCGCAGTGCGCGCGGTATCCTCGTCATAGCCCCGGTCTTTCATGCTCAATGGATTTTCGGGAATCCACTGGTCAATGAAGCAGGCTCCAGCCTTGAGCTGGAATTCACGGTAGATCCGCACCGGCTCCTTTTCGTAGCTGCCCGCGGATTGCCGGAGAAAGTCTCCAAGTGTGACCTTTGCATGTCGTTCAACACCCAAGTGGGAATCCCTTGGGTCGGGCGCATCGCAATGGTGTCGAGGGCCAGGCGGACATGGTCCTGGCACTGGTCTTTAAATGCGCTGAATCCAATCGTGCTGTTCATATTGATTTCCGTTCGTTCGGCTTGCTGAAATCGCTTGATTGAGACAATGCTAAAACGAGTTTTTTCTGGCGTAAACAGCCGTTTTCGACGAAACATTATGGAATTCGATTGTCCGGAATGAGCTGCATCGTCCATAGCATTGCCCGCTACACAGCGGCCCAGAGTGGCACCCGGGTATTGCCGTGCGCGTTGATTTCGCTCGTGATTGCCGGCCAGACCCGGATGAGCGTGGGTGCCACGACCCTGGTCCGTCCGGGGTCCTACCTGGCGATCCTGCCGAAAGGCGCGCGCGTGACCTTCGAGTATACGGACCAGCGGGACCAGTGGGCGATCGTGCTCGAATTACCGGGCCTGACGCAGGGCAACCAGACGGACACGGTGGAGATCATCGAGGATACTGGCGGCGGGCAGGTGGTGCTGCCGATGTTCACGCCCATTGCCAAGGAGCACGTCTCCGGCTGGGAAGGCGAGTTCCTGCGCATGCGGGAGGCATTCAACACCCCGTGTCCGGCCAATCGGATGCGGGTGCGGACCGGCGTGGGCAATGTGATCCGGTATGTGATCGACCAGCGCCCGGACATTTATCCTTCGGCCGCAGCCAAGCTGCGCTGGCTGATCGATGAGGATCAGCAGGCTAGGCTGGGGCTGGAGGAACTCAGCCGGCGCTGCGGCTACTCGGCCAGCCGGCTGCGCGTGCTCTTCGAGAGGGAATACAGCCTGTCGCCGCAGGCCTACCGGAACAAGCGGCGAATGCACGTCGCCGCGGACCTGCTGTGCAACAGCGACCTGCGCATCAAGGAGATCAGCGAGCGGGTCGGCTGCAGCCATGTCTCGCACTTCTGCGCCCTGTTCAAAAGCGCCTACGCCATGACGCCGACCCGCTACCAGCGCGAATTCCGACAGGTTTGAGTGAATTAGGCGGCGGGAAACTTCTTCCGTCTTTCTCTCTCACACGGGCAGGATGTCCGTGCCACATTCCTCGTCTGCCATGCAACCCACCAATAGATGACGGTCCTTGAAGTTCTGAGCGCAGCGACGGACTACCTTGGCAAGCAGGGGGTGGAAAGCTCGCGCCTGAATGCGGAGCACCTCCTGGCGCATGTCCTCGGCAAGAAGAACCGCATCGAGCTCTATCTCGAGTTCGAACGACCGCTGGGGGAAACGGAACGGGCTCCGCTGCGGGATCTCGTCCGGCAGCGCGCCGAGGGGCGACCGCTCCAACATCTGCTGGGGACAGTCGAGTTTCTGGGCCATACGTTCGCCACCGATGCGCGGGCGTTGATCCCCCGTCCGGAGACCGAGCAACTCGTGGAACTCGTGCTGGCCGGAGGCGATTTCGGGCAGGCACTCGACGTGGGAACCGGAAGCGGTGTGATCGCCCTCAGCCTGGCGCTGAAACGGCCGCAGGCCGCCGTGACCGGATGCGACATCTCCCCCGAGGCCCTGGTGCTGGCGGGGGAAAACGCCGTGCAGCACGGCCTCGCCGGGCGGGTTCAATTTGTCGAGTCGGACCTGCTCGCGAAGATCTCCGGTCCGGTGGATGTCATCGTTGCGAACCTGCCATACATTTCCGGCGCGGACATGGAGGGCTTGTCCCGCGAAGTCCGGCACGACCCGGTGCTCGCGCTCGACGGCGGCGTGGACGGACTCGATCTGATCCGCCGCCTTGTGGCCGAGGCTCCCCGCGTTTTGTCGCCGGGGGGGATCATGGCATTGGAAATCGGACACGACCAGTCGGAACGGGCGTGCGGCTTGCTCGAGGCCAAAAATTTTCGCGACATCTCCCCGCGCCGGGATTATCAGAATACCGAAAGGTTCATCATCGCCAGACATGGATAAAATTCTCGTTCACGGAAACCGCCGCCTCAGCGGGTCGGTCCGGATCAGCGGCTCGAAAAACTCCGCGCTGCCGATCCTTGCCGCGACGCTGCTGACCAGGGAACCGTGCGTGATCTCGCGGGTTCCGGATCTGAGCGATATCCATTACATGCTCACGATCCTCAGCGAGCTCGGATGCGAGGTCGAGCGGGCGAGCGGGGTCGTCACCATCAAGGCGGAAAAAGTCACCACCGAGGCCCCCTACGACATCGTCCGGAAAATGCGCGCATCGATTTGCGTTCTGGGCCCGCTGCTCGGACGCGAAAAAGAAGCGACCGTCTCCCTGCCGGGAGGCTGCATCATCGGCGACCGCCCGATTGATCTCCATCTCAGGGGATTCGAAGCCCTGGGGGCCGCGGTGCGCGTCCAGTCAGGGAACGTCAAAGTTCTCGCCCCGGACCTCAAAGGGGCCATCATCTCCATGCGAGGAAAATTCGGCTCGACCGTGCTGGGCACCGACAACGTGATGATGGCGGCCGTGCTCGCGGAAGGGACCACGGTGATTGAAGGGGCCGCCGAAGAACCGGAAGTCCTGGACCTCGCGAATTTCCTCATCGCGATGGGGGCGAAAATCGAGGGGGCCGGGACGCACCGGATCATCATCGAGGGAGTGAAGGAACTCCACGGTGCCGAACACGAGGTGATCCCGGACCGCATCGAGGCGGGGACATTCCTCGTGGCGGCGGCAATTTGCGGGGATGGGGTGACCCTCACAAGAGTCGAGCCGGAGCACTTGACGGCGGTCACCAAGCCGCTCTCGCAGGCGGGGTTCCAAATCGTGGCCGGAAAAAACCGGATCACCATCTCGCCGAACGGCAGCCGCCGGCCGCTCAAACTCGACACGCTCCCCTACCCGTCTTTTCCCACCGACATGCAGGCCCAGATGTGCGCCCTGCTTGCCACCACCGAGGGGATCAGCGTCATCACCGACAATGTCTTCCCGCAACGCTTCATGCACGTGGCCGAACTCAAACGCATGGGGGCCCACATCGAACTCGATGGATCGACAGCCATCATCCACGGCGTCGAAAAATTGAGCGGCGCCCCCGTGATGGCGAGCGATCTCCGGGCGTCGGCCGCCCTCGTTCTCGCCGGGCTGCAAGCGGAGGGCGTGACCGAGGTGAACCGCGTTTACCACATCGACCGGGGCTACGAATCCATCGACGAAAAACTCAACTCGCTGGGAGCGGAGATCGAACGGATCAAGGTTTGAAGTTGCCTCCCGGCATTCCCAAGAGAATATTCCCCCCATGGCACAGTCAGCCAGAAGGCCGGGCACATCGATCAAGGGCGGCCTTTCCACACCGGACCGACGCCCCCAGACTCCGGTGACTTGGGGGATGATTTTTTCCATCACCCTGGCGATTGTTTTTTTTTGCGAGTTCCTCGTGATGGGGCTCCTCATTCCCTACTTGTTGCCCGAGCCCACGAACCTCTGGCAGGAGGTGGCTCTCAACGCCGTTCTGCTGAGCGTCATCACGGCCCTAGCCTTGCTCCCGGTATTCTCCCGTTTCGAGCAGAAAAGCTCCTCGTCGGGGTTGCAACTCCAACTGGCACAGAAGTTGTCGGACACTATTGTGCGGGCGCTTTCCGCCCACAAACTCGCGCTGGACGAGCTGGCCACCGTCACGGAGACCGATCCGCAGGGTGTTCTCACCTACGCGAACGACAAGTTTTGCGAGATCAGCAAATATTCCAGCGGGGAGCTCATCGGGAACCCCCACCGGATCGTCAACTCGGGGGTTCACACCAAAGAATATTGGAAAGAATTCTGGCGGACCATCTGCGACAACAAAATCTGGCGGGGCGAGATCTGCAACCGCGCCAAGGACGGTTCGCTTTACTGGGTGGACGCCATCGTCGTTCCTTTCGTCGATGCCGAAGGGAACATCGCGAAGTATGTCTCGATCCAGATCTTGATCACCCGACGGAAGATCGCCGAGGAATCCACGGCGTTGCGCATCCGGCTGCTCCAGGCTCTCAGCAGCATTGCCGAACTCCCTGGAACCGACCCGCTGGAGACGCTGTTTCTCGCGCTCGAGATAAGCAGGGAAAATCTCCTGTTTGAAAAGGCCACCCTCGGCCGGGTGGACGGGAACAATCTTTTGCTGGAGGTTCGCTCGCCTTCCGCGGATGGCGGCCAGTCGTCCTATCCGCTCCCCGAGACTTATGGCGGGCTGTCCATCCGATCGCGCGACGTCATCGCCATCCCGAAAATGTCCGCGTCCGCTTATGCTTCGCAGCCGTGCTTCCACCGTTTTGGATACGAGAGCTTCATCGGCACAACCGTGATGGTCGAAGGCCGTGTCTATGGAACCTTGGAATTTTTTTCGAGCCGGTCGAGGGAGAAGCCGTTCGACGAGGCGGAGATCGAGTTTGTCCGGCTTCTCGCCCGCCTGGTCGGAGCGGTTCTCAACCGGCGGAACGTGCTCCAGACCCTCGCCGCGCAAAATCTCGCGCTGGATGAAGCGAAAAAGAACGCCGAACATCTGGCCGGGGAATCCTCGCTGGCGGCCAAAGCCAAGGCGGACTTTCTGGCCAATATGAGCCACGAAATCCGGACTCCCCTCAACGCCATCATCGGCATGACCGACCTTCTGCTCGAATCCGATTTGCCCCGGCACGTCCACGAACATCTGGATACCGTGAGGACCAGCAGCGACTCTCTCCTCGCGATCATCAACGACATTTTGGATTTCTCCAAAATCGAGAGCGGCCGGCTCGAACTGGAATCCCTCCCGGTCCAGCTCCGGGAATGCGTCGAGGCGGTCCTGGATTTGAATGCCGGGCCTGCCTCCATCAAGGGCCTCGATCTGTTGTATTGGATCGAACCGGATGTTCCCCCGGCGGTTCTCACCGACCGCACTCGCCTCCAGCAGATTCTTCTCAATCTCGTGACCAATGCGGTGAAGTTCACGGATTCGGGCGAGGTGGTGGTCCGCGTCCGTTGCCACAAAGAACCCGGAGGAAAGCCCTTCCTCCATTTTACCGTGCGGGACACGGGCATCGGAATCCCTGAAAACGTGCGGGACCGGCTCTTCCAGGTCTTCAGCCAAGCGGACAACTCGACCACGAGGAGGTTCGGCGGCACCGGTCTCGGCCTCGCCATCAGCAGAAGGCTGACGGAGATCATGGGCGGGAAAATCTGGGTGGCGAGCGCGGTGGACAAGGGCGCGGATTTTCAATTTGTCATCCCCCTGCTTCCCGCAAAAGATGTTCCGCCCGAAGCCGCCGGGACCCCGAATCCCGATCTCGCCGGGATTCACGTTCTGATTGTCGATGACAACGCCACCAACCGCTGGATTCTCTCCGAGCAAACCAAGAGTTGGGGAATGATCCCGCGCGAGGCCTCCGGTGGACGTGAGGCTCTGGCTCTCGAAGAAGCCGGCTCCCAGGTCGATCTTGTCCTGCTGGATGTCCAAATGCCGGACATCGACGGATACACGCTCGCCGGCGAACTCCGCTCTCACCGGCCGGATCTCAACATCATTATCCTCTCCTCGATGGCGGACCACGACCGCTCGCGCCTGAAAAACCTGCGCATCTCCCGGTTTCTGACCAAGCCGGTGAAGGCGTCGGTCCTCTACGAGACGATTTGCGCAGCCGTGGCGGGATGTGAGCAGAACATCCGACCCCTGGCGGGCCAGGATGATTCCGAAATCGCGGGGGAATGCCCGCTCAGGCTTCTCGTTGCCGAGGATCACCCGGCAAACCAGCGGATCATCAAGCTCATGCTCGAACGCCTCGGCTACCGGCCCGAGATCGTTTCCAACGGCTTCGAAGTGCTGGCCGCCCTGCGCGTGAAAAGCTTCGACGCCGTCATCCTCGATGTCCAGATGCCCGGCATGGACGGGCTCACCGCCGCGCGTGAAATCTGCCGGGCGCACGCGCCGGGCATACGGCCGTGGATGCTGGCCATGACGGCCAACGCCCTCGAAGGGGACCGCGAAAAATGCCTTGCAGCGGGCATGGACGATTATATCAGCAAGCCCGTGAGGACGACGGACCTGTCCGCCGCCATGCGCAGGGCCTACAGCCGCCATGCGGCGCCGCGAGGACCACGGGCATGATGAAAATTGGTGCTTCCGCAGCGGTCGCACAAACTGCTAGGAATCCCGGTTCTCATGAGCAGCCCGAATCTTGATGTCCGCGATGTCGCCCGGCTGGCGCGCATCGAACTCACCGACGAAGAAGCCAAAACCTTCCAGGCACAGCTCGGAAGTGTTCTCGAGTATGTCGAGCAGCTCGGCAAACTCGATCTCGCAGGGGTCGAACCGACAGCCCACGCCAACCCGGTCTTCAACGTCTTCCGCGAGGACGAGGCCAAGCCGGGCCTGGACCGCAAGGCGGCGCTCGCAAACGCGCCCCACTCGGCCAACAACCTCGTCGTCGTCACCAAAGTCATCGAATAACCATGAGCGACCTCACCCATCTCACGATCTCCGAGCTTCAGGCCGGCTTCCGGCGCGGCGACTTCACCCCCGCGGACGCCGTGCGCGCCCTCGATGCCCGGATCAGCGAAACCGACGCGGGCATCGGCGCCTACCTGGCGCGCGATGTGGAATCCGCCCTGGCGGCAGCGGGGAAGGCGGATGTCTCGCTCCCGCTCGGGGGCGTGCCCATCGGGATCAAGGATGTGATCAATGTTCTCGGCGAGCAATGCACCTGCGGCTCGAAGATTCTCGCCGGCTACAAGGCGCCTTACGATGCGACGGCGATCAAAAAACTGAAGGCCGCCGGAGCGATCCCCTTCGGGCGCCTGAACATGGATGAATTCGCGATGGGATCATCCACGGAAAATTCCGCGTATCAGGTCACCCGGAACCCCTGGGACACGTCGCGGATCCCGGGCGGATCGAGCGGCGGCTCCGCGGCGGCGGTCGCGGCCCGCGAGGCCTTCGGCACTTTGGGCAGCGACACCGGCGGCTCGATCCGGCAACCGGCGGCGCTGTGCGGCGTGGTCGGGCTCAAGCCGAGCTACGGGAGGGTTTCCCGCTACGGCCTCGTCGCCTTCGCCAGCTCGCTCGACCAGATCGGCCCGTTCGCCCGCAGCACGCGCGACTGCGCGGCGATCCTGAACGCGCTCGCGGGCAAAGATCCCCGCGACTCGACGTCCCTCGACCTGCCAGCGGAGGATTTCACATCCCGCATGGGCGGCGATCTCAAAGGCGTGCGGCTCGGGATCCCGAAAGAGTATTTTGTGGACGGCATGGATGCCCGCGTGCGGGAAAAAGTCGAGGAGGCGATCAGGACGTGCGAAGGGCTGGGTGCCGAGCTTGTGGAAGTTTCCCTGCCCCACACCGAATACGCCATCGGCGTTTACTACATCATCGCCACCGCCGAGGCCTCCGCGAATCTGGCCCGCTTCGACGGCGTCCGCTACGGCCACCGCGCAAAGAATCCGGCCGACCTGCTGGACCAC